>Ga0114939_10000145_pt1 | contig 59289 bp, 57 predicted proteins | sample AshMeaCrysSpring_FD_87196 | JGI IMG/M metagenome (GOLD analysis project Ga0114939, IMG submission 87196) | Groundwater microbial communities from Big Spring, Nevada to study Microbial Dark Matter (Phase II) - Ash Meadows Crystal Spring | ecosystem: Environmental > Aquatic > Deep subsurface >...
ACGCCCCCGGCGACCGCGAGCGCCGCGCTCTGGAGCGCGGCGAGCGGGCTCGCGCCGCCCATGTGCGCGAGGACGGCGAAGCGGAGGTCCTCGATGCCGAGGTTCACCGCGAGCGACTCGGCGCTGGTGAAGCCCGCCGGCGGCACGATGCCGTCGATCAGTTCGCGGCGCGAGGCCGAACCGACGGTCTGCAACATGCGCACCTCTTCCTCGGGCGTGACGCCGATGTGGCGGGCCAGGAATTCGTGCTGGTTTTCAAGCGTGCTCAGGGGCGTGGCGGCGGTGGACATGCGTCAGGCTTCCTCGTCAGGGACGATCGGGTTTGACAAAAGAGGTGGAGCGGTGCGACGTGTCGCGGATGACACGCCGCAGCCGCAGGCGGCGTCAGGCGTTCTTGGTCAGTGCGGTGTAGGCGGTCTCATCCAGCAGGGCGTCGAGTTGTGCCGCGTCCGACAGCTTGACCTTGAAGAACCAGCCGGCGCCCAGCGGGTCGCTGTTGGCCAGCGAGGGGTCGGCGCGCAGCGCTTCGTTGACCTCGGTGATCTCGCCGGAGACCGGCATGTACACGTCGGCTGCGGCCTTGACGGACTCCACCACGCCGGCCACGTCCTTCTGGGCCAGCGTCTTGCCCACTTCGGGCAAGTCCACGAACACCACGTCGCCCAGCGCGTCCTGCGCGTGCACGGTGATGCCGACGACGGCGCTGTTGCCCTCGACCTTGACCCACTCGTGGTCTTCGGTGTACTTGATCATGTTGTTATCTCCTGAAAAACGGGTTCAAAAATCAGTTCAGCCACGGTAGTAGCGCGTCGGCACAAAGGGCATGGCCGTCACTTCCATGGGCACCGGCTTGCCGCGCACGATGGCGTTGAGCCGCGTGCCCACCGCTGCGCATTGTGACGCCACATAGGCCATGGCCACCGGCTGGTCCAGCGTCGGCGAGAGCAGGCCGCTGCAGACTTCACCGACGCGCTGGCCGCTGGCATCCTGCAGCTCCACGTGCTCGCGCACCGGCACACGCTCCAGCCCGACCAGGCCGACGCGCTTGCGTGTGAGTGCGGACGGGTTGTCCAGCTGTGCCAGCACCTGGGCGGCGCCGGGAAAACCACCGGCGCGGGCGCCGCCCGTGCGGCGCACCTTCTGGATGGCCCAGTTCAGGCCCGCTTCGATGGGGGTGGTGCTGGCGTCGATGTCGTTGCCGTACAGGCACAGGCCGGCCTCCAGCCGCAGCGAGTTGCGTGCACCCAGGCCGGCCGGTTTGACTTCCGGCTGCGCCAGCAGCAGGCGGGCCAGGGCCTCGGCCTGCATCTCGTGCACCGAGATCTCGAAGCCGTCTTCGCCGGTGTAGCCGCTGCGGGTGATGAAGCAGTCGATGTCCTGCGCCGAGTGATGGATGTGGAACTGGCCGCCGCTCATGAAGACCAGCTTTTCCACCCCCGGGCACAGGCGCTGCAATGCGGTGACGGCCTGCGGGCCCTGCAGCGCCAGCAGGGCGCGCTCCGGCATGGGGAAAATCTGGCAGCGGCCGCCGATGCGGGCCTGGATGTGGGCGATGTCGGCCGCCTTGCAGGCGCCGTTGACGATGACGAAGAGGTCATTGCCCCGGTTCACGAACATCAGGTCGTCGAGGATGCCGCCCGCCTCATTGAGCAGCATGCCGTAGCGCTGCTTGCCCACCGCCAAGTCCTGCACGTCCACCGGCATCAGGGTTTCGAAGGCGGCTGCGGCGTCCGTGCCCACCAGGCGCAGCTGGCCCATGTGCGAAACGTCGAACAGGCTGGCGGCCGTGCGGGTGTGCTGGTGTTCGGCCATCAGGCCCATGCCCGGTCCTTGGTACTGCACCGGCATGGCGTAGCCGGCAAAGGGCACCATGCGGGCACCCAGGGACAGGTGCAGGTCGTATAGCGGGGTGTGAAGCAGGTTCTCGTCAGCGTGGGCCAAGGCAAAACTCCAGGGGCATAAAAAACCACGGATCGGACGATGTCCGAGCCATGGGCTGCCCCCGCTGTCCGCTTTACCTGAGAGATTCGCCGGGCCGTGCCACGGGGTGGCACGCGCTGCGGTTTGCTCCTTCGGTGGACGGCCCGCCAATGCGTGCCGCCTCTCTCCAGTGGGGTGGCGCCGGTCGGCATCGCTGCCGGCGGGCGTTGTCAGTCCTTTTGCCTGAGCGTTCAGACCGCTGCAATCAGCCGTCCTGCGCCTTCGGCGGTTCTCCATGTGAAAACTCTCTCCTGACGGGGCGCGATTCTACCTGAGCGTTGTTGCGTGCCCGTCTGGTTGTCGCCGTGTTGGCAAGCGATGGTCTGCGCGCCGGCATAAAAAAACCGGCCCTGGGGCCGGTTTTCTCAGTGTGCAAAGCAGACTTCAGTAGCGATTGCGGCCAGCGCCGTAACCACCGCCGCCGCCGTAGCCGCCTTCACGACGGCCACCGCCGAAGCCACCGCCACCACCGGTGCGCGGCTCCATCGGACGGGCGATGTTCACCACCATGTCGCGACCATCGACGTTCTGGCCGTTCATGCCGCGGATGGCGGCCTCGGCTTCTGCCGGGCTGGACATTTCCACGAAGCCGAAGCCCTTGGAGCGGCCGCTGTCGCGGTCCATCATGACCTTGGCCGACTGGACGCCGCCAAATTCACCGAATTTCTGTTGAAGATCGTCGTCACGCACCGAGTAGGCGAGGTTACCGACATAAAGCTTGCTGCTCATGGGAGAGCCTTTCAAAAAAAGCGCCGTGGGTCTCAAAGAGCCTTGTGACGCAGGGGAATGAAGGTCCGGATGGACCGTTCAACGAAATGTGCGCCGGGCCGGTGCGGGTGCACCGCCGGTACGGGGAGGCAGGTGGCGGAAAGTGATCCGGCCCTTGCCCAGGTCATAAGGAGACAGCTCCAGCGACACCTTGTCGCCGGCCAGGATGCGGATGTGGTTCTTGCGCATCTTGCCGCCGGTGTAGGCGATCAAGGTGTGTCCGTTGTCCAGCGTGACGCGAAAGCGCGAATCGGGCAGCACTTCGTCTACCTTGCCTTGCATCTCGATCAGTTCTTCCTTGGCCATGGGGCGCTCCTTCTTCTAATGGGGTGACAGGGTGTGGGGTGCCGGCGTTCAGGCGAAACCGTGCCGCTGCTGCAGCCAGCTGTGGCCTTCGGCAATGGCATAGGCCAGCGCGCCTTCGCGGGTGGCGAATTCCGGGATGAAACGGAACACGCGGTCATGCGTGCCGCTGCCGCGGCCGCTGCGAATGGACACGGAGGCCGTGTACTGGCCCGACTCGGTGGTCCGGGTGAGAGGTGAGACAAGGTACTTGCCCACCGAGAATGCTTTTTCTTGGGTGGTGATCATGTTGGGGTGCACGCGAACCGTCGCGCGTCTTCTAGGCTTCAAAACCGTCGTGCCAACCGGCAGAACGTTGCGGCACATGCCGCTGGGTGTCCGGTCCAGGGAAAGGAAAAACAGACCGGGGATAGGGCTCGCCGCAGAGGAGGGGAGTTTGACGACCGGGAGCCGGTGAGATCGGCCAGTGGGTGCGGTGGACGGCGTGTGAGGTGCCGCGGACCGTGTCAGACAACAGCTGCAGCAAAGGTAAGCAATTTGCTGCAACAGCCGGATTGTACGCGGGTTTGGCAATTTGTGCTGGTCTTTTGACGTATCGCCGACGTACGTGGCTGCGCAGCGCGGTGAACGGTGGCGCTGACGGCACAATCGGACCACCTTCATGACTACAACTTCGCACACCTTTGAGCCGGCGGCCGTCCTGCGTTCAGGCCTGCTCGTTCTGCTGGCGCTGCTGGCCGCAGGCGCGCTGTATGCGGCGCTGCCGTTCGAGCCGGTGGTCAAGAAGGGGCTGTGCCTGCTGCTGTTCATCGGCGCGCTCTGGCTGACCGAGGCGCTGCACCTGGCGGTGACGGCGCTGCTGGTGCCGGTAGGTGTGCTGCTGCTTGGCTTTCCCGGGCTGGACACGACGCGGGCGCTGGCGCCGTTTGCCGACCCCATCGTCTTCCTGTTCTTCGGGGGTTTTGCCCTGGCGACGGCATTGCGGGTGCAGCAGCTCGACCGCAAGATGGCGGTGACGCTGCTGGCGCTGTCACGCGGGCACCTGGGCTGGGCCGTGGCCTTGCTGTTCGTCGTGACGGCCGTGTTGTCCATGGGCATCAGCAACACGGCCACCGCCGCCATGATGCTCCCGCTGACGCTGGGCATCCTGAGCCCGCTGGATGCGCGGCACGAGCGGCGTACCTATGCCTTTGTGCTGCTCGGGGTAGCGTATGTCGCCAGCATTGGCGGCATGGGCACGCTGGTGGGGTCGCCGCCGAATGCGATTGCGGCGCGCGCCGCCGGCATCGACTTCGCCGGCTGGCTGTGGATCGGGCTGCCGCTGGTGGCGGTGCTGCTGCCCTTGATGGCGCTCACGCTGTGGCTGGTGCTGCGCCCGCAGTTGGACCGCCGTGTGCAGATCGCCCTGGACGACGTGCCCTGGACCTGGCCCCGCGTGCTGACCCTGGTCGTGTTTGCCCTGACGGCGCTGGGCTGGATGTTCGGCGGCGCGCCGCTGCGTGCCATGGGCATCCAGAGCCCGGACACCTTCTTTGCCCTGACGGCGGCCGTGACGGTGCTCTTGCTCGGGTTGGCGAGCTGGCGGCAGGTCACCGACCACACCGACTGGGGTGTGCTGATCCTGTTTGGCGGCGGGCTGGCGTTGGGCGAGGTGCTGGGGCTGTCCGGCGCTTCGCTGGTGCTGGGCCAGCAGGTGGCCCAGGCCCTGCACGGCACCAGTCCGTGGCTGATGCTGGCGGTCATCGCCGCCTTCATGGTGCTGCTGAGCGAGTTCGCCAGCAACACGGCCGCCGCCGCGCTGCTGGTGCCGGTGTTTGCCGCGATTGCGGCGCCGCTGGGCCTGCCGAGTGAAACACTGGTGGTGCTGGTGGCGCTGGCGGCATCCTGTGGTTTTGCGCTGCCGGTGGCCACACCGCCCAATGCCTTGGTCTACGGCACCGGTCAGATGCGTCAGCGCGACATGCTCCGCGCCGGCGGCGGGCTGGACGTGGTATGCGTGCTGGTGCTGGCCGCCTGGGGGCTGCTGTCCTTGTGGCGTTGAGTGCCGCTGCAACGGGGGCGATTTTCCGAGTGCCGGCCGGGGCGAGCCAGGATGATTAACATACGGTCCCGTCCGCGCCAATGCGCCTGCGTCTGGCCGCGCGGTACATCACCAGAATCTTTTGTTTCAGGAAACCTCGATACGGGTAAGTAGCCATGTCAGCACGTGATCTGATGGAACCGGATGAGCCCATCGTTGTCACCATGCCAATCTTCAAGCCGGGTGACTGGGCCAATTACGAAGGCCGGAGTTACCGGATCAAATACACCGTCATCAGCAAACGCGAACTCTTCGTGAATCTGGAGGGTATCCAGGAGCCGGTGCCGGCGCACCGGCTTCAGGTGGCCTGGACCCAGATGTCGGTGCGGCCGCGGCGCTCGTTTGCCGCCAGCGGGCGATCCAGACAACTGGCCACCTCGCCTTCGGGCAGCCGGTCCTGAGCAGGGCCGGTGCGCGGCAGCGCCGCTCAGGCCGGTGCGGCTTGCGCCACACGGTTGCGCCCGGTGTGCTTGACGCCGTAGAGCGCGTCGTCGGCGGCGATGATGAGTTTTTCCAGCGTCTGGCCAGGCTGGAGCTGGGCCACGCCGAAACTGGCCGTGATCCGGATGGTCTGGCCGTCCGGTGCGGTCAGCGCCTGCGCCTGCAGCGCGCGGCGGACGCGTTCGGCGAAGTCGCTCGCTGTGGCCAGGTCGGTTTCCGGCAGCAGCATGATGAATTCCTCGCCGCCCCAGCGCGCTACGCTGTCGGTGCTGCGCGTCAGTTGCTGTAGCGTGCGGCCCACCTGCATCAGCACCGCGTCGCCCGCCGCGTGGCCGTGGCGGTCGTTGATGGTCTTGAAGAGATCGATGTCGAGGATGACGGTCGACAGCGGGCGCTGGTGCCGCAGCGCCAGCTGGTAGGCGCTTTCGGCCTGTTCCAGAAAGCCGCGCCGGTTGGTCAGCTGCGTCAGCGCATCGATGCGCGCATCGCGCTCGGCGTCAATCCGCTTGTGGATCTGCACCCGGATGAACTGCACCAGGGCGAGCTGCAGCAGCAAGGCCTCGGCCATGGTCCCCACCTCCACGCCGCGGTAGGTCCAGTCGTTCAGCGGCAGCAGGCCCCAGACGGAGAAGGTGGTCGCCGCCAGCCCGGCCGTGGCGACCACGCCCGAAGCCAGAAAGTAGCCGGCAGCCGTCTGACCGCGCCGCAGCGCGAGGGCACCGATGGGCACCAGCGCCACCGAGAAAGCCGCACTGACCAGGAAGGACGTATGCACGGCGGCGTCATGCCAATCGAAGAGCACAGTCGCCAGCATCCATCCCTTGAGGACGAAGCAGGCCCAGCGGATGCCGCGTCCGAGCCGGGGCAGGGCGCTGTCCAGTTCCAGGAATTCGCGTGCGAACTTCAGACCGGCGCAGGCGGAGAGGACCATCAGGACCAGAACCACATAGCGCTGCACATAGGGGGCGTCCGGCCACAGCCAGGCCAGACCGCGCCCGGTGTAGGCGAGGTTCATGGCCACGAAGCTCAGCAGGTAGAGCGCGTAGTACAGGCTGTTGCGGCGGCCGAGGCCGAAGTACATGATCAGGTTCAGGATCGACAGCGCGGCCAGGAAGCCGTACAGGAAACCGTAGCTCGCATGGTTGAAGTGGGCCTGCCAGGCTGCCGTCGCCGGCGTGAGCAGCTGAACTTTTACGATCAGCGGATCCGGGGTGGCCAGGCGCAGCAGCACCTCGCTGCGGCCGGGGGGGAAGAGGTGCTCAAACACATAACCCAAGCCGCTGTCCAGCTGCGCAGCGCCCGGCAGGGCATCACCGACCTGCCATAGGCGAGCTTCCCCGGTGGGTGACACCACCTGCAACTCCAGCGCATCCGTCCAGCTGGGTTCCACCGCCAGCGAGCGTGTCAGCGCCTCGGACGTAGGGTTGTCGACGGTGAAATAGACCCACACCGGCCGGTGGCCCAGACCGAGTCCCAGTACGTCGGTCGAGACCGTGTGCGTTCCCTGGGCGGAACGAAAGGCCGTCAGCGCCTCGTCCGCGCTCAGGCGCGTGGCGGATTCCACCAGCAGGCGCATGTGCTGGCCCAGCGGCTGCGCCGGCGGGTCTCGTGCGTCCACGGAGGTTTGGGGGTCGGCTGCCTGAGCCGTGGCGCAGAGTCCGAGCAGCAATACCAGGAGGAAATGCAGCACGAACGTTGCCAGGGCTGGCAGAACTGGCACTCCCCCTTTTTGGCGCGTCACGTGCGTAGCCGTTGTGCTCTGCTTCATCGCTCCCTCGTGCGCAGCTATTGCGCTTGCTTGCGTTCAGGCAGGCCGAAGCTGAGGCAGCAGGCCGCTGTGGGCTGCCATTCTAGGAGGTATCTGGCGTCTGGCGCGGTCCGGGCACGCCGGGGCCCGGACCCGCAAGAGGCAAAGGGTGCGCTGCCGACGTCCCGCGCTCAGAGCGCAAGCGCGACAGGCCGTGCAGAGGATGGCAGGCGCGCCATGCCCGTGTCGAACTTGAAGATGCTGACGGCGTGCATCAGGTCCTGTGTCTGCGCCCGCAGGCTGGCGGCGGCCGCAGAGATCTCCTCCACCAGGGCGGCGTTCTGCTGCGTCGCCTGATCCATCTGCGACACGGCCTGGTCCACCTGTGCCACGCCGGCACTCTGCTCGGCGCTGGCAGCGCTGATCTCGCCCATGATGTCAGACACACGACGGATGCTGCTCACCACTTCGCTCATGGTGTTGCCGGCCCGGTCGACCAGGGCGCTGCCCTGTTCCACGCGTTCGACGCTGGCGGTGATCAGCTGCTTGATCTCCTTGGCTGCCTCAGCGCTGCGGCTGGCCAGACTGCGCACCTCGCTGGCCACGACCGCAAAGCCGCGGCCCTGCTCGCCGGCGCGCGCGGCCTCCACTGCGGCGTTGAGCGCCAGGATGTTGGTCTGGAAAGCGATGCCGTCAATCACGGTGATGATGTCTGCGATCCGCTGGCTTGAGTCGTTGATGCCTTTCATGGTGTCTACGACCTGGGCCACCACTTCGCCGCCCTGCACCGCCACCGTGCTGGCCGTGCGTGCCAGCTGGTTCGCCTGCTGGGCGCTGTCGGCGTTGTGCTTCACGGTGGCGCTGAGCTGCTCCATGGACGCCGCTGTCTGCTGCAGGGCGCTGGCCTGGCTCTCGGTGCGCGCGCTCAGGTCCTGGTTGCCCTGGGCGATCTCGGCGCTGGCGGTGGCCACCTGCTCCGAGCCCTGCCGCACCGCCGCGACGACCTGGACCAGACTCTGTTGCATGCCCTGCAGCGCTTCCATCAGTTGCGCGATCTCGTTGCGGCCGATCACCTGCACCCGCGTGCCCAGGTTGCCCTCGGCAACAGAGCGGGCCACGGTAATGGCTTCCTGGATGGGGCGGGTGATGCTGCGCACGAACGCCGTGGCCAGGGCGATGGCCGCCGCCATGATGAGCAGGAGCAGGCCGACGGTCAGCACCATGTCCCGGCGTTCGGCCGCCACGCGGGCCTCGAGCTTGTCCACCAGCAGCTGCATGGCCACGGCATTGAATTCGAACAGGCTGTCGATGGTGCGGGTGAATTCGTCGAAATACGCCGGCGCCGGCAGGGTCAGCTGACTGGCGGCGAGGAGCTCCTTGTCGGCCAGCGTCATCGTCTTGCCGATGCGCGCCTTCAACTCGTCGATGCGTGCAGCCAGTGCCGTTTTCAGATTCGCATCAACACGCGTGGCCTTCTCCAGCTTGCGTGTCGTGTCGCCGTGGAGTTCATGGATGCGCTGCTGCAAGGCCACCAGCATGGCGCGCCCTTCCGGGGGCAGTTGCCCTTGCGTCAGGAAGCTGGCGCCTTGGGCGCGCATCACCCCCAGCTTCTCGGCCAGGTGCGGCACGTGCACCAGTGTGCCCATGATGAGGGCGCTGGTGTCTTCGCCCGGGTCCTGGGCCAGGTTGTAGTCGTCCAGCAGGGTTTCGCTCAGCAGCATCAGTGCGGCGATCAGGCGGGTGTGCTGCTGGGTGCTTTCTGCTGTCTTGAGCTGGCGGCTGACAACGGCCTGCTCAAGTTCGGTCCAACGTTTTTTCAGTTCGCCCCAGTTCGATGCAGCAGCGGCCGTGGCGCCGCCATCTGCCAAGTGGCCGTCAACCACCAGCATGGCCTGGGTCAGTGCTGTGGCAACGCCCGGACGGCGTGCCGCCAAGGTGTCGTTGCCGCTGAGCATGCCGGCCGACAGGCCGCGATGCTGCTGCATGAGCTGCACCACCTTTTGCAGGGCGATGACCGGAGCCGTGCCCTCGGCCTCCTGCCGGCTCTTGGCCATCATCGTCAGCGCATTGTTGACGTACAGCGCAGTCGGGATGACGGCCATCAGCAGTGCGAGCAGGCCCAGGATCATGAACTTGTGTGACAGATGAAGACGTTGAATGGTTGACATGGTTGCTTCCCTTGTATTGGCGATCCGATCGCGTTCGTCTCAGCAGGGCAGCGCCGCTGCCGGAAGTCGGCTCATCAGGGGCAAGCAAGCGTTGTGCCACCTTGGTGCAGGGGCGTGTCGATGCCAGCAAGGCCGGTGCACTGCGGTGGTGCTTTCCGGTGCCGGCGGCATCTGCGCACAGATTGGCTGCGCAAGAACGGTCTGCGCCAGGCGCAAGGTGTTCAGGTGTCAGGTGCGAACTATTTCTGCGCTGCGGTTACCCATGCGGTAACAGCCAATCAAGGAGTGCCTTATGAACCAGGACGCACAGGGCCAGAAGATGGCTCAGATCATTGCCAAATGCTGGTCTGACGCCGCTTTCAAAGCCAAGCTGCTGGCCGATCCTGCGGCCGTGTTGCAGGCCGAGGGTCTGCCGCTGCCGGCCGGCATGCGGGTCGAGGTGGTGGAAGACACGCCGCAGCGCGTGCATTGGGTGCTTCCCGCCAGGCCGACGGATCTGTCCGATGCGCAACTGGACGCGTTGGCGGGTGGGCGCAGCCTGACCCCCGAAATTGTGGACGCTATCGCCCGGGGCAATGTGAAGCGCGTTGGGGATCCGGCAGCGCAACTGCCGAACCTCATCTATGGCGTGTGGTTTCGGTAGGCGGCCGTGTGCCAGGACGTGCAGTACAGCAGATTGATGAACGAGAGGACATGATGGATCAGGAAACACAAGACCAAAAGATGAACCGGATTCTGGCCAAGTGCTGGTCCGATGCCGCGTTCAAAGCCCAGCTGCTGGCTGACCCGATGGCGGTGCTCCAGGCTGAGGGGGTGGATGTGCCTGCGGGCATCCAGGTGCGGGCCGTGGCCGATACCGATCGGCTGGTGCATCTGGTGGTCCCGCCGCGGCCGGTTGATCTGTCCGACGCCGAGCTGGAGCAAGTTGCTGGCGGCAAGAGCTACACCATCAACATCCAGCACGGCGGCGCACCTTCGCAAGGGATGATGGCGTTTCTGAAAGTCGTCAAGCAGCCTTCCTTGTCGACCATTGCCTGGACGACCTTCAAGCCGCATGACCCAAGCAGCGTCAGCTGGACGGAGGACTATTCGGCTTACTCGTCCGGTCGTTGAGGGGCCTGTTTCCAAAGAGCCGCTGATGTGCGGATGGCACAACAGGAGAAACATGGTCAATCAAGACACTGCCAGCCAGATCCTGAACCGGATCCTGTGCAGATGCTGGTCAGACGCGAGCTACAAGGCCAAGCTGCTGGCCGACCCAGCCGGGGTGTTCAAGGCCGAGGGCCTGCCGATGCCGGAGGGTGTGGAACTCTGCGTGCTGGAAGACACCGAGCAGACCGTGCACCTGGTCATTCCGGCGCGGCCGCAGGCATTGCCGGAAGAGGCGTTGGATGCGGTGGCGGGCGGGGGCAACCTGTTTACTTACAGCGGTGAAAGAAAGCCGGGCGTTCCGATTGAATTCAAGATGCCCAGCGCAGATTGGGTCTCTTTGCACCGCACTCGGTGGCACCGTCCCCGGTAATAGCTAAGTCGCTTCTGAACCAGGGAAAAAAACACGATGAGTGAAGCAACACCGCAGGCCGTTTGGGCCCAGATCCTGTCGAAGTGCTGGACGGACGCCATCTACAAAGCCAAGCTGCTGGCCGATCCAGCGGCCGTCTTCCAGGCCGAAGGGTTGTCTGTGCCGCAGGGGGTGGCGCTGCGTGTTGTCGAAGACACGGCCGAAATCGTGCACCTGGTCATCCCGGCGCGGCCGGCCGAGCTGTCGGACGAGATGCTGGATGGTCTGGCGGGTGGCAATCGGTTTCCTTTCCCTATCGCTCCCTATCCCTTTTACCTCAACGGGCCTGCGCCTTGGCTGGAACATGTCTATAAAGGACTTCGAAGGGAGTGATCGTCCGCTGCCGGACGGACACGGCCTGCAAGGCGCGTTTGCTGGCCAATTACTTTCCGCATCCGAAGGCGTGAGCCGGTACGCAGGCACGGCACCAGTTGATGCAGAACTTTCTGCTTCGTGCGGTTACTCATGAAATGAAAACCCGGTGCTCTGCGGGCGCGGCCTGGCCCCAGATGTCGGGCGTCAAGACCGGCCGCTGACACCCGACAACCGCAACTTGGGAGGAGAAATGGCGTCCACAGAACAGAATGCACATGAGCAGGCACTGGGCCGAATCATCGCCCGCTGCTGGGCGGATGCCGCTTTCAAGAGCCGCCTGCTGGCCGACCCGATGGGCGTGCTGCAGGCCGAGGGCGTGCCGGTGCCGCCAGGGGTGCAGTTGAAGGTGGTGGAAGACACGGCGCAGTGCATGCATTGGATACTGCCTGCCCGTCCGGCCGACCTGTCGGACGACGTGCTGGCGCAGGTCGCGGGTGGCGTTTATCAGGAGGTGGACGTCGCTGAGGCGCTTCGTACCAGTGAGCAGATGACCAAACAGGCGCTTGAGCAGGCACGACAAGCGATCAATGCGGCGATAGCTGCGTCGCTGAATCCTGGCTGGTCTGCCCGGTTCTGAGCCGGTGTATGGCAGCGTCCTCGGCAATGGGTGACTATTTTTTTGACAACACAAAAGGACCACGATGAGTGAAACAACACCCCAGGCCGTTCTGGCCCAGATCCTGTCCAAGTGCTGGACGGACGCCAACTACAAGGCCAAACTGCTGGCCGACCCAGCGGGCCTGCTCCAAACCGAGGGGCTGCCCGTGCCGCAGGGGGTTGAGCTGCGTGTCGTAGAAGACACGGCACAAACCGTGCACCTGGTCATTCCAGCGCGCCCGGCCGAGCTGTCGGACGAGATGCTGGACAGCCTGGCTGGAGGCGGCATATTCGACGAGTTGCTCCGAGGGACTTTGCCGCCGCAGCAGCAACCGTTCCCTTTCCCTTTTCCTGTCCCTGGTTTTCCCTTTTTGCCCCGCTAAAGCCGCGGTGATCTGCCGATGTGCCGCGCGTCTGACATCCGGTAGGCCGCAGACGCGTGACAGCGGCAGGCAGGGGTGATCAACGATGAAAGGCGCACGATGAACGAGGTGACATCGGAGTCTGTCTTGTCCCGGGTCATGGTCCGGTGCTGGGCCGATCCTGTTTTCAAGGCCCAGTTGCTGGCCGACCCAGTGGCTGTGCTCAAGGCGCAAGGGTTTGAGTTACCCGAGGGACTGCATATCAGTGTGCTGGAAGACAGTCCTGCGTTGGTGCACTGGGTCATCCCAGCCAGGCCGAGCGAGCTGTCGGATGCCGTGTTGGATGCCGTTGCGGGTGGGCAGCTTGAGGGGCTCGTCCCCGCCATACCCAGTTTGACGTCGCCCGGTGTTGCCGGTCTTCATCCCTTCCGCGAGCGCTTGGGAGTCCTGGTGGAGGCAGAGGTTCGAAAGCATTATGCGCAGTTGCTGTCCAGTCTGCCCCGCATTTCGTAGCCTGCGCTGCATGTTCTCGGGCAGCCTTGCCCATGGGCCATCTGAGGGAACCTGAATGCCATCACATATCTGGATGGACAAGTACTTTCCGCATCCGCATCCGCAGCCCTGAGCTGGTATGCAGGTGTTGCACCAGCAGGGGAAGAACTCTCTGCGCGGTACGGTTACTTATGGAATGAAAAAACGGTCGCGAGTTGGACCCAGATGGCAGGCTCCAAGGCCAGCCGCAGATACCCGATACCTCAACCTAGAAGGAAAGATGATTAGCTCGAAACAGGAAACACATGAACAGACGCTGAGCCGGATCATCACCCGCTGCTGGGCGGACGCCGCGTTCAAGACTCGCCTGTTGGCCGACCCGGCAGCGGTGTTGCGAGAAGCCGGCCTTGACGTGCCCGCAGGCACCGAGTTGCGCGCGGTGGAGGATACCGCGCAGCGCGTTCATTGGGTCATCCCAGCGCGCCCGGCCGAGCTGTCGGACGAGGCGCTGGAGAATATGGCGGGCGGCGTGCCCAGTGACGGTCTGCCTTTCCTGTTCCATCTGCCGCCCAGACCGGGGTCGTACAATGCGCGGCCGTCCACGCCGCAGATCCCCTTTCCACCCCTTCCACCCTTCACACTGCGCTGAGTTTGCGTAAGCTCTTGCGCCCCACCTGGGAGACACGATGACACCCCATGAAACCGATCAGACCTGGGGCCGGATCTGGGCCCGCTGCTGGACCGATCCTGTTTTCAAGGCCCAGTTGCTGGCCGACCCCGCCATGGTGCTGAAGGCCGAAGGGTTGAACGTGCCCACGGGGCTGCAGCTGGTGGCGCTGGAAGACAGCCCGTCAAAGGTGCATTGGGTGATTCCCGTGCGGCCCAGTCAGTTGTCCGATGACGAGCTGAATGACGTGGCGGCCGGCGCTGGCGATTTTTATGAGTTTCTCAAGAAGGCGCAGCCCATTGCCGCATCCATTGCACGCACAGCAGCTCCGGGGCTGTTCGCACTGTTATGAGCCGGTAGCGGCGCTGCGGTAGTCGCCTGCCGGTCGGGGCTGTTCAGCGAAGGTTGGCGCGGCGGTTCTTGCCTGCTGCGATGCAATGTGGAGCGATCACGCTGTCGCGCTTGCACATTGAAAACGGGGCCATTCGGCCCCGTTGGTATGCCAGCTTACATGCTGGTGTAGTTCGGCCCGCCGCCGCCTTCCGGCGTGACCCAGACAATGTTTTGCGTCGGGTCCTTGATGTCGCAAGTCTTGCAGTGCACGCAGTTCTGCGCGTTGATCTGCAGGCGGTCGGTGTTGTCGTCGTTTTTCACGAATTCGTAGACACCGGCCGGGCAGTAGCGGCTCTCGGGGCCAGCGTACTTGGTCAAATTCACGCTCACGGGCACGCTGGCGTCCTTCAGCGTCAGGTGGGCCGGCTGGTTTTCCTCGTGGTTGGTGTTGCTGATGAACACGCTGCTCAAGCGGTCGAAGGTCAGCTTGCCGTCCGGCTTCGGATAGACGATCGGTTTGCACTCGGCGGCCGGCTTCAGGTAGGCATGGTCGGGCTTGTCGCGGCGCAGCGTCCAGGGGATGTGGCCGCGCAGCACGAACTGCTCGAAGCCGTTCATCAGCGTGGCCACGGTCAGGCCCTTCTTGAACCAGCTCTTGAAGTTGCGCGACTTGTTGAGTTCGGTGTGCAGCCAGCTGTGCTCAAACGCTTCGGGGTAGGCGCTCAGCTCGTCGTGGGCGCGGCCCGCCACCACGGCGTCATAGGCAGCCTCGGCGGCCAGCATGCCGGTCTTGATGGCGGCATGGCTGCCCTTGATGCGGCTGACGTTCAGGAAGCCGGCATCGCAGCCCACCAGTGCGCCGCCCGGGAACACGGTCTTGGGCAGACTCATCAGGCCGCCGGCGGTGATGGCGCGGGCACCGTAGGCCAGTCGCTTGCCAGTGACCTCACCTTGGTCATTCTCGAAGTACCAACGGATGTTGGGGTGGGTCTTCCAGCGTTGGAACTCCTCGAAGGGGCTGAGGTAGGGGTTGCTGTAGTCCAGTCCCACCACGTAGCCGATGGCCACCTTGTTGTCCTCCAGGTGGTACATGAAGGCGCCGCCGTAGGTGTTGTTGTCCATCGGCCAGCCGGCGGTGTGCATGACAAAGCCGGGCGTGTGGCGCGAGGGGTCGATCTCCCACAGCTCCTTGATGCCGATGCCGTAGGTCTGCGGGTCGCGGCCTTCATCCAGCTTGAACTTGGCGATGAGCTGTTTGCCCAGGTGGCCGCGCGCGCCCTCGGCGAACACGGTGTACTTGGCGTGCAGTTCCATGCCGAGCTGGAAGTTCTCGGTCGGCTCGCCGTCCTTGCCGACGCCCATGTTGCCGGTGGCCACACCTTTCACCGAGCCGTCCTCGTTGTACAGCACCTCCGCGGCAGTGAAGCCGGGGAAGATCTCCACGCCCAGGCCTTCGGCCTGTGCGCTAAGCCAGCGCGTCAGGTTGCCAAGGCTGATGATGTAGTTGCCGTGGTTCTGCGCGCACTCGGGCAGGAACATGTTGGGGGTGCGGAAGGCGCCGGTCTCGCTCAGGAAGCTCCAGGCATCGTCGGTGACCGGCTGGTTCAGCGGGGCGCCGAGCTCCTTCCAGTTGGGGAACAGTTCGGTCAGGGCGCGCGGGTCCATGATGGCGCCCGACAGGATATGGGCGCCAGGCTCGCCGCCTTTTTCAAGTACCACCACCGAGACGTCCTGGCCCTTTTCGGCCGCCAGCTGCTTCAGGCGGATGGCCGTGGCCAGGCCACCGGGGCCGCCACCGACCACCACCACGTCGTATTCCATCGATTCGCGGGGACCGTACTGGGCCAGGATTTCTTCGTTCGTCATGGTGGCTTCTTTCTGATGAAGTCGCTTGATAATGAGGCCGGAATCTTAGAGGGTCAGTGCATTCCGGCCTGTCGAATGCGGGACTGATTTTAATTCGGTTCTGGAACAAAATCGAACGATCGTTCTATTTTGTCCGTTGATCAACAACACGAGGGGATTGCCATGGCATACAGCATCGATCTTTCCGGCCGCGTGGCCTTCATCACCGGTGCGTCCGGCGGCCTGGGGGCGCAGTTTGCCCGCACGCTGGCCCAGGCCGGCGCCGCCGTCGTGCTGGCCAGCCGCCGGGTGGAAAAGCTCAAGGACCTGCGCGCCGAGATCGAGGGAGCGGGGGGTGACGCGCACGTGGTGGAACTGGACGTGACCGATGTGGACTCCATCAAGGCCGCAGTGGCGCGTGCCGAGACCGAGGTGGGCTCGATCGACATCCTGATCAACAACTCGGGTGTCAGCACCACCCAGCGCCTGGTGGACGTGCGCGAGGACGACTACGACTACGTGCTGGGCACCAACACCAAGGGCGCCTTCTTCGTGGCGCAGGAGGTGGGCAAGCGCATGCTGGCACGGGCCAAGGGCGCGGCACCCGGCACCTTCACCGGCGGGCGCATCGTCAACATCGCTTCCATGGCGGGCCTGCGCGTGCTGCCGCAGATCGGCATCTACTGCATGAGCAAGGCGGCGGTGATCCATATGACCAAGGCCATGGCGCTGGAGTGGGGCAAGTTCGGCATCAACGTCAATGCGCTGTGCCCGGGCTATATCGACACCGAGATCAACCACCACCACTGGCAGACCGAGCAGGGCCAGAAGCTTGTCAACATGCTGCCGCGCAAGCGCGTGGGCCAGCCGCAGGACCTGGACGCGGTGTTGGTGATGCTGTGCGCCAACGAGAGCCATTTCATCAACGGGGCGGTCATCTCTGCCGACGACGGGTTTGGCGCATGAAGATCGAACTGCCGGAACACAAGAAGCTGGTCGCCGAACTGGCGATGCCCATTCGCTGGGGTGACATGGATGCCATGGGGCATGTCAACAACACGGTGTATTTCCGCTACCTGGAGTCGGCGCGCATCGAGTGGTTTCGCGCCATCCGCTGCGAGCCCGATCCGCAGGGCCAGGGGCCGGTGATCGTGAATGCCTTCTGCAACTTCTACAAGCAGCTGGAGTACCCGGGCGACATCGTGGTGAAGACCTACGTCAGCAATCCGACGCGCGCCACTTTCGACAGCTGGCACACCATCGAACGGGTGGACCAGCCGGGCGTGATCAGTGCCGCGGGCGGTGCCACCGTGATCTGGGTTGACTTCCCACAGCAGAAGTCGGTCTCGCTGCCCGACTGGCTGCGTGAGCTGGTGAGTTGAACGGGCGCAGCACGGCGGCAAAATAAGCCTTCCCACAGGATTGCAGCCATGTCCCTTACCCCCGTTCCCGCCGCCGGCCTGCGTCTGGTCATCGACCCCGCGACGCTGGGCTTTGCCGACACCTCCGAGCTGCTGCAGCACCCGCTGCCCTGGATCGGGCAGGAACGCGCCGAGCAGGCCGCCCGCTTCGGCCTGCAGATGGACCAGCCGGACTACAACCTGTTCGTGCTGGGCGAGGTGGGCAGCGGCCGCACCACGCTGCTGTGCGAGATGATGCGCGCCGTGGCCGCCACGCGGCCGGTGCCGCCCGACCTGTGCTACCTGCACAACTTCGAGGCGCCCGAGCATCCACGTGCGCTGCGCATGCCGCCGGGCCAGGGCCGGCAGCTGCGTGCGCTGATGCAACAGCTGGTCAAGACGCTGCAGGCCGAGATCCCGAAGCGCCTGGGCGGTGAGGACTTCCGCGCCGAAGCCGAGCACATCCAGAAGACCTACAAGGCCGAGGAGGCGCGCGCCTACGCCGAACTCGACGCCTATGCTGAAGCACGCAACTTTGCGCTCATGCGTGAGCAGGGGCACATGGTCTTCACGCTGCGCGACGACAAGGGCGAGCCGCTGACCGAAGGCAAGGCGCTGGCGCTGCCCAAGGAGCGGCGCATCGAGATCGACCGGCTGGAGGAAGAGCTGCGCGGCGAGATTGCGCGCTTTCTGGAGAAGACGCGTGCGATGGAGCGGGTGATGAACGAGGGGCTGGCCGCGCTGCGCCGTCAGCTCATCAAACCCGTGCTGGAGCGCGAACTGCAGGAGATTCGCAACGAGCTGCGTAAGCAGATCAAGGACACCGTCAAGCTGGGCAACTACCTGGACCAGGTGGCGCACGACGTGCTGGAGAACCTGGAACTGTTCCAGTCCGGCGACGAGGCCGAGAGCGAACAGATGCGGCTGGAAGCGCTGGCCGGCGTACTGGCGCGCTACCACGTCAACCTGGTGGTGGACCACCAGGGCCGCGAGGGCGCGCCGGTGATCGTGGAGGACAACCCGCTGTACCGTACGCTCTTTGGCAGCGTGGAGTACCAGTCCGAGAACGATGTGCTGGTGACCGATTTCTCACGCATCCGCGCCGGCAGCCTGCTCAAGGCCCACGGCGGCTTTCTGATGCTGCACCTGCGCGACCTGCTGGGCGACGAGGCGGTGTGGGAGAAGCTGCGTCGTTTCCTGCGCAGCGGCCGGCTGCAGATCGAGGAGCCGGGCATGCTGTACGCGCCAATCGCGGCTGTCTCGATGCAACCCGAGCCGGTGGACGTGGATGTGAAGATCATCCTGATCGCCTCAGTGGAGGAGTACTACGCGGTGCAGGAAGGCGACCCGGAGGTGGCGCGGCGTTTCCGCTGCAAGGTCGATTTTGCCGAGAGTTTCACCGCCAATGCCGAGGCGCGCCAAGCCAGCGCCATCTTCGTGGCGCACACCTGCCGCCGCATGGGCTTGCCGCACTTCCGCGCCGACGCCGTGGCCGCCTTGCTGGAAGAGGCGCACCGCGAGGCCGAGGACCAGACGCGGCAGAGCGCCATCTTTGCTCACACCGAAGCGCTGGTAATGGAAGCCGCCGCCATGGCGCGTGCACGAGGCGCCGCGCTGGTGGAGGCGCAGGACGTGGAAGCGGCGCGGTTGGCGCGCATCCATCGCCATGACTACCCGGAACAGCGGCTGCAGGAGACCATCGTCGACGGCGAACGGCTGCTGGACGTCCGTGGCGAGAAGGTGGCGCAGGTCAACGGCCTGACGGTGGTGGACCTGGGCGACTACCGCTTCGGCTTCCCGGTGCGCGTGACGGCGCGCACGCATGCGGGAGACGAAGGCCTGCTCAACATCGAGCGCGAGGTGGAACTGTCGGGCCCGATCCATGACAAGGGCGTGCTGATCTTGCACAGCTACCTGGCTTCGCTGTTTGCGCACATCGCGCCGCTGGCGCTGAATGCGGCGGTGGTGTTCGAGCAGGAGTACAGCGGCGTGGAGGGCGATTCGGCTTCCTGCGCCGAGTTCTATGCGCTGCTGTCTTCACTCGCCAATACACCGCTGAAACAGGCGATTGCCATCACCGGTGCCGTCAACCAGCACGGCGAGATGCTGCCGGTGGGCGGCATCAACGAGAAGATCGAGGGCTATTTCCGCAGCTGCGAGTTGCTGGGGCTCAGCGGTGAGCAGGGCGTGCTGATCCCGAGCCGCAACCGCCGCCACCTGATGCTGGACCGCCGCGTGGTGGAGGCAGTGGCGCAGGGGCGCTTCCACATCTGGACGGCCGAGCGTGTCAGCGAAGGCATGGAGCTGCTGACGGGCTTGCCGTTTGGTGAGCTGGGCGCCGGCGGCTACCCGCCCGACAGCGTGCTGGGCCGCGCGCAGAAGACGCTGCAGGACTATCGCAAGGCCTGCCAGGCCTCGGGCGCCAAGCCGGAGCGCCGGCCGCGCACGCTGAAATAGCCTCAGCGCCCCGGGGTCTTGCTGGCGGCCTCGTAGGCCCGCTTCAGGTCGCGGTATTCCTCGCAGGGCAGGAAACAGAGCTTGTCCAGTGCATCCAGATGCTGCTTGGCCTTGTCGAGTTGGCCGAGTTGGATGTAGGCCTCGCCGATGTACTCATGGGCGCCGCGGTGCTTGGGGTCGATGGTCAGCGCCTTGTTGTACGCGGCCAGCGACTCGTCGTAGCGCTTGAGATGGCGCAGGCTGTAGCCCAGCAGGTTGAAACCATCGGCATTGCCGGGGTTGGCGCGGGTGAAGCTGCCCAGCACGTCAACGGCGCCGGTCCAGTTCTTCTGGTCGATCAGCTGCCGCGCCTGCGTCAGCTCGGACGGCGTGCCCGGCGTGCTGGGCTCCGTGTCGGCGGCCCAACTGGCCTGACTGCACAGGACGATGAACAGGGCGGCAAGAATCCGGACGCGTCGCATGGGCAACTCCTGTGAGGGTGTGACGTCACGCGATGCGACGTCGGGTATCCCAGCATAGTGGGCGGGCGTCGGCATTTCAAGCCGGGTGGCCGCGCCCGCAGGCTGCTTACTTCTTTTCCTTCGGCACCCGGCCCATGAGATAGAACTCGGGGTTCGGTGTCATGCCGCTGAACGAGGCCATGCGGTTGGACAGCCCGAAGAAGGCCGTGATGGCGGCGATGTCCCAGATGTCCTCGTCGGTGAAGCCGTGGGCATGCAGGGCGGCGAAGTCGGTGTCGTCGATCTCGTGCGAGCGCAGGCAGACTTTCATGGCGAAGTCCAGCATCGCGCGCTGGCGCGAGGTGATGTCGGCCTTGCGGTAGTTGACCGCCACCTGGTCGGCCACCAGTGGCTTCTTTTCGTAGATCCGCAGGATGGCGCCGTGCGCCACCACGCAGTACAGGCAGTTGTTGGCAGCGCTGGTGGTGGTGACGATCATCTCGCGGTCGCCTTTGCTCAGGCCGGAGTCTTCCTTGAGCATCAGGGCATCGTGGTAGGCGAAGAAAGCGCGCCATTCGGCCGGCCGGCGTGCCAGCGCCAGGAAGACATTGGGCACGAAGCCGGCTTTTTCCTGCACCTCCAGAATCTTGGTGCGGATATCGTCGGGCAGGTCCTTCAGCTCAGGGTGCGGGTAGCGGGTCATGGTGTCTCCTCGTTGTTGTGCCGCAGATTATGCTTGGCGCTTGACACCCAGCTTTCAGCACACAGGAGAATCTCAGATGGACGAGCAGTACGACAAGGGTCTGGCCACCCGCAAGCAGGTGATGGGCGAGGACTTTGTGGCCAACGCCTTTGGCAACGCCACCGATTTCACGCTGCCGATGCAGCACTACATCACGCGCAACGCCTGGGGCGACGTCTGGCAGCGCGAGGGGTTGGACCGCCGTACACGCAGCCTGATCACGGTGGCGATGCTGACCGCCCTGGGCAAGCAGCACGAACTCAAGGGCCATGTGCGCGGCGCGCTCAACAACGGCGCCTCGGTGGCCGAGATCCAGGAAGTGCTGCTGCACGCCAGCATCTACTGCGGCGTGCCCACCGCCGTGGAGGCGTTCCGCTCCGCGGCGGAAGTGATCGATGCCAAAAAATAAGGGCCGGATGCGAATCCTGCCCTTATTTTTCAAGCGCGAACAGCTATCAAAATAATAGCTTCCTGAGCCGGCTTCAACGCAGCTGAAGCAGGGCGCCTTGGCTGGCGTCATTCAGCTTGAAGGCACTCACAGCCTCGGCCAGCAGGCGGGCCTGGTCGTTCAGGCTTTCGGCCGCGGCAGTGGATTCCTCCACCAGGGCCGCGTTCTGCTGCGTCATCTGGTCCAGCTGGTTGACGGCGGCGTTGATCTGGCCGATGCCCTGGCTTTGCTCGGTGGCGGCAGCACTGATCTCGCCGATGATGTCGGTCACGCGGCTCACGCTGGCCACGATCTCGTCCATGGTGCTGCCGGCTTCCTGCACCTGCTGCGAACCCGAGGCCACGCTGCTGACGCTGGCGTCGATCAGCGACTTGATCTCTTTCGCGGCCTCGGCGCTGCGGCCGGCCAGGCTGCGCACCTCGCTGGCCACCACGGCAAATCCGCGGCCCTGCTCACCGGCACGGGCGGCTTCCACCGCGGCGTTCAGGGCCAGGATGTTGGTCTGGAAGGCGATGCCGTCGATGACGCCGATGATGTCGGCAATCTTCCTGCTGCTGGCGTTGATCTCGTCCATCGTGGCAACCACCTGCGACACCACCTGGCCGCCGCGCTGTGCCACCTGGGCCGCCGAGCCGGCCAGGCGGTTGGCCTGGGCGGCCGACTCGGCGCTCTGGCGCACGGTGCTGGTGAGTTCCTCCATGGAACTGGCGGTTTCCTCCAGACTGCTGGCGGTCTGTTCGGTGCGGGCGCTCAGGTCCTTGTTGCCAGTGGCAATCTGCACGCTGGCGGTAGAGACATTGTCAACCACGCCGCGTACCTGCAGCAAGGCACGCTGCAGCGCGGCGCGCATGGCGTCGATTGCCCGCAGCAGGCGGCCGGTTTCGTCGTTGGCATAGCTGGTCTGCGGCGATCCGGTCAGGTCCATGTCGGTAATCGACTGGGCGATCGCTTCGGCCTGCTGCAACGGACCGGTGATGCTGCGTGCCAGCAGCACGGCCAGCACGGCGCCCAGAATCAGGGTGACGACGCTGCTGGTGACGAGCACGGCGCGGGTCTGGCCGCGCAGCTCTTCAGCGCGCTGCGCCGCGGCGTCGAGCTGCGCCCGCTGCGCTTCCACCATCTTCTGCACGCTGGCAAGGTAGTCGCGCGAAGTCGGCTCGAAACGCTCGTTGAAAACGCGGTTGGCGCCATCCATGTCGCCGGCCTGCTTGAGCTTGTTCACCTCTTCGCGTGCCGCCAGGTAAGCCTTGCGCAGTTCACCGGCCTTGTCGAAGAGCTGGCGTTCCTCGGGGGTGTCCATCTTCGACTCGATGAACTTCTGCAGTTCATTGGTCTGCTTGATGGATTCGGCCGTCGCCGGCGCGAAGTAGGGGATCAGCGCGGCATCGCTGCTCTTGGCAATGGCCGCCGCGCGCTGCACGCCGGCCGTGGTGTGGCGCAGCCAGTCAGCGCCGGCGCGTTCGGCCTTGACGTTGTCGCTGACCATGGTGTCGATTTCCGTGCCGAGCTGTTGCAGCTTGAGCAGCGTGAACACGCTGCTGGCGAGAAACAGGGCCAGGATGGCGCCCAGCACGATGGCCAGTCGCTTGCTGATGGAGAGGTTGTTCAGAAACATGATGGTGCTCTTCAAGGGATAACCGAGGCGAGCCGCCGGCTGGCGGCGCAACGAGAATAGCGTACAACTGTGACAGATCGGGCACAAGTGCAGTGCGCGGATTCAGCCCGCTTTGGTGGTCCAGTTATCGCTTCTGAGGCCTCCCAGGCCAACAGCGATGAGCCTTTGAGGCGCTGGCGTGGCGTTCCCGGCGGTGGTGTCGATGCGATGGACTGTCCCGCAGGCGACGGCCCGCAGGCGCCTGCCGGCCTCAGGCCGTGCCGGCGTTTTCCACGAAATAGCTGATGTGCTTGCGCGGGCTGAGGTAGTCGAAGATCGGCTTGGGCAGCGTGGCCGGGCGCAACGTGCGGTCGACTTCGTCTTCCAAGTCGCGCTTGAGGTTGAGCACCGCGGCCTGCGACTTGGGGATGGTCGGGTCGTACAGCATCAGGTTGGGGTGCAGCAGGTCGGACGAGTCGATCGACATCACGATGCCGACCTTGCCGCTCTTGAGCATGACGATGGTGCCCGGCGGGTAGATGCCCATGGACTTGATGAAGGCCGACAGCAGTGTCTTGTCGTACTTGGCGCCTTCGGTCTTGTACATGTAGGACAGGGTTTCCGAGGGCGTCTTGCACTTGGCGGCGATGCGCTGGTTGCAGTGGTTGTCGTAGCTGTTGGCAATCGTCACGATGCGCACCGCCTGGTCGAGGGCGTCGCCCTGCAGGCCCTTGGGGAAGCCGCTGCCATCCAGCAGCTCGTGGTGGAACAGGATGATCTCCTTCACCCGGCGCGGCAGCGATTCGACCGGTTGCATCATCTTGATGCCGTAGCCGGGGTGCATCTCGATCAGCTTGAGTTCGGACGGCGTCAGGCCATCGTCCTTCAGCAGCACCTGGCTGGGCACCATGGCCTTGCCGACGTCGTGCAGCAGCGCGCCCTGAGCAATGTCGCGCATCAGTTCCGCGTCCTCGATGCCGATGGCATGGGCCAGGATCAGCGCCAACATGGTGACGTTCAGGGCGTGAAAGTGGGTGCTGTTGTCCGACGTGTTGTCGCCCATCAGGTGGATGAAGGGGTTCTGGCGCGCCAGGAAGATCTCGCTCAGCTGCGCCGCCACCTCGCTGGCCTGTTCGGCCGCCTGCGCCGGGTTGCTGTTGGCCAGGCGCACCACGTTCTTCACCGCATTGGCCGTCTTGACGTACTTGCGCTCGGCGGCCTGGATCTGCTCCAGCTCCTTGCGCAGGCTCTCCATGCGCTCCTTCTTCTGCTGCATCAGCGCGTCCAGCACCGTGGGCTCTACCGGGGCGGGTGCGGCAGCGGGTGCTTCAGTCCGCGGCAGCGGCTTGGCATCGCTTTTCTGCGGCAGGTATTCGATCTCCTTCAGGCCCAGGGACTTCAGCGTTTCGAGCTGCTTCTGGTCCTTGATCTTGAAGCTGTTGAACAGGAAGGGGTGCCCGACCCAGCCCTCCAGCTTGACATGCATGCCGATGCAGAGCTGGTCGATGCCGACCATGGTGCGCGTACCTGTAGCCACGAAACCGGGTTCCCCAAAAGTCACGGATGAAGCGCCAAGCTTAACCTCAACCGCCCATCAGCTTGTGCACCAGATCGGCGGTGGTGCTGGCCTGGTACTTGCGCATCAGGCGGGCGCGGTAGATCTCCACCGTGCGGTGGCTGATGGCCAGCGCCTTGCCGATTTCCTTGGAGGTCAGGCCGTCGAGCAGGTGGGCCGCCACCTCGCGTTCGCGCGCCGTCAACTCGGCCTTGACCGGGCGGTGGGCGCTCAGGTCCTGGAAGGTCCAGATGCCGGCCGCGTGCGGGTCGGCCGGATCGAGCGCGCGGCCGGTGACGTGGCACCAGAAGGTCTCCCCCTTGAAGCGGCCGTCGACACGTTTCATGATGCGGTCGTCGGCATAGCTGCCCTGGCGGCTCATGATGGGCGTGATGCGAGCGCCGATGCGTTCGAACTCGTCCGCGCTGGGGTAGAGCACCTGGAAGGACTGGCCGATCAGCTCTTCGCGGGTGGTGCCGAACATCTCGCATACATGGCGATTGCAGTCCACAATCATGCGGTGGCGCGACAGCACCAGCCCGATGGGCGCGAGTTCGAAGGCGAGGCGGTAGTCGATGTCCATTGCGGGTTGTACTTTACGCGGAACTACGTAGCGTGATAAGTAGTATCGTACGATCACCGAATCCAGCGAGGAGAACCACGTGAACAAGATCTACCCGAGCGCCTCCAAGGCGATAGAGGGCGTCATCCGCGACGGCCAGCTGATTGCCGTCGGCGGTTTTGGCCTGTGCGGCATCCCCGAGGCCCTGATCGACGCCGTGCGCGACAGCGGCGTCAAGAACCTGACGGCCATTTCCAACAACGCCGGCGTCGACGATTTCGGCCTGGGCAAGCTGTTGCAGACACGGCAGATCAAGAAGATGATTTCCAGCTACGTGGGCGAGAACAAGGAGTTCGAGCGCCAGTACCTGGCCGGCGAGCTGGAGCTGGAGTTCACGCCGCAGGGCACGCTGGCTGAGAAGCTGCGCGCCGGTGGCGCTGGCATCCCGGCTTTCTTCACCAAGACCGGTGTCGGCACCATCGTCGCCGAGGGCAAGGAACTGCGCGAGTTCGACGGCGAGACCTATGTGATGGAGCGCTCCCTGGTGCCCGACGTGGCGCTGGTGAAGGCCGACATTGCCGACCGTTCGGGCAATCTGCGCTTCAACCTGACGGCGCGCAACTTCAACCCGGCCGCCGCCATGGCCGGCAAGATCTGCATCGTGGAGGTGGAGCGCATCGTCGCTACCGGCGAACTGGCGCCCGACGACATCCACTTGCCCGGCATCTACGTGCACCGCATCGTGCACAACCCCACGCCCGAGAAGCGCATCGAAAAGCGCACCACCCGCGACCGTAAAGTTTGAGGAGAAGGACATGCCCTGGACCCAAGACCAGATGGCCGCACGTGCGGCGCAGGAGCTGCAGGACGGCTTTTATGTGAACCTCGGTATCGGCATTCCGACGCTGGTGGCCAACTTCGTGCCTGACCACATCGAGGTCTGGCTGCAGAGCGAGAACGGCATGCTCGGCATCGGCCCGTTTCCGTACGAGGACGAGGTCGACGCCGACCTCATCAACGCCGGCAAGCAGACCGTCACCACCATCAAGGGCTCGTCGATCTTCGGCAGCCATGAGAGCTTCGCCATGATCCGCGGCGGCAAGATCAATCTGTCCATCCTGGGCGCCATGCAGGTCAGCGAGCACGGCGACCTGGCCAACTGGATGATCCCGGGCAAGATGGTCAAGGGCATGGGCGGCGCCATGGACCTGGTGGCCGGCGTGCCGCGTGTCATCGTGCTGATGGAGCACGTGGCCAAGAAGAAGGACGGCACCGAAGACCTGAAGATCCTGCCTGCCTGCACGCTGCCGCTGACCGGCAAGGCCGTGGTGGACCGCATCATCACCGACCTCGGTGTGATGGACGTCACGCCGCAAGGCCTCAAACTGGTGGAGCTGGCGCCCGACGTGACGCGCGAGCAGATCCAGGCCAAGACGGGCGTGACGCTGCTCTGAGTGCGTTGCCGCGCGCTGCAACAACGGCCCTGCGGGGCCGTTTTTCATGGGCGCAGCTGCCGTCGAGGTGCGCCATCGATCAGCAAACTGCTATTTTTGCTATAGCAGATTTCATCGATTGTTCATGACTGCTGCGGCAGAATGGATAGCTCAGCGCCGTGCGGGCTGATTTACCTTGGGAGAGAACATGAACACAGAGCAACGCGGGCAGGACAGCCTGTCAGGCCGGGGCCATCTCGAATTCCTCGCCTTCAAGCTGGGCCAGGAGGAATACGGCATCGACATCCTCAAGGTGCAGGAAATCCGCGGCTATGAGGCCGCGACCCGCATGGTCAATGCGCCGCCGTACGTGCTGGGCGTGCTGAACCTGCGGGGTGTCATCGTCCCGGTGCTGGATCTGCGCCTGAAGTTCAACATGGCCCATGCGGCTTACGACAGCCAGACTGTGACCATCGTGCTGAACGTCGGCAACCGGGTGATCGGCATGGTGGTGGATGCCGTGTCGGACGTGGTCGCGCTGCAGCGCGAAGACATCAAGCCGGCGCCGGAATTCAGCGGCGCTCTGGATGCCCGGCACATCATCGGCATCGCCACGATCCAGCAGGGCGAGCAGGCACGCATGCTGATCCTGATGGATATCGAGCAGCTGATGTCCAGCGCTGACATGGGTTTGGTGGCCGCTGCGGCGGCCTGAGTAAGCAGATCAGGGAGGGAGAAAACCATGAACAACTTCAAGATTTCGACGCGTCTGGCGGCGCTCGCCGGCATGCTGTCGCTGTTGCTGATCGTCATCGGCGGCATTGGCCTGCTCGGCCTGCGAGCCAGCAACGAGGGGCTGCGCTCGGTCTACGAAGACCGCACAGTCCGGATTGGGCAGATTGCGGAGGTGCAGGAATTGCTGTTGGAGAATCGCCTCGGTGCCTTCGTCATCGTGACGACCCAGGACCCCGCGGTGGTAGAAGCGCGACTCAAGTTGATGGGTGACAATGCGACCCGACTGACTCAGACTTGGGATGCCTACGCAGCCTCAGACTTGCTGCCGGACGAGGCGGCGCTGGTGAAGGAGTTCGCGGCGGCGCGGGCCAAGTTCCTCAGCGAGGGATTGCTGCCGTTCCAGGAGGCCGTGCGGGGGTTCGATCTGGAAAAAGCCAAGGAGCTTAACGAGACCAAGATCCGTCCGCTCTATCCCGATCTGCGTAAAAGCATACGTGCCTTGATGGATCTGCAGCTCAAGGAGGCCCGGCAGGAGTACGAGCGCTCGGCCGCGCGTTACCGTGTCATTCTGACGGTGTCCATCGCCGCCATCGTGCTGGGTGTCGCCCTGGCCATCGTGATCGGTGTGACGATGGTGCGCGGCATCTCGCGCGCGCTGAAGAACGCCGTGGACGTCTCGGAGGCCGTGTCCCAGGGAGATCTGACGCGCCGGGTCGACACCAGCGGCAAGGATGAGGTGGCCAAGGTGCTGCAGGCGTTGGCAGCCATGCAGGGCAATCTGGCCCGTATCGTCAGCACCGTGCGCCAGGGATCGGAGTCAGTGGCCAGTGCCAGCACTCAGATTGCGCAGGGCAACCAGGACCTCAGTGCCCGCACCGAAAGCCAGGCCAGTGCGCTGGAGGAAACGGCGGCCTCGATGGAGGAGCTGTCCTCCACCGTCAAGCAGAACGCCGACAACGCCCGCCAGGCCAACCAGCTGGCGCAAAGTGCCAGCAGCGTGGCAGCGCAGGGCGGCCAGGTGGTGTCGCAGGTGGTCGACACCATGAAGGGCATCAGCGAGTCGAGCAAGAAGATCGCCGACATCATCAACGTCATCGACGGCATTGCCTTCCAGACCAACATCCTGGCCCTGAATGCCGCGGTGGAAGCCGCGCGCGCTGGTGAGCAGGGCCGCGGCTTTGCCGTGGTGGCGGGTGAAGTGCGCAGCCTGGCTGGCCGTTCGGCTGAGGCCGCCAAGGAGATCAAGGCACTGATCAATGACAGCGTCGGCCGCGTGGACCAGGGTACCGCGCTGGTCGATCAGGCCGGCAGCACCATGAACGAGGTAGTCACCAGCATCCGCCGGGTCACCGACATCATGGCCGAGATCAGCGCGGCCAGCGCCGAGCAGAGCGCCGGTGTGGGCCAGGTGGGCGAGGCCGTGACGCAGATGGACCAGGCCACGCAGCAGAATGCTGCGCTGGTGGAAGAAATGGCCGCCGCCGCAGGCAGTCTGAACAGTCAGGCGCAGGATCTGGTGCGGGCGGTGTCGGTGTTCAAGCTGGCGCAAGCCCAGGGCGCGAGCCAGCCCCCGGCACAGGCGACGCCTCGTCCGGCCATGGCCAAGCCGGCGTCTCAGGCCCCGAAGGCATCGGTCTCGCAAGCCGCTTTGGCGGCGCCCGCCGTTGCCACCAAACCGACAGCAGTGGCGAAGGTGACCAAGGCTGACCAGGACGACTGGGAGACCTTCTGACTTTGTTCGGGCCCTGACTCACGAGAACCCGCCGATGGCGGGTTTTTCTTTGGGGGGACCACTAGGGAATGTAAAATTGCTCGCACCGCTGCGCTGCTCACAATTTCATCGATGCGCGACCGCGCTGCGCGCGTCCAAGACAGTCCACTGGACTGTCTAGACCGAACCAGAGGGTTCGACCCCTCTTCAGCCGCAGCATGAAAAAAACGGCCCACGTGGGGCCGTTTTTCATTCTGGAGCGGGTGAAGGGAATCGAACCCTCGTATGAAGCTTGGGAAGCTGCCGTTCTACCATTGAACTACACCCGCAGTGTTTCTTGCTGCGGTGCGTAGTTTACTTGAGGATGTCGCCCAGGCAGAGGTACTTGAGTTCCAGGTAGTCGTCCATGCCGTGGTGCGAGCCTTCGCGGCCCAGGCCCGACTGCTTGACGCCGCCGAAGGGCACGTGCTCGGTGGCCAGGATGCCGACGTTGATGCCCACCATGCCGTACTCCAGCGCCTCGCTGACGCGGAAGATGCGGCCGACGTCACGGCTGTAGAAGTAGCTGGCCAAGCCGAAGATGGTGGCGTTCGCCGCATCGATGGCTTCCTGTTCGGTCTTGAAGCGGAACACCGGCGCGAAGGGGCCGAAGGTCTCTTCCGTGGCGCACAGCATGTTCTGTTGGGCCTCGGCCAGCACGGTGGGCTGGAAGAACTGGGCGCCGAGATCGGTGGCGCGTTTGCCGCCGGTCAGCACCTTGCCGCCCTTGGCCACGGCATCGGCAATGTGCCGCTCCACCTTCTGCAGCGCCGCTTCTTCGATCAGCGGGCCTTGCGACACGCCGTCCTCGAAGCCATTGCCGACCTTGACGGCCGCCACCTTGGCGGCAAATTTCTGCACGAACTCGTCGTAGACGCCGTCTTGCACGTAGATGCGGTTGGCGCAGACGCAGGTCTGGCCGGCGTTGCGGTACTTGCTGGCCATGGCGCCTTCCACCGCCGAGTCGATGTCGGCGTCATCAAACACGATGAACGGCGCATTGCCACCCAGCTCCAGGCTGAGCTTCTTCACGGTGGGCGCGCTCTGAGCCATCAGGATGCGGCCGACTTCGGTGGAGCCGGTGAAGCTGATGTGGCGTACCACGTCGCTGGCGCAGAACACCTTGCCCACGGCGATCGAGTTGTCGGCATCGGCCGTGATGAGGTTCAGCACGCCGGCCGGGATGCCGGCACGCACCGCCAGCTCGGCTGCGGCCAGTGCGGTTAGCGGCGTCAGCTCGGCCGGCTTGATGATCACCGGGCAGCCGGCCGCCAGCGCGGGGGCGACCTTGCGCGTGATCATGGCCAGCGGGAAGTTCCAGGGCGTGATGGCGGCACAGACGCCGATGGGCTGCTTGATCACCATCAGGCGGCGGTTGTTGTCCCAGGGCGGCAGGGTCTCGCCGTTGACGCGCTTGGCCTCTTCGGCAAACCACTCGACGAAGCTGGCGCCGTAGGCCACTTCGCCCTTGGCTTCGGCAAACGGCTTGCCTTGCTCGGCGGTCATGATGCGGCCCAGGTCTTCCTGGTGGGCCATCAGCAGGTCGAACCACCTGCGCAGGATGGCGCTGCGCTCCTTGCCGGTCTTGGCGCGCCAGGCCGGCCAGGCCGCGTTGGCAGCCTTGATGGCGAGCTCGGCGTCCTGGGGGCCGAGGTTGGCCACGTCGGCCAGCTTGTGGCCGGTGGCCGGATCGAGCACGTCAAAGCGCTTGGCCGCTGCGCCCTTGACCCACTGGCCGTTGATCAGCGCGTCGGTCTGGAGCAGGGTCGGATCCTTCAGCAGGGCCAGGGGGGAGGTTTTCATGTCCATGGGGTGTCTCGTCGGGTAGTTCAGGGCAGTTGCGATGATTCTGCCAGCCTGCGGCTCCATGCGGGCATCACCACGGTGACAGCCGTCCTTTTCGCCCTCGAAACTTATAATCCTGAGTCCAATTAAATCAAGCCCTTACGTGCGTGCCGCGCTCTTTGCCGGGAGCGGTGCCACGGTCTTCCCGAACCATGAGCCAACCCGTCTTCTCCGTTGCCGACATCCGCAAGAGCTTCCTGGATTTCTTTGCCACCAAGGGGCATACCGTCGTGCAGTCCAGCCCGCTGGTGCCGGGCAACGACCCGACGCTGATGTTCACGAACTCCGGCATGGTGCAGTTCAAGGACGTGTTCCTCGGCACCGACAAGCGGAGCTATGTGCGTGCGGCCTCTGTACAGGCTTGCCTGCGCGCCGGCGGCAAGCACAACGACCTGGAGAACGTGGGCTATACCGCGCGCCACCACACCTTCTTCGAGATGCTGGGCAACTGGTCCTTCGGTGATTATTTCAAACGTGAGAGTCTGAAATGGGCCTGGGAGCTGCTGACCGAGGTCTACAAGCTGCCGCCCGAGCGCCTGCTGGCCACCGTCTACGCCGAGGACGACGAGGCCTATGACATCTGGACCAAGGAGATCGGCCTGCCGCCCGAGCGCGTGATCCGTATCGGTGACAACAAGGGTGGCCGCTACAAGAGTGACAACTTCTGGATGATGGCCGACACCGGCCCCTGCGGCCCGTGCTCGGAGATCTTCTACGACCACGGCGACCACATCGCCGGCGGCCCCCCGGGCAGTCCGGATGAGGACGGCGACCGCTACATCGAGATCTGGAACAACGTGTTCATGCAGTTCAACATGGATGAGAGCGGCGCCGTCACACCGCTGCCCGCGCCCTGCGTGGACACGGGCATGGGCCTGGAACGCCTGGCAGCCATCCTGCAGCACGTGCACAGCAACTACGAGATCGACCTGTTCGACGCGCTGATCAAGGCCGCCGCCCGTGAAGTGGGCACGCAGGACCTGAGCAACCCTTCGCTGAAGGTGATTGCCGACCACATCCGCGCCACGGCGTTCCTGGTCAGCGACGGCGTGATTCCGAGCAATGAGGGCCGCGGCTACGTCCAGCGGCGCATCGTGCGCCGCGCCATCCGCCACGGCTACAAGCTGGGCCGCAAGAAACCGTTTTTCCACAAACTGGTGGCCGAGCTGGTGCGCCTGATGGGCGATGCCTACCCGCGCCTGAGGGAACAGCAGCAGCGCATCACCGAGGTGCTCAAGGCCGAGGAAGAGCGTTTCTACGAGACGCTGGAAAACGGCATGGAGATCCTGGACGCCGCGCTGGCGGGTGGTCAGAAGGTGCTGCCGGGTGAGGTGGCCTTCAAGCTGCACGATACCTATGGCTTCCCGCTTGACCTGACCAACGACGTCTGCCGCGAGCGTGGTATCTCGGTGGACGAGGCCGGTTTTGCCGCCGCCATGGAAAAGCAGAAGTCGCAGGCCCGCGCGGCGGGCAAGTTCAGGATGGACAAGGCACTGGAGTACAGCGGTGCCGGCAACCAGTTCGTGGGCTACGAGCAACTCGAAGTCACTGCAAAAATCGTAGCGCTCTACGTAGACGGGACGCCGGTTGCAGCCCTGAAACAAGGTCAAAACGGGGTGGTGGTGCTGGACACCACGCCCTTCTACGCCGAAAGCGGCGGCCAGGTGGGCGACGAGGGAGTGCTCATCAGCGGCTCGGCCCGCTTCGAGGTAGGCGACACGCAGAAGATCAAGGCCGACGTCTTCGGCCACCACGGCACGCTCAGTGCCGGCACGCTCAATGTGGGCGACCACGTGACGGCGCAGGTCAACCTGCAAAAGCGTGCCGCGACCATGCGCAACCACTCGGTCACCCACCTGATGCACAAGGCGCTGCGCGAGGTGCTGGGCCCGCACGTGCAGCAGAAGGGCTCGCTGGTCAACGCCGAGCGCACGCGCTTCGACTTTGCCCACAACGCACCGCTGACGGACGCGCAGATCTGGGACATCGAGCGGCGCGTGAACGTCGAAATCCTGGCCAACACCGCCACCGAGGCGCGCCTGATGGACATCGAGTCGGCGCAGAAGACCGGCGCCATGATGCTGTTCGGCGAGAAGTACGGCGACACCGTGCGCGTGCTCGACATCGGCAGCAGCCGTGAGCTCTGCGGCGGCACCCACGTGCAGCGCACCGGCGACATCGGCCTGTTCACCATCGTCGCCGAGGGCGGCGTGGCTGCCGGCGTGCGCCGTGTCGAAGCCGTGACCGGTACCAACGCGCTGGCCTACGTGCAGGACATGGAAAACACGCTGGGCGGTGTGGCCGGCACGCTGCGGGTGCAGCCGGAGGAAGTGCCGGCGCGTGTCAGCGCGGTGCTGGAGCAGGTGCGCCAGTTGGAGCGTGAGCTGGCAGCGCTCAAGGGCCGGCTGGCGTCGGCCCAGGGCGACGAACTGCTGTCGCAGGCGGTGGACGTCAAGGGCCTCAAGGTGCTGGCCGCCAAGCTCGAAGGGGCGGATGCCAAGACCCTGCGCGAGACATTGGACAAGCTGAAGGACAAGCTCAAGACCGCGGCCATCGTGCTGGCCGTGGTGGACGGCGACAAGGTGCAGCTGGCAGCCGGCGTGACGGCCGACAGCGTGGGCCGCATCAAGGCCGGCGAGCTGGTCAACTTCGTGGCCCAGCAGGTCGGCGGCAAGGGCGGCGGCAAGCCGGACATGGCCATGGCCGGCGGCACCGATGCGAGCAAGCTCGGCGACGCGCTGGCCAGTGTGCAGGCCTGGGTGGCCGAGAAAGCCTGATGCTCAACCGTCGTGCGTGGCTGGGCCTGAGCCTGGGGGCGGCCGCAGCGCCGCTCCTGGCGGCTGAATACGACGTCATGCGCTGGCCGGCCAACGCGGTCGTGCCGCCGCTGCAGGCCTTGGACCTACAGGGCCAGACTTGGCGGCTCGCCGACCTGCGCGGCCGCGTCGTGGTGTTGAATTTCTGGGCCACCTGGTGCCCACCCTGCCGCGCTGAGATGCCGTCGCTGCAGCAGATGGCCGAGATCTACGGGCCGGACAAGTTGGTGGTGCTGGCGATCAATGTGAAGGAAGGGCCGCGCCGCATTGTCCAATACCTGCAGAGCAGCGGCCTGAACCTGACGGTACTGCTCGACCAGAGCGGAGATATCGCACGCCAGTGGGGCGCCAACGTGCTGCCCACCACCCACCTGATCGATGCCGAAGGCCGGCCGCGCCTGCGTTTGCGCGGCGAGGTGGATTGGACCAGCCGCGAAGCCGCCGCGTGGGTCGAGCCCCTGATGCGGCGCTGATTCAGCGCGGTCGGTAACCCAGGCGCATCAGCGGCGCCTCCACCCAGCGCTCGAACAGCACGGCCAGTCCCAGGCTGGCGGCCCAGCTCGCCAGCAGCACCCCCATGGCGGCGGTGTCACTGCGCAACTGCAGCTTGGCCAGCACCGCGTTGCCCAGCATCAGCACCGGAAAGTGCACCAGGAACAACGCATAGGAGGTCTGGCCGAGCCGGCCGACCAGGTAGCCCAGCCCCGCGGGCATGCGCGACTGCCGCGGGCTGCTGTGGTCACGCCATTGCAGCAAGGCCAGCAGCAGGGCTACCACGAGGGCCAGCGCGATGCGACCTCGGAAGTCCAGCGCCAGGGCGGCCAGGCCGGCCAATGTCATGAGGCCCAACAGCCGGCCGGGATGGCGCGAACTGCCAACCCAGTAGGCCAGCGCGCCCATGCCGTAGGCGCCGAAGAAATAAAGCGCCCAGTTGTCCCAATCCTCGTGGCGGTTGAAGAAGAACAGCGAGAGCACGATCAGGCCCAGCACCAGCAGCACGGTCCACAGCCGGCGCCGGCCCAGCCAGAGCAGCAGCGTCAGGAGGGCAAAGAGCTGGAAGTCGATCGCCACATACCAGACCCCGGCCGACAGCGAGTCATGGTCCAGCACGCCGTGCAGCAGCAGCGCGTGCGACAGGGCCTGACCCAGCGTCGGCGCCGCAGGGATGAAATCGTCACTCAGCCAATGCCGCGCCAGCACGGCGGCCAGCACCGCCAACAGCAAGGCGGCCATGAAGGGAAGCACCAGGCGCTGGTAGCGCCGCCACAGCGTGGGCCAGGGCGAATCGACACGGATGCGCCCTTCCGGCGCCAGGTTGCGCGCCGCCAGATAGCCGCCCAGTACGAGGAAGACCTGTACCGCCATGCGCGCGTAGTCATAGAGCCAGGCCGAGAGCGAGGGCGCGGCGCGGCTCATGGCGTCGGCCAGCGGTCCGTAGGCGGCAAAGTGATGCAGCACGATCAGCTGGGAGCCGATGAGCTTGAGCGCATCGATGTGGGTCTGCCGGGACTGCATCCCCGGATTTTATTGGGCCGGCAGGGCCAGATCGGCGGTGCCGGGGTGCACCCAGCGGGCGAACTCGCGTGTGGTGTCGATGCAGCCGCCGGCGGCAGTGTAGATGCCGCGGGGCTCGCGGTAGCGCGTCATCAGCGCCATGATGCGTGCCACCTCATCGGGATTGTCAAGGGTGGCTGCGATCATCGGTTCGATGTGCGCCTCGTCGATGCGCTCCTCGCCGTGCGCGTCACGGTACAGGCCGTGGCGCCAGTGGTAGATCTCGACGCACTTGGTGGTCAGCGTGTAAGGCTGCCGGTGCTTCCAGAAATTGGTGAACAGGCCGCCGCCCTTGTACATGACCCAGGAGCCCTCGAAGCCGGCCGCCTCGGCGGACGCAGCGTCGGGGTTGCGGAACCAGGTGCGGTCGCCCGGCACGTAGTAGAACGGCGGCAGGGGCGATTCCATCGACCCTTGCTCGCGCAGGAACACCTCGTGGAACTCGCCCGACATGATGGCGCGCCGCGTCCACTGCGCTTCCAGTTGGGCCAGCAAGCCGGGGTTGCTTTGCGCCAGCTCCTGTGCGATGCCCAGCAGCGTCACGTACTCGGTGGCGCGGTAGCAGGAGAAGGCATACATCGCGCCCGATACCTCGGGTTGGGTGGCCTGGGTCAGTGCGTCGATCAGCGACACGCCGGGCAGGATGGTGAAACCGGTGTCCTTGGCATAGGTCCAGTAACCCTCAGGACGTTCCGCTGCCTCGGTGTCGAAAGCCAGCGTGGTCTTGCGGGCAGCCTGCACGATGTTGCGCCGGATGTGCACGGCCGACACCAGTTCGTCCACGCTGGGGTAGTCGAAGGGCACCGGCCCCATCAGCAGCGTCAGCAGAATTTCGCGCACCAGGTCGTCCGGCCGGTTCACCGTATCGAGTTGCAGTGTCCGCGCCAGCTGCAGGGTGTTCAGGCCCGGGGCCCAGGCTTGGGCAGCGCCCGCGTCCAGCCACAGACGCACCCAAGGACCGGCGCCGTCCAGGCCGGATTCGGCATGCACCACGGTGTCAAGGTCGGTAGCCGCCAGCCGTTCCAGTACGGTTCGCCGCACGGCCTCGGCCGCAGCCGGCCGGCCCCGCAACACAATGCCGCGGCATGCCGGCGTGTGCTGCAGACTGGTCTGCATCATCGAGTGGTAGGTCTCCAGCCGCATTCTCATCATTCTTCGTTCAATATACCCCACGCGTATGAAGGTTTCGCTTGGGGATTACACGAGGTGGCGGCGGCGATAATCGCCCCGCGGCCACCGTTCGGGTACGTCGCACGCGGTTCCGGGGCACCTTCACCTGCGCCGGCCACGGTTTCATCATCTATGACGGAGTTCTCTACATGACCACCGTGCGTCGTTCATTTCTCATGAACGCGGCAGCCCTGTCTGTCGCCTACACGCTGCCTGTTCTGGGCCAAGCCCAGACCGCCCCGGCGCAGCGCCAGTTCAACCCTCAGCCGGGCACCTGGCGAACCTTCGAAGTCACCACCCGCGTCGACGTGCAGCAGGCCGATGGCGCCACGCGCGTCTGGTTGCCGGTGCCTTCGGTCGACAGCGACTGGCAGCACTCGCTGGACAGTCGTTTCAGCAGCAACGGTCAGGCCCGCATGGCCGCTGACAGCCACTACGGCGCGAAATTCCTGTCGGTGACGTTCGCCGTCGGCGAGAAGCAGCCGTGGGTCGAGATCACCAGCCGCATCCAGACGCGCAACCGCGCGGTCGACTGGGCGGCCAGGAAGCCGGCGCAGGAAGATGCTGCCACCCTCAAGTTCTGGACCCAGCCCACCGCCTTGCTGCCAACCGACGGTATCGTGCGCAAGACGGCGCTGGAAGCCACGCGCGGCGCCAAGACCGACGTCGAGAAGGCGCGCGCGATCTACGATTGGGTGGTGGCCAACACCTACCGTGAGCCCAAGACCCGCGGCTGCGGTGAGGGCGACATCAAGGCCATGCTGGAGAGTGGCAACCTGGGCGGCAAGTGTGCCGACCTGAATGCCATCTTCGTCGGCCTGTGTCGCGCGGTCGGCCTGCCCGCGCGCGATGTGTACGGCTTGCGTCTGGTGCCCTCGAGCTTCGGCTACAAGGAGCTCAGTGGCAACCCGGCCAGCCTCAAGGGCGCGCAGCACTGCCGTGCCGAGGTCTACCTGAAGGATTACGGTTGGGTGGCGATGGACCCGGCCGACGTGGCCAAGGTCATGCGGCTGGAGACGGCCGAGTGGATCAAGAACACGAAACATCCTGTGGTGGCGCCGGTCAACCAGGCCCTGTTCGGCGGCTGGGAAGGCAACTGGATGGCCTGGAACATGGCGCACGATGTGGCGCTGCCCGGCGCGCAGGGCCCCAAGCTCGGATTCCTGATGTACCCGGTGTGCGAAACCGCCGGCGAACGGCTCGACTCCTATTCGCCCGACGCCTTCCGCTACCAGATCACGGCGCGCGAGATCACGGCCTGACGGGCGGGGTCATGGCATTGCGGCAGGCGCGGCGCCCTGCCGCGGGCTGGGTTGCAGCAGCGCGTCGATCTGCCGGTCTTTCTCTTCCCAGATCGACGCCAGCCAGCGGTGGAACTGGCCGCGGAAATCCGCATCGCCCTCGTAGTCGCCGCTGCAGAACGCGGCCGGAATGGGCAGCTGCCGCGCCCGCAGGATCACCTGGGGCGTGCGGCCGCACAGGAACTGCCAGAACGTGGGGGCGCCGGCGGGGTAGACGATGGTCACGTCGATCATGGCGTGGAACTGCTCTCCCATGGCGTTGAGCGCCAGCGCCAGCGCGCCGGCCTTGGGCTTGAGCAGGTGGCGGTAGGGCGAGGCCTGGGACCGGTGCTTGGCGGTAGTGAAACGCGTACCCTCGGCAAAGTTCATCACGCTGGTCGGCACGCGGGCGAACTTGGCGCAGGCGCGGCGCGTGGTTTCGCGGTCCTGCGCGCGCAAGTGCGGGTTGCGGCGCAGCGCGGCCTTGCCGTGGCGTTTCATGAACGGGAAATCCAGCGCCCACCAGGCCAGTCCGATCACCGGCACGTAGATGAGCTGCTGCTTGAGGAAGAACTTCAGCAGCGGAATGCGCCGGTTCAGTACATGCTGCAGCACGAAGATGTCAACCCAGGACTGGTGGTTGCAGTTCACCAGGTACCAGCCCTGGTAGCGCAGCGCGGCCACCCCCTGCACGTCCCACACCGTGGCCTGCGTCAGCCGCATCCAGCCGCTGTTGCAGCTGATCCAAGCGGTGGCAATCGCGTTGAGCGCACGATCGATCAGCCGGCGCACACCGCCAAAGGGCAGCACCAGCTTGATCAGCGCGAACGCGAACAGGAATACGCACCAGAACAGGGTGTTGATCACCAGCAGCAGAAAGGCAAGAACGCCTTTGACGAAAGGTGGCAGAAAGCTCAGCATGGCAAGGGGAGGCGGGCAAAGCGAAGATTGTGCGCCGGGGGCAGGGGCACAAATCCTGCGCTAGATCAGCATTTGGTGAATCTGGCATGACAAGAGGCCGGGCCGTGTGCAGGGGTACGGCGCCGGGGCTTCTTGGCAGTTCATAATCGCCAGTTGGACAAAGATGCACAGCGCCGGTCCGGCCGGCCTGACCACGACGAGTTGACAATGAAACGTTTGGATGATTTCCGCATGCGCCTGGGCCGCCAGGAACTGGTGCCCATCATGATCGGCGGCATGGGGGTCGACATCTCCACGGCGGATCTGGCGCTGGAGGCGGCCCGCCTGGGCGGCGTGGGCCATATTTCGGATGCGATGATCAAGACGGTGACCGACCGTCGTTACAAGACCAAGTACGTCAAGGCCAAACAGGCGCAGTACCAGTACAACGTCGCCTCGTCTGACAAGTCCGCCGTGAAGTTCAACCTCGGTGATCTGGCCGAGGCCACCCGCCTGCACGTCGAGAACACCATGGCGCGCAAGACCGGCAGCGGCATGGTGTTCATCAACTGCATGGAAAAGCTGACGATGAACGCGCCCAAGGAGACGCTGAGCGTGCGCCTGAACGCGGCGCTGGACGCCGGCATCGACGGCATCACGCTGGCGGCCGGCCTGCATCTGGGCTCGTTCGCGCTGATGGAAGGCAACCCGCGCTTCCGTGACGCCAAGCTGGGCATCATCGTGTCCTCACTGCGCGCGCTGCAGCTGTTCCTGAAGAAGAACAGCCGCCTGAACCGCCTGCCCGACTACGTGGTGGTGGAAGGCCCGCTGGCCGGCGGTCACCTGGGCTTCGGCATGGACTGGGCGCAGTACGACCTGGCCACCATCGTGGCCGAGATTCGCCAGTGGCTGCAGCAGGAACAGCTCGACATTCCGCTCCTCCCGGCCGGCGGCATCTTCACCGGTAGCGACGCGGTGCGCTTCCTGGAAGCCGGCGCATCCGGCGTGCAGGTTGCCACGCGCTTCACGGTTACCAAGGAGTGCGGCCTGCCCGATGACGTGAAGCAGGAGTACTTCAAGGCCAATGAAGACGACATCGAAGTCAACGAGATTTCGCCCACCGGCTACCCGATGCGCATGATCAAGAGCAGCCCGGGCATCGGCGACGGCATCCGCCCGAACTGCGAGGCCTACGGCTACCTGCTCGACGCCAACGGCAAGTGCGCCTACATCGACGCCTACAACCGCGAGGTGGCGGCCCATCCGGGCGAGCGCAAGGTCAAGGTGTGGGACAAGACCTGCCTGTGCACCCACATGCGCAACTTCGAGATCTGGACCTGCGGCCAGCTGACCTGGCGTCTGAAGGACACCACCGTGCGCCACGACGACGGCAGCTACCAGCTGCTCAGCGCCCAGCACGTCTTCGAGGACTACCAGTTCAGCACGGAAGGCCGCGTCAAGCTGCCGCAGGCCGAAGCTGTACCGGCCTGAGCGACTCAGTCACGGCTCAGTCGAGCTTGAGGTTGATGCGGCGGGCTACCTCGCCCCAGCGTTGCGTGTCCTCGGCCAGGCGCTTGGCAGTTTCAGCCGCGTTGCCGGCGACCACGCTCTGGTCGGACTGGATGAGGCGCTCCACCAGTTCCGGGTTCTTGAGGGCTACGGCCATGGCGTCATGCATCCTCTGCACCAAGGTTGCAGGCGTTCCCTTGGGGGCGAACATCACGAGCGAAAAGCTGGCGTCGAAGCCGGGATAGCCGGCTTCGGCCACAGTGGGCACGTCGGGCAGCAGGGGCGAGCGCCTGGCACCCGAGACGGCGAGCGCGACCAGCTTGCCGGTCTTAACATGGGGCAGCACCGTCGGACCGGCTAGAAAGCCGCACTCCACCTGGCCCCCAAGCATATCTTGCACGGCAGCGGCCGGGCCCTTGTAGGGCACGTGCGTCATCTGGATGCCGGCGGCCGTGCTGAACAGTTCGGTGGTGAGGTGGCCGGGCGAGCCGGCACCGCCCGAGGCATAGGTCATCTGGCTGCCGCGCGCCTTTGCCACGAGTTCGGCCACGGTCTTCACACCCACCTTGGGGTTGCACACCAGGGTCTGGCTGAAGGCGCTGGCGCGGATCACGGGCTGCAGGTCCGTGGTCTGGAAAGGCATTTTTGCGTACACATGCGGGTTCACCGTGAGCGTGGTGTCGGTGGTCCACAGCCAGGTGTAGCCGTCGGGGTTGGCGCGCGCGGCTTCGGCCGATCCGATGTTGCCGTTGGCGCCGGGTTTGTTGTCGATGACCAGCGGCTGCTTGAGGATCTCCTGCACCTTGGAGGCGGCGCCGCGCAGCACGATGTCGCTCGGCCCGGCGGGTGGCAGCGGAACGATCACGCGCAGGGGGCGTTCCGGCCACTGCTGCCCGCTGGCGTGCAGCGAGGCCATGCCCAGCAAAAGCGTGGCGGCGAAAGAGGTCAGGGTCTTGGAACAGGTCATGGTGTCTCCTCGTTGTAGTGAGTGGGTATTGCGTGGGGCGTCAGCGTTGCGGCATGTCCTTGACCGAGTAGCCCAGGCTGACCGTGGCGTCCTCGGGGATGGCGGGCACGGTGGCGTTCCAGTGCAGCCAGTCGTCACGCATGCGGGTCAGGCGCTCGGGGTCGCGGCTGGCGAGGTTGGCGCGCTCCCGCGCGTCTTGGGTGATGTTGAACAGGTATTCGTGTTCGTCGACCTTGAGGTACTTCCAGTCGCCGCGGCGCAGCGCGCGCTGCTGCCGATGGTTCATGCGCCAGTACAGCGGTCGTTCGAAGGTGTCGTCCGGATTGCGCAGGATGCGCGCCAGCGATACGCCGTCGATGGGGTAGTCCGCCGAGGGCTGGGCGCCGCCCACGTCCAGCAGCGTGGTGGACCAGTCCATGGTCATGCAGTGTTGGGCGCTGGTGCGGCCCGCCGGGATGACGCTCGGCCAGTGGGCGATCCACGGCACGCGGATGCCTCCTTCGGTGAGGTCCATCTTGCCGCCCACCAGCGGCCAGTTGTCGGAGTAGCGCTCGCCGCCGTTGTCGCTGGTGAAGACGATGAGCGTGTCCTCCAGCAGGCCCTGCGCGCGCAACGCGGCCACCAGCGCGCCGATGCCCTCGTCCATGTGGTGGATCATGCGGCGGTAGGTCTCCACGTTGCCGCCGTCCAGATGGAACAGGTTGTCCTTCACCTGTTCGGCCAGGTGCGCATCGTCGCGTGTTTCCCAGGGCCAGTGTGGCGCGGTGTAGTGCAGGCTGAGGAAGAAGGGCTGGCCGGCGCGGCTGGCCGTGGCGCGACGCTGCACGTAGTCCACCGCGCGCTGCGAGAGCAGATCGGTGAGGTAGCCGACCTCGTGGTGCTCCTCTTCGCCCAGGAACAGGTCGTGGTCGCCCTTGCCCGAGCAGTGCGAGAAGTAGTCCACGCCGCCGGCCATGATGCCGTAGAACTCGTCGTAGCCCGAGCGCAGGGGGCCGAAGCTGGGTGGGTAGCCCAGGTGCCACTTGCCCACCAGCGCGGTGGCGTAGCCGGCCTCGCGGAGCAGCGACGGCAGGGTGGGAATCTCCGGCGGCAGGCCCAGGCGCGGATTGCCCTTGCTTCGGCTATTGATGGGTTCTTCCATGCCGCCGCGCAGGCGGTACTGGTAGCGCATGGTGATGAGAGCGAAGCGCGTGGGCGAACACACGGGTGAGTTCGAGTAGCCGTCGGTAAGGCGCAGGCCGCCTGCGGCCAGGGCATCAATATGGGGTGAGACGGCGCCGAACTGCGCGTCGCGGCCGCCGTAGCAGCCAAGGTCGGCGTAACCGAGGTCGTCGGCCACGATGTAGATGATGTTGGGCTTGTTGGGGCTCATGAAGGTGGAAGTTAGCAGTCGAGCCGATCTTCGTAAAATTGATATCTAATCATTTGGATTAAAAAATTTCTATGGATCCGCGCCAACTCATGCAACTCGCGACCATCCTCGAGTGCGGTTCGCTGAGCAAGGCGAGCCGGCTGTTGCACCTGACACAGCCCACGCTGACGCACAGCATGCAGGCGTTGGAGGTGCATGCGGGTGGCAAACTGTTCGAGCGCAGCCGCTTTGGCGTGCGCAGCACGGCACTGGGCGAGGTACTTGCGCGCGAGGGGCGGGCCATTGCGCGGCGCATGCGCGACGCCGACGAGGCCTGCGCGCGCCACCGCAGCGGCTTTCGGCACAGCATCCGCCTGGGCACGGGGCCCCTGGTGGGCATGGCTTTCGTGCCGGGGCTGGTCGCCGCGCTGGCGGCCGAGCGGCCACGTTACGCGTTGACCATCCAGAGCGACCGGCCGCATCTGCTGGTGGATCAACTGGTCGACGGGATGCAGGACTTCGTCATCGCGCCGTCCTGGTTGGACAAGCCGCCGCCCGGCGTGGAACGTTTTCTTCTGGTGGAGGACGAGATCGGCATCTTCTGCGGCGAAGCACACCCGTTGGCGCATTCCGGCGGGCTGGCAAAGGCGGGCTCACTGGATCTGGAGTGGGTAAGCCTGGGAACGGCCTCGCTCATCGATGAGAACGTGCGTGAGATGCTGCACCGGGTTGGCGTGGAGCGGGCGCGCCCGAGCATCACCATGGTGGGGGACGCCTGCATCCTGCTGCGCATCCTGGCGCAGGGGCGGCATCTGTCGGTGTTGCCGAAGTACCCCTTGCGCCTGCTCGGATCCAGTACCCGTTTGCGCGAGTTGCCAGTCGATGCGCGGCCGATGTCGCGCAACATCTATCTCTGGTGCCGCAGCGAGTCACTGGAGGATGCCGCGCTGATGCGTCTGAAGGATGCCATCCTCACGTACGCCGCCACCACGCTGCGCACGACCTGAGACAGCCGCCCGCGTCCCTCAGCCGCACACCTTGCGTGCGATGAGGTCTTTCATGATCTCGTTGGTGCCGCCATAGATCTTCTGCACCCGGGCGTCGGCCCACAGGCGGGCAATCGGGTATTCGGCCATGTAGCCGTAGCCGCCGAAGAGCTGCAGGCATTCGTCCGTCACCTTGCACTGCTGCTCGGTGGTCCACCACTTGGCCATGTAGGCTGCCTCCACGTCCAGCGTGCCGTCGAGCAGGCGCTGGATGCAGTCGTTCACGAAGCTGCGCACGACATGCGCCAGCGTGGCGCACTCGGCCAGCTTGAATCGCGTGTTCTGGAAATCTGCCACACGCTGGCCGAAGGCCTTGCGCTGCTGCGTGTAGTCCACGGTGAGCTCCACCGCGCGCTCGATCACGGCCGCCGCTGCTACAGCCAGCAGCATGCGCTCGAAGGGCAACTGGCTCATGAGCTGGGCAAAGCCCTGGCCCTCCGTTCCGCCCAGCAGATGGGCCGCCGGCGCACGCACGCCGTCGAAGAACAACTCGCAGGTGTCGGAGGCGTGCAGGCCTACCTTCTCCAGGATGTTGGCGCGAAAGCCTGGCAGGTTCTCGGTTTCCACCACGAGCAGTGACACGCCCTTGCTGCCTTCGCCACCGGTGCGCACCACCACCACCAGCAGGTTGGCGGTGTAGCCGTTGGTGATGAAGACCTTGCTGCCGTCGATCACGTACGCGTCACCCTCGCGCCGCGCGCGGGTGCGGATGGCCTTGAGGTCGGAGCCGGCGCCGGGCTCCGTCATGGCAATGCCGGCAATCAGCTCGCCGCTGGCGAGTTTGGGCAACCAGCGCTGCTTCTGCTCTTCGGTGCCGTAGTCCAGGATGTAGTGCGCGGCAATGGTGTGCACCGCCACCGTGCCGGGAATCTCCACCCGCGCCAGTTCGTCGGCCACCACCAGCTGGTAGGCCAGGCTGGCACCCGCGCCGCCATAGGCCTCCGGCAGCTCCGGCAACAGAAAGCCCAGCTCGCCAAACGGGCGCCAGACTTCGCGCGGCACGTAGCCCTGCTTGCGCCAGCTGTCGAGGTGGGGCACCAGCTCGGCTTCGATGTAGCGGCGCAGCTGGTCACGGAAAGCATCGATGTCGGCGTCCATCCAGGGGTGGCGGTGCAGGCGGGGCAGCAAGGTGGGGTCTCCTTTGGTGATTTTTGACTGGGGCGCGATGAACGCGGTTCAGGCCTTGATTGTGGTGCAACTCTGGCTGCGCACTGCACCGAGATGCACTTGTCTCGCATCAAACAACGTCCTGCACATGGCGCTTGTTGCGATATGGCGGGGGCGTTCACCCGGTTGGCATTCCCCTCAGATCGCCCTAAGATGCGCTCGGCGTTGCGGTTCGGATCAAAGGAGTGTTGCCATGTACAAACGCATCCTGCTGGGTTACGACGGTTCCGAGTCCGGGCAGCAGGCGCTGCTGGACAGCCGTGAGATCGCGCAATGGAGTCAGGCCGAGCTGGTACTGGTGGCGGTGATGCCGCTGCCGCTCAGCGCCCTGGGCACCGAGGGCGGGCTCTACGACCCGGCGGTGGAGGAGGTGGAGCGCCAGCGCTACCAGGCCATCCTCGACGCCGGCGTGCAGCGCCTGCAGGAGGCCGGCCTGCGCGTGCGCGGCGAGGTGATCAAGGGCGACCCGGTGCAGGAGCTGGCCCGTGCGGCCGAGCGGCTGCAGGCGGACCTGATCATGGTAGGACACAAGCATCTGGAGGGCTGGGCGGCGCGCTGGTGGCGCGGCTCGGTGTCCAAGCACCTGATTGAATACGCGCCCTGCAGCGTGCTGGTGGTCATCACGCGCTGAAGCGCCGCGGTCAGGCGCACAAGCTCAGACGCGCTCGTACAGCGTCACCACACAGGCGCCGCCCAAGCCCAGGTTGTGCTGCAGGGCCAGGCGCGCATCGGCCACTTGGCGTGCCTCGGCCTGGCCGCGCAATTGCTGCACGAGCTCGGTGCACTGCGCCAGACCCGTGGCGCCCAGCGGGTGGCCCTTGCTGAGCAGGCCGCCGGACGGGTTGGTGACGACCTTGCCGCCGTAGGTGTTGTCACCGTCCAGCACAAATTGTTCCGCGCCACCTTCGGCGCACAGGCCCAGCGCTTCGTAGGTGATGAGTTCGTTCTGCGCAAAGCAGTCGTGCAACTCCACCACATCCACGTCCTCGGGGCCGATGCCGGCTTGTTCATAGACCTGGCGTGCCGCGTCCTTGGCCATGGAATAACCCACCACCTCGCGCATGTCACGCGCTTCGAAGGTGACGGGGGTGTCAGTGGTCATGGCCTGGGCGCGGATGCGCACGCGGCGGTCCAGACCGTGCTTCTGCGCAAAGGCGTCGGAGCAGACCACGACGGCCGCGGCGCCGCAGGTGGGCGGGCAGGCCATCAGGCGTGTCAGCACGCCGGGCCACAACATGGGTGAGGCCATCACTTCCTCGGTGGTCACCTCCTTTCGGAACAGCGCCAGCGGGTTGTTGGCCGCATGGCGGCTGGCCTTGGCGCGGATGGCGGCAAAGGTTTCCAGCTGGGTGCCGTACTGCTGCATGTGCGCGAGACCCGCGCCGCCGAAGTAACGCAGCGCGAGCGGAATCTCGCCGTGGCCCACCAGTTCGTCGGTGGCGGTGTCAAAGCGGTCGAAGGGCGAGGGCCGGTCGGTGAACACGGCGCCCAAGGCGCCCGGGCTCATGTGCTCGAAGCCCAGCGCCAGCACGCAGTCGGCCGCGCCGCTGGCCACCGCTTGGCGCGCCAGGAAGAGCGCGGTGGAGCCGGTGGAGCAGTTGTTGTTGACGTTGACCACCGGGATGCCCGTCATGCCCACCTCGTACAGCGCACGCTGGCCGGCAGTGGAGTCGCCATAGACATAGCCCACATAGGCCTGCTGCATCTGCGCGTAGCCGATGCCGGCGTCGGCCAGCGCGGCATGCACGGCCCGGGCGGCCATCTCGGGGTAGGGCAGGTTGGCGCCCGGCTTGGTGAAGGGGATCATGCCGACGCCGGCAACGTAGACATCTCGGCTCATGGGAATTCCTGAACAAGGTTGGGCAGCAGCCAGAGGGCCTTGCTGCGCAGACGCTAGCGTAGCGCGATTCGGCGCCGGAGCCGCGCGTCAGCCGGGCAGTGCTGTCGGCCCCGTGACAGCGCCCACCAGATGCAGTGCCGGGCAGAAGGGTTGCGGGCAGGCGGCCGCGCCGGCATAGGGGCAGTGCGGCTTGTCGCACAGCGGGCCGTGCTGCGGGCGCTCGGTCAGATCGGGCCGTTCGTCGCTGGCCTGCAGCACGGCCTGCTGCTGCCAGGGGTCGAGGGCCGGGTTGAAGACCGGCTTGCCGTAGACGGCGGCATGCTGCTGCGGCGCGAACTCGATGTGCAACAGGGCGCTGGTGCGTTCGCTGCCAGCCTGCAGCACCAAGGCAAATACACCGGACGGCTGGGTGGCAGCGAGTTGGGCCAGTTGGGTCAACGCGGCCGGCAGGGCAGGCGCCGTTGGCCGGGCCGCTGCCATGGCGACGGAGCTGGCCGCGTTCTGCTGGCCCAGCCAGGCGGCCGGCACGTACAGGCTCATGGTGTAGCTGCGCGGGCCGTCGCGCGTGGGCAGGCTGCCCTGCTGCACCAGCCAGGTCTGCAACGGTGGCAGGCCTTCGGCCAGCGGCTGGCCTGGCGCATCGGCCGCGTCGGCCTGCAGCTGCGGCAGCAGGGTGGCAGGCCAGGCCTGGACGCTGCTGGCCTGCAGCGGCGTGGGGCTGCCCTGGAATTGCTGCAGCAGCGTGTTGACCAGCGCCTGCGTGGGCGCATTGACACCGCTGGTGGGCCAGGAGGAGAGCGGTGCGCCGGCAGCGAGGGCCGCGGTCTGCGCCAGGGCTGCGGACTGGCTGGCCGCGCTGGCCAGCCGGGCCTGCGGCGACAGGTCCAGCAGGCTGGAAGCCGGTGTGGCTGTCGGTGCGTCGGCCACGAGCGCGGTGGCCGGCTGCGCCGCAGGGCCTGCGGTGCCGGGCTGGCGCTGTGGCAAATCGGCCAGCGCCTGCGTCAGCACGCGCGAGGAGGCCGGGGGCAGGTCGATGCTCATGCGCCGCATCATAGGCGCGGGCCGGGCCGCTGTACACGGTCCTCGCGCTCAGTCCCACTGCAGGCTGCGCCGGCTCTCGAAGCGGCGCTGTGCGCCGGTCACGGGGTCGGTGAAGGCGATGCCGCGCGCCAGCAGTTGCAGCGGGTGGCTGTGGTCTTCGGCGCCTTCATCGGGGCCATGCACCACCTCGGGATAGAACAGGTCACCGACGATGGGGCGGCCCAGCGCGTTCATGTGCACGCGCAGCTGGTGCATGCGGCCGGTGACGGGGCGCAGGCGGTACAGGCCCAGGTCGCCGCGGGTCTGCAGCAGTTCGATGTGGGTTTCGCTGTTGGGCTCGCCCGGCACTTCCTGCTGGCGGAAGAAGCGCTCGTCCGATGCCATGCGGCTGCGGTAGACGGCGGGCAGCGGCAGTTCAGGGCGCAGCGGCGCCACGGCCTCGTAGTGCTTGTCCACCGTCTTGTCGCGAAACAGCGCCTGGTAGGCACCGCGGTCCTGCGGTCGGATGGAGAACAGCACCAGACCGGCGGTCTCGCGGTCCAGGCGGTGCAGCGGGGTGAGCGTCTCGATGCCGGTGCGGCGCTTCAGGCGCACCAGCAGCGTCTGCTGCACGTAGCGCCCGCCGGGCGTGACCGGCAGGAAGTGCGGCTTGTCGGCCACCAGCAGGTGATCGTCCTGGTAGACGATCTGCTCTTCGAAGGGAATCACCGGCTCGGTGTCGAGTTCGCGGTAGTAGTAGACGCGGGTGCCGGGGCGGTAAGCAGCGTCCGGGGGCAAGGCCTGGCCGGCTTCATCGAGCACGCGGCCCTGCGCCATGCGCTGCAGCCACTGCGCGTGCGTCACCACCGGCAGCCGCTCGGCCAGGAAGTCGGCCAGATGCGGCCAAGGGCCGTGCGGCAGTGCGACGCAACTGGCGCTCACGCCGTCACGCATCGGCGGCTTGTGGCGGTGCGGCGGGCGTGTCATTCGGCGATGCGCCGCTGGGTCAGATGCGCTGAAAGACGAGATCCCACACACCGTGCCCGAGGCGCAGGCCGCGTTTCTCGAACTTGGTGAGCGGCCGGTAGTCGGGCCGCGGCGCGTAGCCCTCGGCGGTGTTCTTCAGCTGCGGCTCGGCGCCGAGCACCTCCAGCATCTGCTGCGCATAGGGCTCCCAGTCGGTGGCGCAGTGGATGTAGCCGCCGGGCTTGAGGCGCGCCACCAGCTTGGCTACCAGCGGCGGCTGGATCAGGCGGCGCTTGTGGTGCTTGGTCTTGTGCCAGGGATCGGGGAAGAAGATGTGCACGCCGTCCAGGCTGCCTTCTGGCAACATGTGGTCGATGACTTCCACCGCGTCGTGCTGCAGGATGCGGATGTTGGTCAGCTCGCGTTCGCCGATGTGCTTGAGCAGTGCGCCCACACCGGGCTCGTGCACTTCGCAGCCGAGGAAGTTCCTCTCCGGCATCAGCGCGGCGATGTGCGCCGTGGCGTCGCCCATGCCAAAGCCGATCTCCAGGATCAGTGGTCGTCCGGCCGCCTCCGGCCCGAAGGCCGCCACGCGGTCCAGCGGGGCGCCGGTATAGGACAGCACGAAACGCGGGCCGTAGAGTTCGAAGGCCTTGGCCTGGCCGGTGGTGGTGCGGCCGGCGCGCTTGACGAAGCTCTTGATGGTCTTGGGAAATTCCACGCCCGGCGGGGGCAGGCGTCGCCGGTCCTTGGGCGCGGCATCAGCCGCGTCGGCAACGGGTTCAGTCAGGGGAGGAGTGGTCGGATCAGTCACGGCCGGAATTTTACCGGCCGGCCCTCGACGGACTCCCGTGCTGCGAGCCCCAGCGCTGCGCCCATTGCGCCGTGGCCGCAGCCAGCCAGTCGGCCAGGGTGGTGGCCTGCACCGACAGGCCGAGCACAGCCGCAGCGGCGTTGAGCGCGGCCAGCGGCTCGCGCGTGTCCAGCGCTTGGGCGCCGTTCTGCTTGCTGAGCTTCTCGCCGTTGGGGCCGAGCACCAGCGGGGTGTGCAGGTAGCGCGGCGTCGGCAGGTTCAGGCAGCGTTGCAGCAGGATCTGGCGCGCGGTGTTGTCGGCCAGATCCTCGCCGCGCACGATGTCGGTGACGCCTTGGGCGCCGTCGTCCACCACCACGGCGAGCTGGTAGGCGTAGAGGCCGTCAGCGCGCTTGAGCACGAAGTCGCCCACCTCGGCGGCCACATCCTGGCGCTGCGGGCCGAGGCGGCGGTCATGCCAGTGGATCAGGAGTCCATCGTGTGCTATTGAATTGATAGCTTCCTTCGCTTGTGGCGTATGTGCTGGAGCCTGATTTGGCTTCAAATCCAGCGCGCGACCGGTGTGCAGGCGCCAGGCCCGCGCCGCCTGGCCGCGCAGGCCGCCGTGTTCGGGCCGGCAGGTGCCGGGGTAGACCAGTTCGCCGTGGCGTGGCTTCTCGCGACCCTGGCGCTGCAGCGCGGCTTCGATGTCCTTGCGTGAGCAGGCGCAGGGGTAGGCCAGGCCGCGCGCCACCAGGCCGTCGATCGCCTGCTGGTAGAGCGCGCCGCGTTGTGACTGGTAAAGCGGCAGCTCGTCCGGCAACAGGCCGCAGTCGGCCAGCTGCTGCAAGATCAGCCGGTCGGCACCCGGCACGCAGCGCGGCCCATCCACGTCTTCGATGCGCACCAGCCAGCGCCCGCCGTGGGCGCGCGCATCGAGCCAGCTGGCCAGTGCGGCGACCAGCGAGCCGGCATGCAGCGGGCCGGTGGGTGAGGGAGCGAAGCGGCCGACGTACTCAGTCACAGCATGTGCAGCGAACTGACCGCTCTGTCCATCAGGCGATCTTGAGGGCCAATTCGAGCCCGGAGAGGAAGGCGTCTTCCACCCGGTGGCCCAGACACCAGTCGCCGCAGACGCCAAGGCGTGCCTTGCCGTCCCACAGGTGGCTTTTACCCAGCGGCTTGGTGGTCTGGGCGTAGTGCCAGCGGTGTACGGTGGCAAAAGTGGGTTCGACGCGGATGCCGGTGACCTCGGCAAAGGCCTTGAGCAGCTTGGCCTGCACCCGCAGCGGGTTGTCGTTCAGGTGTTCCTGCGACCAGGCCGGGCTGGCCTGCACCGTCCAGCGCTCGATCGGATCGCGCCCGGGCTTGCTCGATTCGCGCGCGACCCAGGCAATGCGGTGGTGCGTGCTGCGCGCGGCATTCCACTGCGGGCCGAGCGACACCAGGTTGGCCTGCATGGCCTGCGGGAAGGCGGCCAGCAGCGTCCAGCAGGGCGACACTTCCACTGGGGCGATCTGCTGCGCCAGCGCCAGTTGCTGCGAGTTGTGCAGCAGCTCGTGCGCCTGCGCCGACGGGATGGCGAGCAGCACGCCGTCAAAACCCGAATAGACGTGGCGCGCGTCTTCAGGTCCTTCGGTCTGCAGCTGCCAGCGCCGCGCATTCAGCGCGTCGCGTTCGAGGCGCATCACGCGTGTTTCCAACACCACACGGCCGGCGTCGAACAGCGGCTGGGCCCAGCGCTTGACCAGTGCGTTCATGCCCGGCACCGGCACCCAGTGCGGCTCGCGCGTGGGCAGGGCCGCGGCCACCACGCGGCCAAAGGGGTCGAGCACCCGCACCGCGTTGGCACTCCAGGGACGGCACAGACCGGGTACGGTCTCCAGTGCCTTGGCAAAACGCGCATCGCGCACGGTGAAGTACTGCGTGCCATGGTCAAAGCCGCCGAACTCGGTCTGGCGCGTGGCCATGCGGCCGCCGGCACCGCGGCTCTTTTCGAACAGTGTGACCTGATGGCCGGCCTGCACCAGGGTGCGGGCACAGGCCACGCCGGCCATGCCGGCGCCAACGACGGCGTAGTGTTGCGATGCGCTCATGAATGCGGTCTCCTTGTGGGTCTACCTACTTTACCTGTGTTGCTGCTCCAGCAGCGCGGCGCGCGTGGTCGGGCTCTCCAGCTGCTTGAGCCACCACTGCAGCGCGCGCCCCTGGCTGCGGGCGCTGCCGCCGCGCCAGGCATAACTCACGCGGACCACGCGCGGCGGCCGTTCGGTCTTCTTCACCACCAGGCGCCCGGTTTCGACATAGCCGTGCGCGATGCACTCGGGCAGATAACCGCCGCCCAAGCCGCGCAGCTGTGCGTCGAGCTTGTCGCGCATGCTGGCCACGGTGAAGACATCCTGCCCGGCCAACAGGCCCACCGTGAGGCTGTTGCCGCGTTGGGCCGAGTCGGCCACAGCCACGGCGCGGTAGCGCAGCAGCAGCTCGTCGGTCAGCGGTTCGGGCACCGCCGCCAGCGGGTGGTGCGGTGCCACCGCGTAGACAAAGGTCACCGCGCCCAGCGGCTTGCTGTGGATGCCGGCGCTGGTGCTGATGCCGGCGTCCAGCGCACCGCCGAGGGCCAGGTCGGCTTGGCCGGCGGTGAGAGCCTCCAGCGTGCCGGCCAGGGTTTCGTCGCGCAGCTTGATGCGTGTGGGGGCGCCAAGCGCAAAGAAGCTCTCGCACAACTCCATCACCGTGCCCTTGGCGATGATGTTGTCGACCGCCAACGTGAGCTGTGACTCCCAACCGGTGGCCACGCGCTTGACGCGGTTGGCCACGGCGTCGATCTCGCTCAGCAGGCGCTGGCCTTCGTGCAGCAGTTCGGCGCCGGCCGCGGTGAGTTTGGCCTGGCGTGAGCTGCGGTCGTACAGCAGCACGTCCAGCGCATCCTCGATCTGGCGTACGCGGTAGGTCAGGGCGCTGGGCACCACCCCGAGCTCGCGCGCGGCGGCGGCGAAGCTGCCTGCGTCGGCGATGGCCTGCAGCATGGCGAGCGCGTCGGGGGTCAGGACATCACGGGCGGTTTGCATGGTGAGTGCGGCTTGAATTCAATATTTTTGAATCATGCCATCAAAGCCGATGCATCGCAAAACCGGGCCCGACGCCTAAAGTTCTATCCAAGGCAGGACCGGTTCCCGCTGACGCAGATAGACCCCCTGAAGGAGCACACCATGCTGACCGTACGCAAATCGCAGGACCGCGGCTATGCCGACCACGGCTGGCTGAAGTCCTTCCACAGTTTCTCCTTTGCCGGTTACTACGACCCACGTTACATGGGCTGGGGCAACCTGCGCGTGATCAACGAGGACCGCATTGCCCCTGGCACCGGCTTCGGCACCCATGGCCACCGCGACATGGAGATCATCAGCTATGTGCTCTCCGGCGAGCTGGCGCACAAGGACAGCATGGGCAACGGCCGCGCCATCCCGCCCGGTGACGTGCAGCGCATGAGCGCCGGCAATGGCGTGATGCACAGTGAGTTCAACCATGCGCCGCAGGACACCACGCACTTCCTGCAGATCTGGATCGAGCCCAATGTGCGCGGCATTCCGCCGAGCTACGAGCAGAAGACATTTGCCGCGCCGGAAAAGCGCGGTGCCCTGCGTATGGTGGCCTCGCCCGACGGCGCCCAAGGGTCGGTGACCATTCATGCCGATGCGCGCCTGTACGCCGGTCTGTTCGACGGCGACGAGACGGCCACATTGGAGCTCGTGCCCTCGCGCAAGAGCTATGTGCATGTTGTGCGCGGCGAACTGGACGTCAACGGCCAGCACCTCAGCGGTGGCGACGCCGCCTTGCTGGCCGACGAATCCCGACTGGAACTCAAGGCCGGCCGTGACGCCGAGGTGCTGGTGTTCGACCTCAGCGCCTGACCTGATTTTTTGACCTACGTTTTTTCCACAGGAGTATCCAAATGAGCAAAGTTGTTGTTGTGTACCACTCGGGTTATGGCCACACCCAACGCCTGGCGCAGGCCGTGGCCGAAGGTGCCGGTGCCGAACTGCTGGCGATCGACGCCGAGGGCAACCTGCCCGAGGGCGGCTGGGACACGCTGGCCGCTGCTGACGCCATCATCATGGGTAGCCCGACCTACATGGGCAATGTGAGCTGGCAGTTCAAGAAGTTTGCCGATGCGTCCAGCAAGGCGTGGTTCACCCGCGCCTGGCAAGACAAGGTGTTCGGCGGCTTCACCAACAGCGCCAGCCTGAACGGCGACAAGGGCACCACCCTGCTGTACCTCGCGACGCTGGCGTCTCAGCACGGCGGCCTGTGGGTGAGCTTGGGCATGCTGCCGTCCAACGCCAAGGCGTCCGGCCGCGGCGACGTCAACAACCTGGGTGGCTCGGTCGGTCTGCTCGGCCACACCCCGTCGGACGCTGCACCGGCCGAGATGATCGACGGTGACTTCGAGACCGCACGCCGTTACGGCAAGCGTGTCGCTGACGTGGCTGCCAAGCTGCGCGGCTGATACAGTCCGCCGCGAGGAGGGTCGCTGCCATGGATGCTTCACTGCAAGTGCTTTCGGGCCATGAGAAGGATCTGGGCGGCGGCTTCGTGGTGCGGCGCCTGCTGCCGGCCGCGGCCCGCCGTTCGGTCGGGCCCTTCATCTTCTTCGACCACTTCGGCCCGGCGCGCGTCGAGCCCGGTGTCAACCACGACGTGCGGCCGCATCCGCACATCGGCCTGGCCACGGTCACCTACCTGTTCGAAGGTGCCATGCAGCACCGCGACAGCCTGGGTTCGGACCAGCTGATCGAACCCGGCGCCATCAACTGGATGACGGCCGGGCGCGGCATCGTGCATTCCGAGCGCCGCCCTGAAGCGCTGCGCGAGGCGTCCTACGTCAACCACGGCCTGCAGCTTTGGGTAGCGCTGCCGCGCGAGGCCGAGGAGGTGGCACCCGCTTTCGAGCACACGCCGTCCGCCGCCATTCCCGAACTGACCGTGGGCGACGCCTCGGTGCGCGTGCTGGTGGGCGAGGCCTTCGGCCGGCGCTCCCCGGTGCATACCGTGATGCCCACGCTCTACCTTGATGTGCAACTGCCGGCCGGTGGCCAGTTCGACCTGCCGCCATTGGCGCCAGAGATGGCGCTCTACGTGGTGCAGGGCGCGGTATGGGTCTATGCGCAGCCGGTGCCGGCGCAGCAGATGGCCGTGCTGGAGAACCGGGCCATGCGTCTGGTTGCCAATGACGCTGCGCGTCTGGTGCTGATCGGTGGCGCGCCGCTGGATGGGCCGCGCCACATGTGGTGGAACTTCGTCTCGTCGCGCCGCGAGCGCATTGTCCAGGCCGCCGACGACTGGCAGGCCCAGCATCTGGGGCAGGTGCCGGGCGAAACCGAGTTCATTCCCCTGCCGCAGCGACCCGGCTGGTTCTGAGGCGCGTCAGCCTGTCTCAGTCTTTCAGCGCCGACAGGTCGGCACCCACCGCCTCGCGTTCGTCGAACACGAAGCAGTTGCCGCGGTAGTGGGCGCCGCCGGTTTCCTCGAAGTACTTGAGGATGCCGCCTTCGAGCTGGTAGACATGGTCCAGCCCGGCCTGCTGCATGAAGATGGCGGCCTTCTCGCAGCGGATGCCGCCTGTGCAAAAGCTCACCACCGTCTTGCCCTGCAGCTCGGCCTGGTGCGCCAGCAGCGCCTGCGGGAACTCCGAAAACTTGCTGATGCGCCAGTCGATGGCGTGTTCGAAGGTGCCGTGGTCGACCTCGAAGGCATTGCGGGTGTCCAGCGTCACCACCGGCCGGCCTTCGTCGTCATGGCCCTGGTCGAGCCAGCGCTTCACGGTGGCGGCCGGCACCGCCGGGGCGCGCCCTTCCGCCGGGCGGATGGTGGGGTGGTTCATGCGGATGATCTCGCGCTTGACCTTGACCAGCATCTTCTTGAACGGCTGGTGCGCCGACCAGCTTTCCTTGGGCACCAGGTCGGCCAAGCGGGCGTCGGCCTGCAGTTCGGCCACGAGACTGCGCACCGCTTCGGCGGGGCCGGCCAGAAACAGGTTGATGCCTTCCTCCGCCAGTAGCACCGTGCCCTTGAGGCCTAGCGCGAGCGCGCGCGCCAGCAGACGCTCGCGCAGCGCCTCGGCATCGGGCAGGGGGACAAACTTGTAGGCGGAGATGTTGAGGATGCGGTTCACCCGTGAATTTTAAAAGTTCGGCCCCAGCGGCGCCGGGCGGAGGAATTGGGGCAAACGAGCAGCGCGGCCGCCTGAAATATGTGCAACTTGCCGAAATAACAGGCAGGGCGGCGGGGGACGGTTTCCTACAATGACAGCATGTTTGCCCACCTGCGCCTGCACACCGAGTTTTCCGTCGTTGACGGCACCACCCGCATCGATGACATCGTCAAGGCCGCGGCGGCCGATGGCCAGCCGGCGCTGGCGATCACCGACCTGAACAACCTGTTCGGCGCCATCAAGTTCTACAAGGCTGGCCGCGGCAAGGGCGTCAAGCCGGTGATCGGCGTCGAGATCCAGCTCGAAGGCCTGGGGCAGGACCCGCTGGCCACCAGCCGGATGCTGCTGCTGGTGCAGAACAAGCAGGGTTACCTGAACGTGTCGGAAATCCTGGCGCGGGCCTGGACGACCAACGTGCACAAGGCGCAGGCGGTGGTCAAGCTGGCCTGGCTGCAGGAGCTGAACGAGGGGCTGATTGCCCTGTCAGGTGCGCAGGCCGGCGCGGTGGGGCAGGCGCTGGTGCAGGGCGACATGACGCGCGCGCATGACGTGGCGCTGCAGCTGGCCACGATCTTTCCGCACCGCTTCTACCTGGAGCTGCAGCGCGCCGGCCGGCCGGAGGATGAGCCGCATGTGGCCGCCGCCGTGCAACTGGCTGCCACCATGAAGCTGCCGGTGGTGGCCACGCACCCGGTGCAGTTCGCCACCGAAGACGATTACGAGGCGCACGAGGCGCGCGTGTGCATTGCCGAGGGTGAGATCCTGGGTAACCCGCGCCGGGTACGCAAGTTCACGCGCGAGCAGTACTTCAAGAACAGCGCCCAGATGGCTGCGCTGTTTGCCGACGTGCCGAGCGCCGTGGCCAACACGCTGGAGATTGCCAAGCGCTGCAACCTGACCCTGGTGCTGGGCAAGCCGCAGCTGCCCAACTTCCCGATTCCCGGCGGCCTGTCCATCGAGGAGTATTTCCGCAAGGTCTCCTTCGAAGGGCTGGAGGAGCGGTTGGCCCACCTGTACCCCGACGTCGCCAAACGCGACGCCGAGCGGCCGCGTTACGTGGAGCGGCTGGAATTCGAGATCAACACCATCCTGAAGATGGGCTTCCCGGGCTACTTCCTGATCGTGGGTGACTTCATCCAGTGGGCCAAGAACAACGGCTGCCCGGTCGGCCCGGGCCGCGGTTCCGGCGCCGGCTCGCTGGTGGCCTATGCGCTGAAGATCACCGACCTTGATCCGCTGGAATACAAGCTGCTGTTCGAGCGCTTCCTGAACCCGGAACGCGTCTCGATGCCCGACTTCGATATCGACTTCTGCCAGGCCAACCGCGACCGCGTGATCGAGTACGTGAAGGAGCGCTACGGCCGCGATGCCGTGAGCCAGATCGCCACCTTCGGCACCATGGCCGCGCGCGCGGCCATCCGCGATGTGGGCCGGGTGCTCGACATGAGCTACACCTTCTGCGACGGCATCTCCAAGCTCATTCCCAACAAGCCCGGCCAGCACATCACGATTGCCGGTGCACTGGAAGTCGAGCCCATCCTGGCCGAGCGGCTGGAGAAGGAAGACGAGGTCAAGACCCTGCTGGCCTTGGCGCAAAAACTGGAGGGCATGACGCGCAACATCGGCATGCACGCCGGAGGCGTGCTGATCGCGCCCGGCAAGCTGACCGACTTCTGCCCGCTCTACCAGCAGCCCGGCAGCGACTCGGCGGTGAGCCAGTACGACAAGGACGATGTGGAGGCGATCGGCCTGGTGAAGTTCGACTTTCTGGGCCTGGCCACGCTGACCATCCTGGAGATCGCGCGCGAGTTCATCATGGCGCGCCACAAGGGGCAGGAGAACTTTGCCTTTGAGAACATTCCGCTCGACGACAAGGCCACCTACCGGCTGTTCCAGGAGGGCAAGACCGAGGCCGTGTTCCAGTTTGAAAGCCGCGGCATGCAGGGCATGCTGCGCGACGCCAAGCCCACGCGGCTGGAAGACCTGATTGCGCTGAACGCGCTGTACCGCCCGGGTCCGATGGACCTGATCCCGAGCTTCGTGGCGCGCAAGCACGGCCGTGAGGACGTGGAGTACCCGCACCCGGCGGTGGCCGAGATGCTGAGTGAGACCTACGGCATCATGGTCTACCAGGAGCAGGTGATGCAGACGGCGCAGATCCTGGGCGGCTACTCGCTCGGCGGCGCCGACCTGTTGCGCCGTGCCATGGGCAAGAAGAAGGCCGAGGAGATGGCCGAGCACCGCGAGAAATTCCGCGCCGGTGCCTTGGCGACCCACAACATTCCACAAGAGAAGGCCGACGAGATCTTCGACTTGATGGAAAAGTTTGCCGGCTACGGCTTCAACAAGTCGCACGCGGCTGCCTACTCGCTGCTGGCCTACCACACGGCCTGGCTCAAGGTGCACTACACGGCCGAGTTCTTCTGCGCCAACATGACGGTGGAGATGGACGACACCGACAAGCTCAAGGTGCTGTTCGAAGACGCGTTGAAGATGGGCCTCACCTTCGAGCCGCCGGATGTGAACCGCGGCCACTACCGTTTCGAGCCGATCTCGGACAAGGTCATCCGCTACGGCCTGGGCGCCGTCAAGGGCACCGGCCAGCAGGCCATCGAGGCCATCGTCAAAGCGCGTGAAGAAGGCGGCCCGTTCACCAGCCTGTACGACTTCTGCGTGCGCGTCGACCGCACGCGCCTGAACAAACGCACCATCGAGGCGCTGATCAAGGCTGGTGCCTTCGACTCGCTGCACCTCAACCGTGCCTCGCTCATCGCCTCCATCGACCGCGCCTTCGACTTCGCCGCCGCCACCGCGGCCAACGCCAACCAGGGCGGCCTGTTCGACATGATGGGCGAGGACGCCCATGGCGCCAGCACGCAGGAGCCGGAACTGGTGGACGTGCTGCCCTGGGGCGTGAAGGAGCGCCTGACCAACGAGAAGACGGCGGTCGGCTTCTACCTCTCGGGCCACCTGTTCGACGAGGTGGCGCTGGAAGTGCGCCGTTTCGCCAAGCGCAGTCTGGGTGACCTGATCGACACGCGCGAGCCGCAACTGCTGGCCGGCATCGTGAGCGACTTCCGCGTCATCAACGGCCAGCGCGGCAAGCTCGGCCTGTTCAAGCTGGACGACAAGAGCGCCGTGATCGACGCCCGCGTCGACGAGGCGCTGATGAACGCGCACAAGCACCTGTTCAAGGACGACGAGCTCATCATCGTCATGGGCAAGGTCATGCCGGACCGTTTTTCCGGCGGCCTGCAGCTCACCGTCAATCAGGTCTGGGACCTGGCCACCGCGCGCTGCCGCTTCGGCAAGTACCTGCGCGTGGCCGTCAACGGCCGCGCCCCCGACATCCAGCGCCTGGTGACCGACTTCCCGCCGCAGCGCGAGATGACGGAGCAGGGTGAGCTGCTGCGCGGCTTGCCGGTACGCCTGTCACTGCGGCGCGAAGGGCCGGGCCTTGCCGCGGCGGCCGAACTGCAGTTGGGGGAGGACGCGAAGTTTTTTCCCTCGGATGCGGCGCTGGCGGGTTGGATGGCGCAGGCCGACCAAGGCAAGGCCTTGATTGTTTATGAATGAAATGGGCTTTTCGTGCCCATTCTGCGGTCGCAGGCAGCTATTGAATTTATAGCGGTCGGCGTTGCGGAAGGGCCGTGAGCCGGCCGGCGAACCGGGTGCGTTACCCCGCTGCCACTCGTCTCCCCAGTTCCCGGGGTGACGCCGGGAACATCGCAGATCGACCACGGTCTGCTCACGTTCCTGTCACGCCCAGAAATGAAAAAGGACTTGGCCGTGAAGCCAAGTCCTTGAATCGGTTGGTGGGTCCTGTAGGATTCGAACCTACGACCTACGGATTAAGAGTTCAAGAAAACCTATATTTTTCAACAACTTAGACCCGTCTTCGCTCGTTGTGTCACGTTATCTAGTGTCCCGTTTGTCACGCTCAGAGCACTTACCGTTTAGGGCTCAACAATTGCTCAAATTGGTTCATGTAGATGTTCAGTTTCTTGAGAACGTAG
>Ga0114939_10000147_pt1 | contig 59075 bp, 57 predicted proteins | sample AshMeaCrysSpring_FD_87196 | JGI IMG/M metagenome (GOLD analysis project Ga0114939, IMG submission 87196) | Groundwater microbial communities from Big Spring, Nevada to study Microbial Dark Matter (Phase II) - Ash Meadows Crystal Spring | ecosystem: Environmental > Aquatic > Deep subsurface >...
CGGCATCGCGCTGCTCGCCTACGCGCTCGCGCTCGACCCCGACAACAAGGTGCTGGATCTCGTCGCCTGGGCTTGGGCGGGCTTCGGCTCCGCCTTCGGGCCGGCCATCGTGCTGTCGCTGTACTGGCCGCGCATGACGCGCAACGGCGGACTCGCCGGAATCGTCGTCGGCGGGCTCACCGTCATCCTGTGGAAGCAGGGCAGCGGCGGGATCTTCTCGCTCTACGAGATGGTGCCGGGCGTGGTGCTGTCGGCGATCGCGATCTGGCTGGTGTCGTCGCTCGAGCGGAAGTGATACGCGGCCTCGAACCGATTGAGAATGAGCCAGTGCCACGCGAACTGCCTTCGCTGGGCGCCACACGGTTCCCGCGGAAGGACCCTGTTCGCGCTGCAGCATCGATGTAGGATGGCGCAGCAGTCCATGAGCGACCGGTTGTTCCCCGGCGCTGGACCACCGATACGATCAGACACCAGTCGATGAGCATGTCCAAGCTGTCGCAGCCAACGCAGGAGCCGACGGATTTCTCGCTGGTCCTGGGCGGGCCGCTGTACCAGCTCTTCCGTCGGGCGCATCTGTCCGGCGCCGCTCTCGACCTGCTCCGGCGACGCGTCGCCGTCCTCGCGCTGCTGCCCTGGCTACCGCTCGCGGTGCTGGCCGCGCTCGAGGGGCGGTTCCTGCCCGGGACGGCAGCCGTGCCTTTCCTCCTGGACGTGGAGGTTCACGTCCGTTACCTGCTGGCTGTCCCGCTCATGGTCGTCGCCGAGCTGGTGGTGCACCAGCGCATGCGCGTCGTGCTGAAGCAGTTCGTCGGACGCGAGCTGATCCCGGACGCCGAGCGGACGCGGTTCGAGGCAGCGGTTGAATCCGTCGTGAGGCTGCGCAACTCGGTACTAGCGGAGATCCTGATGATCGCCCTGGTCTACGGAGTGGGCGTGTTCATCGTCTGGCGCAACTACGTGGCGCTGGATGCGAACACCTGGTACGAGACGACGTCCGCGGCGGGCACGAGGTTCTCCCTGGCCGGAATGTGGTACGGCTACGTGAGCCTGCCGTTGTTCCAGTTCCTGCTGTTGCGCTGGTACTTCAGGGTGTTCATCTGGGCGCGTTTCCTGTGGCAGGTGTCGCGCATCGAACTGAAGCTCGTGCCCACTCATCCGGACCGCGTCGGTGGACTCGGGTTTCTCGCCAACACGGCCTACGCCTTCCTGCCGCTCGCGCTCGCGCACGGCGCCGTGCTCGCGGGAATGTTCGCCAACCGCATCCTCCATCTCGGCGCGAAGCTCCCGGAGTTCAAGGCCGAGATCGTCCTCATGCTGTTCTTCGTGCAGTTCCTCGTGTTCAGCCCGCTGTTCGCCTTCGCGGCCCAGCTGGCGCGCACCAAGCGGACGGGTCTCGGGGAGTACGGCTCGCTGGCCGCCCGTTACGTGCGCGAGTTCGACGGCAAGTGGCTGCGGGGCGGGGCGCCGTCCGGCGAGCCGCTCGTGGGCACCGCCGACCTGCAGTCGCTCGCTGACCTTGGCAACAGCTTCGAGGTCGTGAAGGGCATGCGCTTCGCGCCGGTGACGCGCGACGCCATCCTCCAGCTCGCGGCCGCGACGCTGCTGCCGGTGGTGCCGCTGCTGCTGACGATGATGCCCTGGGACGAGCTGCTGAAGCGGCTGTTCAGAATGGTGTTCTGATCAGGCCAGCGCGGGCCGGCGATCACCCGATCGGCAGGCCGGCATCGAGCCGTGCCTTGAAGTACTGCAGGGCGGCCCTGGTCTTCGCTTCCTGGATCGAGCCGATCTTGATCCCGCAACTGGTGATGTAGCTCCTGAACTCGGCACCGGTCTGGAACGCTTCCTCGGGGAGGCACTTGGTGGACACCTCCAGGATGTGGGAGCCGTCCGGATAGAGCCACAGCTCCACGACGATACGACGATCGAAATCCTTCGGCTGGTGCTTGGCCTTGAGCAGGAGGATCGGGCCGAGCGCTAGCAGCTTGTCCATCGTCACGCCCTTCGGCGCGTGCGCATCGTAGAAGGCGAGCTGTTCGCTGGAGAACAGCGACCGGAGAGGTGCCGCCCCGGTCGCGACGTCGAGGACTTCCTGGGAAGCGCACGTGCCCTTGAATGAGGCCGAGCACACGTATGCTCCGCCCGGCATCGCATCGAGCTCCACCTTGAAACTGTCCGAGCGACGGAGCTTTGGATCGATCGTCGCCGGATCCACGGGTCGCCGCTTGATCACGGTGTCGGCCCGCCCGCGCGGGAACCGCCGTGCCCGGACCACGAGCCCGGCCCTGCTCAGGGCGAGGTTTGCGGTATCGAAGAAAAATGCCTGTCGCAGCTGTGCCTCGACCGGGTCGAGCCCGATACCGCGAGCCGCTGCGCGGTGTCCTTCGGCTGGCACGCTGAGCTTGATCTCGACGCTGGTCGCCCCTTTGAGCAGCTTCATGACCTGCGCGACGTCCTCGCTCGAGTACCGTTGGTCCGCAGGAGCATGGCGCCTGCTCGCAGCGACCTTCGCTTTCGCAGATGCGCGTTTCGTCGCGGTCCTGGTGGCAGCCCGGGAACGCCTGGTGGCGACCGCCTTGCTGCGTCGTGCCTTGTTCATCGCATTCCCGCCTTGTTCAGCCTGAGAACCGCTCGGCCAGCACCCCATGGCGCAGGCCGCGGTCGCTCACGGTCAGAAAGTCTTTGCCGAGCTTCTCCATGACCGTCCGGACGATGCACGCACCGGCGAGAATCACCTCGGCGCGCTTCGGTTGCAGGCCGACGATGGCACGGCGCGCGTCCGCATCGCGCGACCGGTACAGTTCGATCTGCCGGTCGATCTCGGCGCAGTCGAGGACGGTGCCTTGCACGACCTCCGGGTCGTACTGGGTGAGCCGGTGCCTGACACCGGCCATGTTGGTGACCGCACCACCCATCGCCGCCAGCGCGTCCGGGACGGGACGCCCGTCGAGCCGCGACAGGTCCGCCGCGATGACCTGCATGGCCTCGCGCAGCACCTCCAATGACACGACGCCGTCGAGCCCGAAGCGCTCGGTGTAGCGGACGGCGCCGACGTCGACGCTGAAGCGCTCGTCCACGCTCGTCTCCCGGCCGAACGTGAACTGGCTGCTGCCGCCGCCCGTGTCGAAGACCAGGAGCGACCCCGACACGCGACCGAGGCCGGACCGTGCACCGAGGTAGGCGAGCCGCGCCTCCTCTTCTCCGGAGATGACCTCGACGGTGAGGCCGCTGCGAGCCTCCATCGCGGCGATCGCCGCATCGCGATTGGATGACATGCGCAGGCCCGCGGTACCCACCGCGGCGATCGCCAGCACGTCGTGCCGCTTCGCCTCGGCGACCATGTCGGCGATCGCGGCGGCCGTGCGCTCGAGCGGGGCGGCGCCGATCGCGCCACCCGGCGTGAGTCCTTCGCCGAGGCGGCTCATCTCCGCGCGATCGACCAGGGCGCGCCACGTCCCGTCGGCGCGACGCTCGCCGATGTGGAATTTGACCGAGTTCGTGCCGACGTCGATCACCGCATAGCGCGCCGGCTGGCCGTCGACCAGCGCCGCGAGTCCGCGGGGATAGCTGGTGTTGCGGTGGCCGGCCAGGCCGAGCTCGCGCACGGCACGGATCACGGCGGCCGCATCCTCGGACTCGACGGCAATCGTGCGCGTGGCCTTGCCGTCCGCAATTACCTCGGAGAGCTCGGCCATGCAGCCGCCGATCGTGTAGCGGGTCCGCCGCTTGTGCACCTTGACCGCGCGGACAGGGCTGCCGGGCGAGGCGAAGTCGGCGATGAACTCGTCGAGCGAGTAACCGGGGCGTGACAAGGTCGGCACGGGAAGGCGCAGCGCCTCGTGGACCTTCGCGACGGCCTCCGCCGGTAGCGGAAACGACTGCTTCATGACCGGCGTCCACTGCTCGAGGCCGTCGTCGTTCACCTGCCTGAACACCTTGATGTCCATCAGCCCGTCGCGGATCTTCACGTTGTCGCCGGTGCCGTGCAGCAGGTAGATCTCGTCGCTCTCCTGCACGCCGCCCGGTTTCAGGGCCTGCAGGCGGCTCTCCGCCGTGCCGAATCCCCGGTCGAAGGAGCGCCACTCCCACCGTGGAATGATTTCGCCCATGGCTATCTATCTCTCCTACAGCGAATGGGCCTGCAATACGGACATGCCGCGAGCGGCGAACCCGCCTGTGCCGTCACCACGACGGGCGCGACCCCTAGCGGGTCGGTGTCGTGCCGCGGTCCGGCCCCGCAATGAAGGAATCGATCCGTCTCTCGAGCGCCGACAGCGTCATGCCCCCGCTGTCGAGCACCGCGTCATGGAAGGCGCGGATGTCGAAGCGCGGCCCGAGCGCCGCCTCGGCGCGGGCGCGTAGCTCGAGGATCTTCAGTTCACCGATCTTGTAGGCCAGCGCCTGGCCGGGCCAGGCGATGTAGCGGTCGACCTCGGTACGGATCTCGTGCGTGGACAAGGCAGTGTTGTTGGTGAGGAAGTCCAACGCCTGCTGTCGGGTCCAGCCCTGCGAGTGCATACCCGTGTCCACGACCAGCCGGCAGGCCCGCCACATTTCGTAGGTCAGGCGGCCGAAGCGCTGGTACGGCGTGTGATAGACGCCAAGCTCCTCGCCGAGCTTCTCGGAGTACAGCCCCCAGCCTTCGCCGAAGGCATGCGGATAGAAGTTGAGCCTGAATCGCGGCACATTCGTGAGTTCGCGTGCAAGCGCGCCCTGCAGGTGATGGCCGGGCGCGGCCTCGTGCAGCGTGAGCGCCGGCAGGGCATAGAGCGGGCGCTTGTCCAGTGCGTAGGTGTTGACCCAGTACTCGCCGGCCGCACCCGTGGCTCCCGGGTTGTAGCGTCCCCCCGTGTAGTTCGGCGCCAGCTGGGCCGGCACGGGCTTAACGGTGAACGGTGTCCGAGGCAGTTTCCCGAAGTACGACGGCAGGCGGCCGTCGATTTCCTTGGCGATCCAGGCCGCCTCCCGCAGCAACTGATCCGCCGACTTCGCATAGAACTGCGGGTCCGTGCGCAGAAAGGTCAGGAATTCCGCGAAGCTGCCCTTGAAGCCCACCTCGCGCACGATCGATTCCATCTCTGCGCGAATGCGAGCGACTTCCGCGAGCCCGATCTGGTGCACCTGCTCGGGCGTCGCGTCCGGCAGCGTGGTGAAGTAGCGCACCAGGTCGGCGTAGTAGGCGCGGCCGCCCGGGAGTTCCGAGGCGGCGATCGACGTGCGGGCGCGTGGCCGGTACTCTTGCTCGAAGAACTTCTGGAATCGCGCATACGCCGGGATGACCGCCCGTTCGATGGCCGTGCGGCCGGCCGTTACCAGCCGCGCACGGTCGGCGGCCGGCACCGAGTCGGGGAAATCCTCGAATGGACGGAACAGCGGGCAGTCCTCGGGTCTCTTGAACTGCTCGGCGGCGATGACCTTCGACAAGCCTGCGAGGATCTCGGCCGGCAGCGTGAATCCCTCCTGCATGCCGATGCGCATGTTGGCGATGTTCTCGTCGAAGTATCGAGGCACGTCGTTCAGCCGGGCGATGTAGCGCTCGTAGTCCGACGTGGTCTCGAGGCTCGTGATCTCGTTCATCATCAGCACGGCGGCGTGAAACCCGTCGTCGCTGTTGAGCGGCACGCGCCACTCGCGATGGCGCGCGAGCGCAATGCGCTGCGCAACCATGAAGTCGAACAGGTCGTAGCTCACCTGGTCCGTCGCCGAAAGGCTCCCGCGGTCCACGGCGCGCAGGCGTCGCAGGAAGTCCTCGTCGGCAAGCAGCCGGTGCTCCTGCTCGGCCGGAGTGACCGACGGCAGGCGGTGGTCGTAATCGTGGACACCCTCGGAGCTCGCCGTCAGCGGCTCCGCGCGATAGATGAACGCGCGCTCGTCGTCGAACAGTCGCTGCAGCACGGCGTCCGGGCCTTCGGCCAGTGAAGGCGCGGAGGTGCAGGCAAGAGCCAGCCAGGCAGCGACAGGCAGGATCTTCATCGAGCATGATCTCCTTTATCGTGGCGCGGCAACACCGGCGGCCGAAGCTGGCCGCGCGAGCGGGCCGTCATCATCGGCACGACCAGAAACCGTCCGCCGAGCAGCGCCAGCAGCCCGAGCAGCAGGACGACCGTCACTCGAGCTTCGCCATCACGTGGCGCACCACCGTGTAGTCCTCGAGCGCGTACGCCGAGAGATCCTTGCCGTAGCCCGAGCGCTTGAGGCCGCCGTGCGGCATCTCGCTCACCAGCATGAAGTGCGTGTTGATCCAGGTGCAGCCGTAGCGCAGCCGCGAGGCGACCGTGAGCGCCTTGCCGACGTCCTGCGTCCACACCGAGGAGGCGAGGCCGTAGTCGGAATCGTTGGCCCAGGCGATGGCCTGCTCGGTGTCCTTGAAGCGCGTCACCGACACCACCGGTCCGAACACCTCGCGGCGCACGATCTCGTCGCTCTGCCTCGCACCCGCCACCACGGTGGGCTGGTAGAAGAAGCCGCCGCCGCCGCCGCTCTGCCCGCCGGTCGTGACCTCGATGTGCTTCTGCCGGCGCGCGCGCGCGACGAATCCGGCGACGCGGTCGCGCTGCTCGGCACTGATGAGCGGTCCCATCTCCACGTCCTTCGCGGTCTGCAGCCCGGTCTTGATCGTGCTCACCGCCGAGGAGAGGTCAGCGACCAGCCGGTCGTAGACCTTGGCGCCCGCATAGAGCCGGCAGGCCGCTGTGCAGTCCTGGCCGGCGTTGTAGTAGCCGAAGGTGCGCACGCCGGAGACGACAGCCTCGACGTCCGCGTCGTCGAACACGATCACCGGCGCCTTGCCGCCGAGCTCGAGGTGCGTGCGCTTGATGCCGTCGCTCGCCTGCCCGAGGATCTTTGCGCCTGTGGCGACGTCACCGGTGAGCGAGATCATGCGGACCATCGGGTGTTTCGTGAGCGGCGCGCCCACCGACGGGCCGCGGCCGCAGACCACGTTGACGACGCCCGCAGGGAAGATCTCCGCGAGCAGCTCGCCCAGCCGGAGCGCGGTGAGCGGCGTCTGCTCGGACGGCTTGAGCACGCAGGTGTTGCCGGCCGCGAGCGCGGGAGCGAGCTTCCACGCCGCCATCATCAGTGGATAGTTCCACGGCGCGATCGAGGCCACCACGCCCACCGGGTCGCGTCGGATCATGCTCGTGTAGCCCGCGAGGTACTCGCCCGCGACGGCGCCGGTCATGTTGCGGCAGGCGCCGGCGAAGAAGCGGAACACGTCGGCGATCGCCGGGATCTCGTCGGCGAGCGCCGCCGCGTAGGGCTTGCCGCAGTTCTGCGATTCGAGCTTCGCGTAGACCTCGCCGTCGGACTCAATGCGGTCGGCGAGCTTGAGCAGCAGCGTCGCGCGATCCTTCGGCGCCGTGCGCGACCAGCCGTCGAAAGCGGCATCGGCCGCCTTGACCGCGGCGTCGATCTGGCGGCGTGAGGCCTCGGGCACCCTCGCGAGGACCTTGCCGGTCGCGGGGTTCAGCACCTCCTCGACCTTGCCTTCGCCCGCGACGAGCTTGCCGTTGATGAGCAGTCTGGTTTGCATGTCAGCCTCGCTGGAGTTGCAGTGCGGACTCAGGCCCCCGGGGCCTGATCGTCCGGCCGGGTGAGGTAATAGGCGAGCAGTATCGGCAGCAGCGTCACCAGGATCACGACCACGGCGACGACGTTGGTGATCGGGCGCTCGCGCGGACGGAACAGCTCGTTGTAGAACCAGATCGGCAGGGTCTTCTCGTGCCCGGCCGTGAACAGAGTGACGATGATCTCGTCGAAGGACAGCGCGAAGGCGAGCATGCCGCCGGCGAGCAGCGCCGTGGCGATCTGCGGCAGAAGCACGTGGCGGAAGGTCTGCCAGCCGTCGGCGCCGAGGTCCATCGAGGCCTCGATCCAGCTCGGCGGGATGCGCCGCAGGCGCGCCACGACGTTGTTGTAGACGATCACGAGGCAGAAGGTGGCGTGGCCCGCGACGATGGTCCAGAACCCGGGCTCGAAGCCCACCGAGCGGATACCGGCAAGCAGCGCGAGGCCGGTGATGATGCCCGGCAGGGCGATCGGCAGCACGAACAGCAGCGTAATGGTCTCCTTGCCGCGGAACGGCCGCCGCGCCATGGCGAACGCCGCCAGGGTGCCGAGCGCGAGCGCGATCAGCGTCGCCACGGACGCCACGACCAGCGACAGCCGCATCGCCTGCCAGATGTCCTCGCGTGCGAAAGCCACTTCGAACCAGTGCAGCGTGAGGGCCGGCGGCGGAAACTGGTAGGTGCGGTCCTCGGTGGTGAAGGCATACAGCACGATCACCCACACGGGCGCGTGCAGGAACACGAGCCCCGCGGCCGCCGCGAGCTTCTGGCCGAACGAGGCGTCCTGCCACCGGCGGCTAGAGCGCATCGAAGGCCCCCAGGCGCCTGGCGAGCGTGAGGTACAGGCCGATCAGCACGATCGGCACCACCGAGAACGCCGCCGCCAGCGGCAGGTTCCCGGCCGTGCCCTGCAGCTGATAGACCATCATGCCGATGAAGAATCCCGGCGCGCCCACCACGCTCGGGATGATGTAGTCGCCGAGTGTCAGTGAGAAGGTGAACACCGAGCCCGCCGCGAGTCCGGGCAGCGCGAGCGGCAGCAAGACGTTGCGGAACGTCTGGCCGGGACGTGCGCCGAGATCCGCTGAGGCCTGCAGCAGCGACGCCGGCACGCGCTCCAGCGCGGCGGCGAGCGGCAGGATCATGAACGGCAGCCACATGTAGACGAACACGATGAACATGCCGAGGTAGGACGAGGACAGCGACGGCCCGCCCACGACCGGCGTCGCGAGCAGGCGGTCGAGCACCGGCGTCGCCCCGGCCGCGTCGAAGCCCCAGGCCACGATGCCCTGCTTGGCGAGGATCAGGCGCCACGCGTAGACCTTCACCAGGTAGCTGGTCCACATGGGCAGCATCACGCCCACGTAGAGGAGTGCTTTGATCTTCGGGCCCGCGTGCCGCGCCATGTAATTCGCCACCGGGAAGGCGACGATGCCGCAGGCGGTCGTAACCGCGAATGCCATTGCCACGGTACGCAGCACGATGTCGACGTTGGCGGGCTGGGTGAAGAGCTGCCGGTAGGTCGCGAGGGTAAGCTCGGGTACGACCTTTGCCGTGAACTCGTCGATGGCATAGAAGCTCTGTGCCAGCAATGCGAACAGCGAGCCCAGGTAGGCGGTGCCGAGCCACAGCAGCGGCGGCAGCAGCAGCAGGGAAACGTAGAACGCATTGCGCCCGTGCAGGAAGCGGGACGCCGCTCGCAGCATGCTCAGCTCTCCAGCGTCACGGCGTCGGCGGGCCGCCACGCGAGGCGAACGCGCGAGCCTGCAGGCGGCAGCGGGGCCGCGCCGGCCGACTCGGCACGTGCTACGGAGAGCAGCGTGTCTGCGTCGATGCGCACGTGGCAGCGGCTCGAGGCGCCGTGATAGAGCACGTCCTCGAGCGTGCCCGCGGCCGTGAGCAGGCCTTCGGGCAGCGCGCCCTCGGCGGGCCGGATCTCGATCAGCTCCGGCCGTATCGCGAACGGCGCGCACCTGCCCGTGATGTGCTCGGCGAGCGCGCCGCTCACGACGTTGGCGCTGCCGACGAAGCTCGCGACGAAGGCCGTGCGCGGTCGTGTGTACAGGCCGCGCGGAGTGTCGAGTTGCTCGATGCGACCTGCGTTGAACACGGCGACGCGGTCGGCCATGCTCAGCGCCTCGCCCTGGTCGTGCGTGACGAACACGAAGGTGATGCCGAGCCGCTGCTGCAGGCCCTTCAGTTCAGCCTGCATCTCCTCGCGCAGCTTGAGGTCCAGTGCGCCCAGCGGCTCGTCGAGCAGCAGCACCTTGGGGCCGTTGATGAGCGCACGCGCAAGTGCCACCCGCTGCTTCTGTCCTCCGGAGAGCTGGGTCGGCCGCCTCTCGGCGAAATCGTCGAGCCGTACGAGCTCGAGCATCTCCGCCGCGCGCTTGCGCCGCTCGACCGTGGCGATCCTGCGCACCCGCAGGCCATAGGCCACGTTCTCCGCGACCGACATGTGCGGGAACAGCGCGTAGTCCTGGAACACCGTGTTGACGTCGCGATCGAACGGCGGCACGTCGGTGACGTCCACGCCATCGAGCAGTACCTGCCCCGAGTCGGGCTGATCGAAACCCGCGATCAACCGCAGGCAGGTAGTCTTGCCGGAGCCGGAAGGTCCCAGCAGCGCGAAGAACTCGCCCGGGGCGATCTCGAGCGAGACGCGGTCGAGCGCGACTACGCTGCCGAAGGCACGGCTCGCGTCGCGCAATTCGATGGCGGCGGTCATGGTCCCAGGGATGCGACACCCAGAGGCGACGCCGCGCCTGATGTGACTGGCAGCGACTCAGCGGCCGCCCATGACTGCCACGTAGTCCGTCGCCCACCGGCTGTACGGCACGCAGGTGCCCTGCGCGCAGGTCGCCTCCGGGGTGCGCCAGAAGTGGATCTTGTCGAAGTTGTCGAAGCCGTTCGTCGCACAGCCCGCGTCGCCGAGCAGAGCATTGCCCGTGCAGGCCGCCGGCACCGCCGGCACCGAGCCGAACCACGCCGCGACGTCGCCCTGCACCTTCGGGCTCAGCGACCACTCCATCCATTTGTACGCGCAGTTCGGATGCTTGGCGTTCGTGGCGAGCATGGTCGTGTCGGCCCAGCCCGTGGCGCCTTCGGCGGGCACGGTGGAGGCGACCGGCTGCTTGTTCGCGGCGAGCGTGTTCGCCTGGAAGGGCCACGAGCCCGAGGCGACGATTCCTTCCGAAGTGAAATCCTGCACCTGAACGTTGGCGTCGTGCCAGTAGCGCTGCACGAGCGGATGCTGCCTGCGCAGCACGTCGAGCGCGGCAGCGTACTGCGCCTCATTGAGCTCGTACGGGTCCTTGATGCCGAGTCCCGGTTGCTTCGCCATCAGGTAAAGCGCTGCATCGGCGATGTAGATCGGGCCGTCGTAGGCCTGCACGCGACCCTTGTTGCTCTTGCCGTCGGAGAGTTTCTGTTCCTCGAACACGACCGACCACGAGGTCGGCCCGTCCTTGAACGCGTTGGTGTTGTACATGAGCACGTTCGGGCCCCACTGGTAAGGTGTGCCGTAGTGCTTCCCGTCCACGTAATGCCAGGGGGCCTCGCGCAGCCGCTCGTCCACGCTGCCGTAGCTAGGGATTCGTGTGATGTCCACGGGCTGCACGGTGCCGCCGCGGATGAGGCGCAGCGAGGCGTCACCCGAGGCCGTGACGAGGTCGTAGCCGCCCTGCGTCATGAGCGACACCATTTCGTCCGAGGTGCCGGCGGTCTTGACGTTCACCTTGCAGCCCGTGTCCTGCTCGAACTGCGTCACCCAGTCGTAGGCCTTGTCGGTCTCGCCGCGCTCGATGTAGCCGGGCCAGGCGACGATGTCGACCTGACCCTCGAGTGCCGCAGCGTCGGCGGCGGGAGCCGCGGGCGTGGCGGGAGTTTCGACGGCGGCGGGCTGCTCTTTCTTTGCGCAGCCGGCGATGGCGAGTGCGACGGCGACAGCCAGCAAGGTGCGCTGATCCAGCGCGGTGGACCGCAGTGCCATGGCAATGACCCCCAGTGGATTTGGCGAAAGTCCGACCAATCGGGCCGCTAAGCAGGCGGCTTGCCACATTCTATGCCCGCCGCGGAGCGGTCTCCAACGTGGGCGCGGACGCCGCCAGCGCCGGATGCCGCCGCCGCGGGCCTCGCGACGGCGTTACGGCCTGCGCGGCCGGACGAACGGGAGCATGCGCCGAAGCGTTTCGTCCCTGAGCAGGAAGTGGTGATAGAGCGCCGCGAGCGCGTGGAGCAGGGCGACGGTCGCGAGCACGGAGAACAGTACCTCGTGCAGTTCCTCGGAGAACTCGTGCGCGTCATGGTTCTTGCCGACCAGCATCGGGAACTCGAACAGGCCGAAGAAGCCCGTCGGGTAACCGGCGGTCGACGACATGAGCCATCCCGTGAGCGGCTGCGCGAGGATCAGCAGGTAGAGCAGCCCGTGGCCCGCTGCGGCCACGGCACGTTGCGCCCGGGGCATCGGCACGGGCGCGGGCTGCCCGCTGCTGGCGAACTTCCAGACGATGCGTGCAATGGCGAGACCGAACACCAGCATGCCGACCGATTTGTGGAGCGTGATCGCCTCGAGCTTCTCCGGCCCGTCGGCCAGTTCCTCCGCCGACTCGATGACCAGGTACTGGGCGATGATCAGGATGACGATGCTCCAGTGAAGGAGTTTCGCCACGGCTCCGTAGCCGAGCGGACTGTTGCGCCACTGCATGATGCGGTTCCGCCTCCGATGACACACGCGGTGTCGATGGTAGCGCTTTGAAAGGCCGGGTGCCGCGACCTAGTCCAGTCCGGTGGTGAGAAGCAGGCAGGTCCCCTCCGGGGCCATCAGCAGGGCGTGCCGATCAGAGTTCATCCCGCGCGGCAGGCGCGTGGCGAACCTGTGCCCGCGCTCGCGCAGCGTGGCGATCCGTTCGGGCATGTCGGGGGCGGAGTACGCGAGCACCGGCGAGCGCAGGTCGACGTCGTAGATCCCGATGTTGAGGTCGCGGCCGACCGCTACGACCCGCGTGAATGGCACCCGCTCCGGCTCGAAGGCCACGAACCCGAGGGCATCCCAGAACGCCGCCGAACGCTCGGGATCAGTCGTCGGAATCCCGAACTCCTCGAAGTACCCGAGCTCGGAAGGCCTCGACGGCGCGACGGGCGGGGAGAATGTGCGTGCCTCGACCATCGTCACGCGCTGGCCCGCGGGGTCGAGGAACCCGACTTCGTGCAGCTGCTCCGCGCCCAGCCGCGCGAACTCGAGCCCGATGCCGAGCGCCTCGAGGCGAGGCGCTTGCGTCGCGAGGTCGGGGTGCACCCAGGTCAGGGTCGGCTCGTCGTCACCCGTGCCGTGCAGCCCGAGGTACAGGCGCCCGTCGGTGACCACCGCGTAGGGATGAGGGCGTGCGTCTCCGGTCACCGCCTGCACGAAGCCGAGCGACTCGTAGAACGCCAGCGATTCCGGCAGGTCCGGCGAACGGACGCTGACCTCGAGGAAGCGTCCCAGCACGCTTGCCGTCAGTCCGGCGCGCCGAGCGCCAGCGCGCGCTCGCGGGCTGCAGCGCGCAGTGCGGGGTCGTCCGGCTCCCCGAGCTCGGGCCAGCCCTGTGCGTGGCGCAGCACGACCTGCTCGTAGAGCGAGACTTGCGGTTCGCTCGAGTTGAGGCAGGGCACGTAGTCGAAGGCCTCGCCGCCCTTCGCGAGGAAGGCCTCGCGGTTCTGCATGTTGATCTCCTCGAGCGTCTCGAGGCAGTCGGTCGCGAAGCCCGGGCACACCACCGTCACGCGCTTCGGCCCGGTCTCGGCGTACTCCTGGAGCAGCAGGTCCACGTAGGGCTTGAGCCACTCTTCGCGGCCGAACCGCGACTGGAAGCCCAGCGACCACTCACCCTCGGCGAGCCCGAGCCTCGCGGCCACGCGTCGTGCCGTGCCCTGGCAGAAGCAGTGGTAAGGGTCGCCGCCGAGGAAGTAGCGCTTCGGGATGGAGTGGAACGAGAACAGCAGGTACTTGCGTCCGTGCTGCTGCCAGTGCGAGGCGATGCCGTCGGCGACGGCCGCGATGTAGGCGTCCTCTTCCCAGTACTGATTGACCATGCGCAGCTCGGGCATCCAGCGCCAGCGCGACAGCTCGGAGGTGACCCGGTCGAAGATCGAAGCCGTCGTGGTCGCCGAGTACTGCGGATACATGGGCAGCACCAGCAGCCGCTGCACGTTGTCCCGGCGCAGGCGGTCGAGCGCGTCCGGAATCGAGGGGTTGCCGTAGGTCATGGCGAGCTCGACGCGCACGCGATCGCCGCCGCGCGCAACGAGTCGTCCCGACAGCCGCTCGGCCAGCGCCCGCGACTCGACCAGGAGCGGCGAGCCCTGCGGCGTCCACACCTGCTGGTAGGCGTGCGCGCTGCGCTTCGGGCGCGTGCGCAGGATGACGCCGTTCAGGATCAGCCACCACAGGATCCGCGGCGCCTCGATGACGCGGGGATCCCACAGGAACTCGGCGAGGTAGCGGCGCACCGCCTGGGGCGTAGGCTCGTCGGGCGTGCCGAGGTTGGCGAGCAGCACGCCAAGCCGCGCCGGCGTGCCGTGGTGGTAATCGGTCGTGCCGAGATAACCGGTCATCTTGGAGCGGGTCGGGGCGGGCTGGGCCGGGCACGATACCGCAACTGGTGCGCCCTCGCACCGCGGGCAGGACACCACATGCTGCGTTCGAGGAGCCGCGCTGCACCATCAATCATGGCGACGGCCGGCCTCGACCCGCGGGAAGACGTACAGCATTCCGACGCCGAGCAGGCACACGACCGCGCAGAACACCAGCACCGGCAGGGCGGTGTCGGTCGGGAAGTGCCCCATCCACTGCACGCAGGCCGCGCCGATGATCTGCTGCAGGAAGCCGATGGTGCTCGAGGCGACACCGGCGTGCTGGGGCGCGAGGCTCACCGCGGTGGCCGTGACGTTGGGAAGCGCGAGTCCCTGGCCGTAGGACAGCACGCCGATCGGCACGAAGATCCACAGCGGGTGCGTGAGCCCGAAGGCGATGAAGGCCAGCGCGGCCACCGCGCCTGCCGCCGACAGCAGCACGCCGTTCACCACCAGCCAGTGCAGGTCGTGCCTCGCCATCAGCCGCCTCACCGACCAGTTGCCCAGGAAGTACCCGGCGGCGATGAAAAGGTAGTAGAACCCGAACTCCGTGGGCGGGCGGCCGAGTGCCGACACCATCACGTACGGCGCCAGCGAAATGAACACGAGGAACGTGGAGTACACCACGGCCCCCTGCAGCACGCAGCCCGTGAACAGCGGCATGCGCACCAGCGACCAGGCCGTGCCGAGCATCTCGCGTCCGCGCGGAGGGTGGGCGTCGCGCGGGCGTGTCTCGGGCAGGCGTCGCCAGACGACCACTCCCACCGCGAGCGCCGCGAGTACCAGCACGCCGAAGATCGCCCGCCAGCCGAGTCCCGCCGAGATCAGGCCGCCGATCACCGGGGCGAGCGCGTTGCCCATCACCGCCACCATGGTCAGCGAGGCGAGCTTCTTAGCAATGCCCTCGGCAGGGTAGAGATCGGAGAGGATGGCGCGCGCGGTCACGAGCCCCGTGGCCGTGCCGAAGGCCTGCAGCGCACGGCCGGCGATCAGCACCGCGAGGGTCTGCGCCAGCAGCGAGACGATCGCCCCCGCGACCATGATCCCGAGCCCGCCGAGTATGGCGGCGCGTCGGCCGTAGCGGTCCGAGAACGGACCCCAGGCGAGGATGCCGAAGGCGAACATCACCAGCGCGACCGAGAACGTCACCTGCACCTCCGCGACGCTCGCGCCGAAGTGCTCGCGCACCGCCGGCAGCGCCGGCAGGTACAGGTTGGTCGCGATCGGGCCGAGCGCCGCGACGGCCGCGAGCAGGACGATCAGCCCGCGGGCCCGTGCGCCCGCCGTCAACTCTCGATGCCGCCGATGCAGAGGTACTTCAGCTCGGTGTAGTCGAGGATGCCGTACTTGGAGCCCTCGCGGCCGAAGCCCGATTCCTTCACGCCGCCGAAGGGCGCCACCTCGGTCGAGATGAGCCCCGTGTTGAGGCCGACGATGCCGTACTCGAGGCCCTCGGCGACGCGCCAGGCGCGCGCGAGATCACGTGTGTAGAAGTACGAGGCGAGGCCGAACTCGGTGTCATTCGCCATGCGGATCGCTTGCTTCTCGTCGCGGAAGCTGAAGATCGGCGCGATCGGGCCGAACGTCTCCTCGCGCGCGACCAGCATGTCGGGCTTCACGTGCGTGACGATGGTGGGTTCGAAGAACGTTCCGCCGAGCGCGTGGCGCCTGCCGCCGAGCGCGATCGTGCCGCCCTTGGCGAGGGCGTCGGCGATGTGCTCCTCGACCTTCGCGACCGCCTTGGCATCGATCAGCGGGCCCTGGTCGGTGGCGCCCTTGAGACCGTCGCCGACGCGCAGCTTTCGCACCGCCTCGACCAGCTTCGCGACGAACTGGTCGTAGACGCCTTCCTGCACCAGCAGCCGGTTGGCGCACACGCAGGTCTGGCCGGTGTTGCGGTACTTCGAGGCGATCGCACCCTGCACGGCGGCGTCGAGGTCTGCATCGTCGAAAACGATGAAGGGAGCGTTGCCGCCGAGCTCGAGCGAGACCTTCTTGAGCGTGCCGGCGCACTGCTGCATGAGCTTCTTGCCGATCTCGGTGGAGCCGGTGAAGGTGAGCTTGCGGACGATCGGGTTCGAGGTCATCTCGCCGCCGAGCACGGTGGCCGGCCCGGTGACGACGCTGAACACGCCCTTCGGGATGCCGGCACGCGCCGCGAGGTCCGCCATGGCCAGCGCGGAGTAGGGCGTCTGCATCGCGGGCTTGCACACGAAGGTACAGCCGGCAGCGAGCGCCGGTGCGGACTTGCGCGTGATCATCGCGGCAGGGAAGTTCCAGGGCGTGATCGCCGCCACGACGCCGATCGGCTGGCGCAGCACGATGATGCGCTTGTCGCGCTGGTGGCCGGGGATCACGTCGCCGTAGACGCGCTTGCCTTCCTCGGCGAACCACTCGATGAACGCCGCCGCATACGCCACCTCGCCCCTGGATTCCGCGAGTGGCTTGCCTTGCTCGGCGGTCATGAGGACCGCAAGGTCGTCGACGTTCAGGAGCATCAGGTCGTGCCAGCGACGCAGGAGGGTCGCGCGCTCCTTGGCGGTGCGCGCCGACCAGTCCGGGAACGCGGCCGCGGCGGCCTCGATGGCCCGGCGTGTCTCGGCGGCGCCAAGGGTCGGAACGGTGCCGATCACCTCGCCGGTGGCGGGATTCGTGACCTCCACGGTGCCGCCGGCGTCGGCGTCGATCCATGCGCCGTCGACGTAGCACTGCTCGCGAAGCAGGGAGGGATCTTCGAGTTTCAGCGTCATGGTGGTCTTTCCTGGGCCGTCAGCCGATGTGCCTGTGGAAGAACTCGATGGTCCGCTCGAAGGCGAGCCGCGCGCTCGCCGCGTCGAAGTCGGCGCGATCGGCGCAATTGAAGCCGTGACCGGCGGGGTAGAGATGATATTCACCGGCGGGGAAGGCCCGACGGATCCGGTCGACCTCCGGGAGCGGGATGTGTGAGTCGTGCTCGCCGAAATGGAACATCACCGGGCAGCGCGGCTTGTCGTCGAGCAGCTGCGTGATGCCGCCACCGTAGTAGGCGACGGCCGCGGCGATGTTGGTCCGGCAGCTCGCGAGGTACGCCACCCGGCCGCCCCAGCAGTAGCCCACCATGCCGACGCGGCCCGCGTGTGCCACGGCCTCGATTGCAGCATCGAGGTCGGCGATCGCCCCTTCGTTGGTGGCCTTCATCATCAGCTCGACGCCGGCCTGCAGGCCGGCGGCGTCATAGCCAAGCTCGACGCCCCTGCGCAGGCGGTCGAACAGTGCCGGCGCGATCGCGAGGTAACCCTCCGCTGCGTACTGCTCGGCGACACGGCGGACGTGGGAGTTCACGCCGAAGATCTCCTGTACGACGATCACGGCGCCACGCGCCTTGCTCTCCGGTCGAGCGACATGGGCGGAAAGCTGGTGGCCGTCCGCGGCTCTCAATTGCAGGCTGCTCATGGCGGTCCCCGGACCACGGAAAGTATCGTCGGGAGATGCCGCAAGGATATCAGGAGCACCGCTATAATCCGCGGCCTTTGTCCGCCGCGGATGCCAGCATGAACCTTCGCCGACCCGCCGTCCTCGCCGTCTGCGCGAGTCTCGCCGCCTGCGCGACGCCGCCGTCCGCCCCCTCGCCGGCGACCGCACCGCAGGCCGCGCAATCCGCGCCCGCCCCCGCGCGCAGTGTCGACGCAGGCCGGGAGTTGAACGAGCTCTTCGAGCGCTGGTTCGAGGACTCCCTGCGCATGAACCCGGTGCTCGCCACCTACATCGGCGACCATCGCTACGACGACCGGCTGCCGAACAGCATCGGTCCCGAGCACCGCGCCGAGTTGAAGGCGATGAACGACCGCTACCTCGCCGAGGTGCGGGCTATCGATCCGTCGGCTCTGTCGCCGGCGGACCGCATCTCCTACGAGATCTTCCTGCGCGAACGGCAGCGCAGCCAAGCCGCCGAGCGGTACCCGGACTACCTGATGCCGATCAGCCAGATCGGCGGCCTGATCAGCTTCATGCCGGCGCTCGGCTCGGGTACCAACGCCCAGCCCTTCGCCACGGTGCAGGATTACGAGAACTGGCTGAAGCGCCTCGACGGCATGGTCGTGTGGATGGACCAGGCCATCGTGAACATGCGCGAGGGCATCGCGCGCGGCGTCACCCAGCCGCGTCCCGTGATGGAGAAGGTGCTGCCGCAGCTCGACGCCATGATCGTGGCGCGACCCGAGGACAGCGACTACTTTGCCCCGGTGCGCGCGTTTCCCGACGGCATCCCGGCCGCGGAGCGCGAGCGCCTCGCCGCTGCCTACGCAGCCGCGATCCGCGACGGGGTGGTGCCCGCCTACCGCCGGCTGCGCGATTTCCTGCGCGACGAGTACCTGCCGAAGGCCCGTACCTCCGTGGCGTGGACCGCGCTGCCCGACGGTGCGGCGTGGTATGCGTTCTACGCACAGAGACACACGACGACCTCGATGACGCCGGACGAGATCCACCGCCTCGGACTCGACGAGGTGTCGCGCATCCTCGGGGAGATGGACGGCGTCAAGCAGCGCGTGGGCTTCCAGGGCGACCGCCAGGCCTTCTTCGACTTCCTCGAGACCGACCCGCAGTTCTACTTCACGCAGGGCGAGGACCTGCTCGCCGGCTACCGCGACCTCAAGGTCCGCATCGACGCGGCGCTGCCGAAGCTGTTCTCCGTATTCCCGAAGGCCGACTACGAGGTGCGCGAGGTGGAACCGTTCCGTGCGCAGTCGGCGCCGGGCGCTTCCTACCAGCAGGCCTCCGCGGACGGCTCGCGGCCCGGCATCTTCTACGTCAATACCTACAACCTGAAGGCGCAGCCGAAGTTCGGCATGGAGACGCTGTCGCTGCATGAGGCCTCGCCAGGCCATCACTTCCAGACCAGCATCCAGCAGGAGCTGGAGAACCTGCCGAAGTTCCGCCGCTTCGGCGGCGACTACACGGCCTACGTCGAGGGCTGGGCGCTCTACGCCGAGTACCTCGGCAAGGAACTCGGGATGTTCACCGATCCCTACCAGTGGTTCGGGCGGCTGAACGACGAGCAGCTGCGCGCGATGCGCCTGGTGGTGGACACCGGTCTGCACGCGAAGGGCTGGAGCCGCGAGCAGGCGATCCGCTACATGCTCGAGAATTCGACGATGGCCGAGAGCGACGTGGTCGCCGAGGTGGAGCGCTACATCGTGTGGCCGGGGCAGGCGCTCGGCTACAAGGTCGGCGACTTGGCGATCCAGGTTCTGAGGCGCAGGGCCGAGGAGGCGCTCGGTCCGAAGTTCGACCTGCGCGACTTCCACCGCGAGGTGCTCGGCGACGGCGCGGTGCCGATGGACGTGCTCGAGTCCAAGGTCGACCGCTGGATCGCCGCCCGGTCGAACTGAAGCGCCCGTCGTGCAGCTTGCGCGCCTGTCACTGTTGATCGCGCTCGGTGCGCTCGCCGGCTGCGAACGCGCACCGGCGCCCGCGGCGGACGGGACCGTCACCGCACAGTCCGCGCGCCAGGCGGAGCGGTCCGCGCGTGAAGGGCAGCAGCTGCGCGACATCACCGAGCGATACTTCGACCAGTACCTCGAGCTCAATCCACTGGCCGCGACCGCGCAGGGCGACCATCGCTGGGACGACCGCTTCGGCGACTACGTGAGCCAGGCGTGGTTGGCCGATTGGCTGGCGATCGAGCAGGAGGCGCTGCAGGCGCTCTCCGGCATCCAGCCCGCGAAGCTCGCCGGCGAGGACCTGCTCACCTACGAGTCGTTCCGCTACGGGCGCACCATCGCCATCGAAGGTTTCCGCTACCAGAGCGAGCTGCTGCCCCTTAGTCAGTTCCGGGGCCTGCACCTGCAGTTCGCGCTGCTGGGCTCCGGACGCGGCACACAGCCGTTCGTCACCGTGCGCGACTACGACAACTTCCTCGGCCGCATGGACGGTTTCGTCGCGTGGACGGACCAGGTCATCGCCAACCTTCGCGCAGGGTCGTCAAAGGGCTACCTGCTGCCACGTGTCATCGTGGAGCGAGTCATCAAGCAGCTTGCGGACATCGGCGTCGCCGATCCGAAGCAAAGCGTGTTCTGGCGGCCGGTGACTTCGCTTCCGGCCGGCGTGTCGGCGGCGGATCGCCAGCGCCTGACGCAGGCTTACACGGAGAGGCTCGCGGGCCAGGTGCTGCCCGCCTACCGGCGGCTGCACGACTACCTCGAGCAGGAGTACCTGCCGCTCGCGCGCGACACGGTGGGCTGGTTCGAGCTCCCGAACGGCAGGGAGTGGTACACGTATCTCGTGCGCTACCACACGACCTCCACTCTCTCGCCAGAAGAGGTCCACGAGCTCGGGCTGGCGGAGGTCGCGCGGCTGCGAGGGCAGATGGAGCGCGTTGCGCGGCAGCTCGGGAACAAGGGTGACCTGCGCTCGTTCCTCGACACCCTTCGATCCGATCCGCAGCAGCACTACACCGATCCCGCCAGCCTGCTGGCGGGCTACGAAGCGATTCGGGGGCGGGTGGACAGGTCGATGCCCCTGCTGTTCGCGCGCAGGCCCAGGGCGGGTTTGCAGATCAGGCCGTTCGAGGCCTTTCGGGCACTCTCGGAGGCCGCCGCGGCCTATCAGCCCGGCAGCCCCGATGGCCGCCGCCCCGGTGTCCTGTACGTGAACACCGAGGATCTGCCTTCGCGCCCGAAGTATCTGATGGAGTCGTTGTACCTGCACCAAGCCGTACCGGGCCACCACCACCAGGTATCGCTCGCGCGGGAAGCCACCGAGCTGCCGCGCGTCCGACGCTTCGCCCATGACGACGCCTACGCCGAAGGTTGGGCGTTGTACGCAGAATCGCTGGGCCCGGACCTCGGGCTCTATACCGATGCCTACAGCCTGTTCGGCGCTTACACGGCGGAAGCCTGGCGCGCTGCGCAGCTGGTCGTCGATACGGGACTGCACTCCAGAGGCTGGACGCGCGACCAGGCCATCGACTACCTGCGCGCCAACACCGCGCTCGGTGAGGCGGACGTCGTCGCCGAGGTCGATCGCTACATCGCGTGGCCGGGACAGGCGCTGTCGTACATGGTCGGCCAGCTCCGGGTGATGGAGCTGCGTCGGCGCGCGCAGGCGGCGCTGGGGTCACGCTTCGACGTGCGCGCGTTCCACGAGCAGGTCGTGGGCAGCGGATCGCTGCCTCTCCCGGTTCTCGAGACGAAGATCGATCGCTGGATCGCTTCGCAGCAGCAGCTCTGAGCCAGGCGCGGTGCGGCTGCCGGGATCGCGGACTGATGACGGGCGCAGCGTGGCTCAGCGGTTCGAGCCGTGCCCGAGCGTCTCGATCGAGTCCACCTTGCCGGCCACGAAGCGGATCCGGCGCATGAGCTTGTTCGCGCCGAAATCGTAGGTCCACAGATCCACTGGGACATCTTCCTCGCCGGGGAACGGTATCTCCTGGCCGCGGTACTCGAAGCGTGGCTGGCGCGTAATCCATGTGCGCTTGCGCTGTGCCGGTTCACCGCAGGACGCGAGCACTTCGTCGATAGGGTCGCCTTCGGTGATGAGCCTGCTGCCGCAGCGGAGCGTGTAGGCCTGCGCGCTCGCCACCGCCATCGAGCCTGCAAGCAGTGCCACGATCCGGGCCGGTCGCGCGTCAGTAGCCATGGCCGTCCGTGCGGATCTCGACCAGCTCGTCACCGACGAAACGCAACTTTCGCAGCAGCTTCGTGGAGCCGAAGTTGTAGGTCCAGACCTCGACCGGCATTTCCACCCATGCCGGGCCGAAGTATGAATAGTCGTATGGATCGTAGTCCGGGTAGGAACGCCGGCCAATCGTGCCAACGAAAGCCACGCTCGTGGGCTCGCCGCAGAGCGAACGGACCCTGTCCTTGCCATCACCGACGCTGACGATCCGGGTTCCGCAACGCATGGTGTCGTCCGCGATCGCCGGGTTCGGCAGGAACGCGCTGGCAAGGAGCAGCAGGACAATGGCAGGAGGCGCTCGGTTCACCTGTCTACTGTACGAGGGCCGCCCGGCCGTAGCCATACGTGCAGGGTGGGGGGGGCTGCGTCACCGTCCGCCTGCTACCCTAGCGGCCCCTCGTGTCCGCCTGAAAACGCATGCCCGTCGACCGCAACTACGAACGTCGTCTCGCCCGCCTGGTGAATGGCCGCAGCGGCGCCGCGCTGCACGGCGGGCTGAAGGGCGTCGAGAAGGAATCACTGCGCGTCACGCCACGCGGACGCATCGCGCAGACGCCGCATCCGGCCGGTTTCGGGTCGCCCCTGACGCACAAGCATCTGACGACGGACTATTCCGAGGCGCTGGTCGAACTCGTCACGCCGCCGTTCGCGGAGACCTGGGAACTCACCCAGTTTCTCTGCGACCTGCACCAGTTCGTCTATCGCAACATCGGTGAGGAACTGCTCTGGGCCACCAGCATGCCCTGCGCCATCGAAGGTGATGCCAGTATCCCGATCGCACAGTACGGCTCCTCGAACGTCGGGCGCATGAAGACCGTTTACCGGCATGGGCTCGGCCTGCGCTACGGCCGCGTGATGCAGGCCATCTCGGGCGTGCACTTCAACTACTCGTTCCCCGAGCAGTTCTGGCCGGTGATGGCCGAACTCGCGCGGAGCCACGATGCAGGACGGGACTTCCAGTCGGAGATCTACTTCGCCCTGCTGCGGAACTACCGGCGCCATGGATGGATCGTGCTCTACCTGTTCGGCAATTCGCCGGCGCTGTGTCCGTCGTTCGTGGGCGACCGGCGCGTGGACTGGCTGCAGCCGTTCGAGCCCGCCAGCCTGTACGCGCCGCATGCCACTTCACTGCGCATGAGCGACCTGGGTTACCGCAACGCGAGCCAGGCGGGTCTCCGGGTTTCGGTCAACAGTCTCGAGCACTACGTGCGCGACCTGACGGCCGCGATCACGACGCCGCACGCCGAGTTCCAGGAATTCGGCGTCAAGGTGAACGGCGAGTACCTGCAGCTGAACGCCAATCTGCTGCAGATCGAGAACGAGTACTACAGCTTCATCCGGCCGAAGCGCGTTGCGCGCTCCGGCGAGCGACCGACGCAGGCGCTGACGCGCAGCGGCGTGCAGTATGTCGAGATGCGCTCGCTGGACGTGAGCGCCTTCGATCCGGTGGGCGTTAACCAGAACAAGCTGCGATTTCTCGAGGCGTTCGCCGCCTACTGCGCGCTGAGTCCGAGCCCGCCCATCGAGCCCTCGGAGCAGGCGGAGCTCGACGGCAACCACGCGCGTGTCGCGCGCGAGGGCCGCAAGCCCGGCCTCATGCTCCGTCGCGGCGGACGCGATGCACCGCTGCGCGACTGGGCGCTGGAGATCGTCGACGGAATGCGGGGCGTATGCGAGCTTCTCGATGGCGGGGACCCGCAGCGCCCCTTCGCGACCGCGCTCGATGCCCAGGCAGCGAAGGTGCACGAGCCCTCGCTCACGCCGTCCGCGCGCTCACTGCTGGAGATGCGCACGAACGGCGAGTCGTTCTTCAACTTCGCGCTGCGAATGTCCGGCGTGCACAAGGCCTATTTCCTCGAACTCTACTCGCCAAACGAGTCGCGGCAGGAGGAGTTCGCGCGCGAAGCCGAGGAGTCTCTCGTCGAGAAGGCGCGGGTGGAGGCCGCGGACACGCTGAGCTTCGACGAGTATCTCGCGCGCTACTTCGGCGACTGACCGGGCGTCGGGAAGCAGACGTCCCGGCTGGATGCCATCGAATTGTCACTCTCCGACGCTACTCTGGCCGGGCTACAGAGGGTTGCTTGACATAAGGCGGGCCGGTTTTCACCGGGCCGTAGCGGAAGAGGCATCCATGACATCGAGAGTGCCCGCTGACGCGGGCGACGAGACAAGGCTCGTGGAGCCCGGCCCTGCGTCCTGGGACCCCTACGAGGTCTGGCGCACCCGGGTGCAGCAGCCGCGCAACCTGGCCGCGCAGCGGCGGCTGCAGGACGGGCATGCCGGCGGGGCGTTCAGTCCCCCAGCAGGCCGGTCTCGAGGCGCCCGCTGGAGTCCATGGCGCCGCGCAACATCCCCTCGGAGTTGAACGGCATCGCGATACGGCCGTCGTGCCCGATGGCAATCACGCCGCCCGAGCCACCGAGCTTCACGAGCTGACGCATCACGACCTCCTCGGCGGCCGCCTCGACGCCGAGCCCTCGGTAGCGCATCAGCGAGGCGATCTCGTGGGCGACGGCCACGCGGATGAAGTACTCGCCGTGGCCGGTTGCTGACACGGCGCAGCAGTCGTTCGCGGCATAGGTTCCGGCGCCGATGATCGGTGAGTCGCCCACGCGGCCCCATTTCTTGCCGGTCATGCCGCCGGTAGAGGTGGCTGCGGCGAGGTTGCCTTCTCCGTCTCGGGCAACGGCGCCAACGGTGCCCATCAGGGGCTCGCGCCCCGACTCACCCTGGCCTTGCAGCATGCGATCGAGCTCGCGCCGGCGACGCTCGGTCGCAAAGTGAGCGTTCGGCACAGGTGTGAGGCCCTGCTCGAGCGCGAACTCCTCGGCGCCCGCGCCGGCCAGCATCACGTGCGGCGAGCGATCCATCACGAGTCGCGCCAGTTCGATCGGGCTCCTGACATGCCGCAAGCCGGTGACCGCACCGGCGCGCAGGTCGCGGCCGTCCATCAGCGAGGCATCGAGCTCGTGCTGGCCATTCGCGGCGAGCACTGCGCCCCGCCCTGCGTTGAACAACGGATCGTCCTCGAGCACCCGCACGGCCGTGACTACCGCATCCAGAGCGCTGCCGCCTTCCGCCAGCAGCGTGTGGCCGGCCCGCAGCGCGCGCTCGAGCCCTGCGCGATAGGCCCGGTCGTTCTCGGGCGTGAGGTCGGCGCGAGCCAGGGTTCCAGCGCCGCCGTGAACGGCGATCGAGTGCATGGGTCGTTCTCCGCCGGTCAGCCTGCTTCAGCTTATCATCGCAGCCTCCGTTGCAAGTTCGGATCCGCGTGAGAACACACGACCACCGGGCGCTCGTCGACGAGCTTCGCGCACTCTATCCGGCATTCGAGAGCCTGGAAGAAGGGGCGATGCGTGCGGCGCTCGAGCGCGCGGAGCTGCTGCACCTCCCGTCCGGCACGGCGCTGTTCGGCGAGGGCTCACCGTGCCGGCAGTTCCCGCTGGTGCTGGCTGGCGCGATCCGTGTCGCGAAGTGCAGTGACGGGCGGGAGCTGCAGCTCTACCGCGTGGCGCCCGGCGAGAGCTGCGTGCTCACGACCGGTTGCCTCGTCGGTGACCGCGACTATCCGGCCACGGGTGTCGTGGAGCGCGATGCAAGGCTCCTGGTGTTGCCGAAGCCCGTGTTCGACGACCTGATGAGCACGCACGCGCCGTTCCGGCACTACGTCTTCGCGTTGTTCGCGGAGCGGCTGGCTGACATGATGGCGCTCGTCGAGGCCGTGGCGTTCCACAAGCTCGATCGTCGTGTCGCATCGGCGCTGCTCGGCCGCGGACGCGTCGTGAGCCTCACGCACCAGCAGCTGGCGGACGAGCTCGGCAGCGTGCGCGAGATCGTCACCCGCGTGCTGCGCAACTTCGCCGACCAGGGGATGATCCGCTCGAGCCGCGGCGCGATCGAGGTGCTCGATGCCGCCGGACTGCGGCGTGTCGCGGAGGGCGGCTGAATGTCGGTGATCTAGGTTACTGACGGGCTGCCTGCACGGCCGTAACATCCTGTGCAGGGTCGGGATGTGGTGCCGACTTCCAGTGAACAACCAGGAGGACTCGACATGGCTATCAACGTCGGTGGGATCGACCGGACCCTGCGCATCGTCGCGGGGCTCGCGGTGCTCTCTCTGTTCTTCGTGCTCGAAGGCAACGCGCGCTACTGGGCCCTGCTCGGCTTCGTGCCTCTGCTGACGGGCATCTTCCGCTACTGCCCCGCCTATTCGCTGCTCGGGCTCAGCACCTGCCCGATGAAGCGGGCCTGAAGGACTGACTTTCGAGCCGAGCTCTCTCCCGGCCAAAGGGGAGAGGGCCGTCCGCCCGTCGATTCAGGCGAGCGCGCCCGCCACCCAGCGCATCAGTGCTTCACTGCCCATCGCACCGGGCTGGCGCGCAATCTCGCGGCCGCCCCTGAACACGATCAGCGTCGGAATGCTGCGGATCCCGTACCGCGCGGCCGTCTCCTGCGCCTCGTCGGTGTTGAGCTTGGCGAAGCGGGCGTGGGGCTCCATGCGCTGCGCGGCCTCCTCGAAAGCCGGGGCCATCATCCGGCAGGGCCCGCACCACGGTGCCCAGAAGTCCACGACCACGGGAAGATCACCCTGGCCGACGTGACGGTCGAAGTTGCCGTCCGTCAGCTCGACAGGATGGCCGTCGAACAGCGGCGTGTGGCAGGACGGGCAGCGCGGGCCTTCGCCGAGGCGGTCGGCAGGGATGCCGACGAGTCCATTGCAGTGCTGGCAGGCGATCCGGAGCTTCTCGGTCATGCGGTCTCCGGGCGTGAATCGTCGGGGAACCCGCTAGATGGGGGCGCCGGAAAACAGCGCAAGGCCGCTCTGAAGTCTGCCGGCCGCCACTGGTCGCGCCTGGCGCCGTTGTAGCCTTGCGCCACGGGTACTTCGCCTCCAGATAAAGAAGATGACGACCGCCGACCGGCGGGGGCTAGAGTAACGACATGCGCTTCAAGGACTACTACGAGGTCATGGGGCTGCCGCGCACCGCGAGCCAGGACGAGATCAAGCGCGCCTATCGCAAGTTGGCCCGCAAGTACCACCCGGACGTGAGCAAGGAAAAGGACGCCGAGGAGAAGTTCAAGGAGCTGCAGGAGGCCCACGAGGTACTCAAGGATCCCGAGAAGCGCGCCGCCTACGACCAGCTCGGCGCCAACTGGCGACAGGGCCAGGATTTCCGGCCGCCACCCGACTGGGGCAAGGGGTTCGAGTTCTCGAGCCGCGAATTCAGCGGCGAGCAGCCAGGGGAGTTCAGCGACTTCTTCTCGGAGCTGTTCGGCGCGCGGAGCCCGTTCGGCCGCGCCGCGGGACACACGCACGGAAGCCGCGGTTTTGCCGCAGCGGGGCAGGATCACGTCGCGCGCGTCGAGATCGACCTCGAGGATGCGTTCAGCGGCGGTACCCGCACCATCGAGCTGCGAACGCCCGAGCTCACGCCGGATGGCCATGTCGTCGTGAAACCGCGCACCCTGCGCGTGTCGATTCCCGCGGGTGTCACGGAGGGCCAGCAAATCCGGCTGGCAGGCCAGGGCAGCGCGGGACTGGGTGGCGGTCCCGCCGGCGACCTGTTCCTCGAGATCAACCTGCGCCCGCATCCGCAGTATCGACTCGACGGCCGCGACGTGACGATCACCTTGCCCCTCGCCCCGTGGGAGGCTGCGCTCGGCGAGACCGTGTCGGTCCCGACGCTCGGCGGCGCCGTGGAGATGAAACTGCCGGCAGGCGCGCGGGCGGGGCAGAAGCTGCGCCTGCGCGGACGCGGTCTGCCGGGCAGTCCGCCGGGCGACCAGTTCGTCGTCCTGAAGATCGTGCTGCCGCCGGATTCACCGAGGACGCGGCAGCTGTTCGAGCAAATGAAGCGCGAAATTCCGTTTGATCCCCGCGCTGCAAATGCGAACTGAGGCCCGCGATGAGCACCCTTGAACGCATCCTTGAAGGCTCTCCGATCGACGAGTCCGCGTGGATCGCGGTCGGTGACTTCTGCGCCTGGCTGCGCGTAGACCGTCACTGGGTGGCGGGCCTCGTCGAGGCGGGCGTCATCGAGCCGCGCGGCGCGGCGCCGGAGGCTTGGACCTTCCCCGCGAGCGACCTGGTGCGCGTGCGGGCGGTGGTCCGCCTGGTGCGCGACCTCGATGTCAATCTCGCGGGTGCCGCATTGATCGTGGATCTGGTTGAGGAGCGACGGCGCCTGGAGCGTCGCATCGCGCTGCTGGAGCGCTTGCTCGAGGAGTGATTCTCAGCCGGCGCCGCGCGATTCAGCAGCGCGCGGTTGCGGCGGCCGGTGCAGCAGCTTCTGCATCTGCTTCAGCACCGCGACGTCGACGTATGGCTTCTCGATGAAGTCCGTGGCGCCCTCGCGGATTGCGGCGACCGCGGTCGGTACGTCGGACTCGTCGGCGAGCAGGATCACGGGCATGTCGTTGCCGGCGCTGCGCAGGCGACGCAGCAGTTCGAGCCCCGACATCCCCGGCAGCAGCAGGTCCACGATCAGGCAGACGAGGTGACGGTTGTCCGCCGCGAGCAGGTAGCTCTCGGCACTGTCGAACGTCGACACTTCGATGCCGTGACCGCGCAGCAGGTTGCGCAACCCGCTGCGGGAAACCGCATCGTGATCGATCACCCCGACGACGGGCGTGGCATCCTGCTGGGCTGGCGTTTTCTGCATGGTCTTGGCGCGACCAAAGGTCCAGCCAGCTCAGTGCAGACCGCCGGGAGGATCGAATGCGGTGAACTGCGCTGCGATCGTTGGTCGCATGCGGCGCAGTGTTCCTGCCACCCCAAACCCGGAGAATAGTGAGTTATACCTAAAAAAACCGCGTCGAACTGCAGCGATCTCGCTGCAATGCGGGAGGTCAGGCTTCGGGCCGCTCCACCTCGAGGACCATGCGCACGAGGTGTGCAAGCGAGTGCGCTTCCATCTTCTCCATCACGCGGGCGCGGTGGATCTCGACCGTGCGCTGGCTCAGGTTCAGGTCACCGGCAATGACCTTGTTCGCCTTGCCGGCCACGACGAGGTCGAGCACCTCGCGCTCGCGGGGCGTCAGTGATTCGAGCCGCTTCCGGATCATGTTGCGCTCGGCGAGCATGCGACGGCTGCCGGCGTCCTTGTCGAGCGCCTGGTTGATGCGATCGAGCAGGTCCTGGTCGCGGAACGGTTTCTGGATGAAATCGACCGCGCCTGCCTGCATCGCCTCCACCGCCATTGGCACGTCGCCGTGGCCGGTGATGAAGATGATCGGCAGGATCGAATGGCGCTCGTTGAGCTTCTGCTGCAGTTCCAGGCCACTCATGCCCGGCATGCGGATGTCGAGCACCAGGCAGCCCGGCCGGTCGTCGCGCTCCGCGTCCAGGAAATCCTGTGCTGATTCGAACACCTCGACCGGCAGCCCCACGGACTTGAGCAGCAGCCGCAGCGAATCACGCACGGCCGCGTCGTCGTCCACCACAAACACCGTGGGCTTCTGTTCCTTGATCACGCGTCAGTCTCCCGTAGCCGCTGCCGGCGCAGCCGGCAGGGTGAAGTGAAAGCGCACGCCGCAGTCATCATTGGCAGTGTGCCACAGCCGCCCGCCGTGGGCGCGGACGATCGAACGGCTGATCGCGAGCCCGAGTCCGGTGCCGCTCGCCTTGGTCGTGAAGAACGGATTGAACAGATGCTCGGTAGCCTCGGGGGCGAGCCCGGTGCCGTGATCGGCGACCGTGAACTCGACCTCGCCGTCGGGCGCGGCAAGGGTGGTGAGCACGACCTCGCGGCGATCCTCGGGTGCATCGACCATCGCGTCGATGGCGTTGCGCACGAGGTTCAGGATCACCTGCTGCAGCTGGATCGGATCCGCGTACACGGTGGGCAACGGCTCCTGCAGGTCCAGCCGCAGCCGGATGTTGTGCGCGCGTGCGTCGGTCTCTGCGAGCGTGCGTAGTTCCTCGAGCAGGCGCGCGCAGTCCACCGGCTCGCGCTTCACCTCGCGGTTCTTCACGAAGTTGCGCAGCCGGCGGATCACTTCGCCGGCCCGCAGCGCCTGGGCATTGATCTGCTCCAGCGCGCCGACCACGTCTCCGAGCTCGGGTTCGGGCAGGCTGATCAGCCGCTGGCATGCGCGGGCGTAGGTCGCGATCGCCGACAGGGGCTGGTTGATCTCGTGGGCGAGGCCTGCGGCCATTTCGCCCATGGTGGACAGCCGGCTGAAGTGCGTGAGCCGATCCTGCAGCACCCGCGCCTCGTCCTCGGCCCGGCGGCGGTCCGTGACGTCGTGGATCGTGCCCACGTACTTGAGCAGCTTGCCATTGCCGTCGAACATGGCCTGCCCGAGGTGGTGCAGGTGCTTCGCCGTGCCGTCCGGAAGCACCACCTGGTACTCGACGTCGAGCGGCGCCGCACCGGCGTCCATGCGGGCAAAGCCGGAGTCGACGCGCTGGCGGTCCGAGGGGTGCACCCAGCGCTCGAGGAATTCCTCGCGGGTCACGCGATGCTGGTCATCGGGCGATACCCCGAGGATGCGCCGCAGCTGCGGGGAGAAATAGTCGTCGTCACCCGCGTCCGGGTGGATCACGTAGTTGCCGAGGTTGGCGAGCTCCTGCGCGAGCCGCAATTCGGTCTCGCTCCGCAGCAGTTGTTCCTGGTCCGACTTGCGAGTCGTGATGTCCCGGATGAAGCCGATGAAACGCGGCGGCTCCATGCCCTGGACGCGGCCCACGGCAAGGTCGCAGGGAAACACGCTGCCGTCCTTGCGGCGCGCGACGACCTCGCGCCCGATGCCGATGATCCGCGCTTCGCCGGTACGCATGTAGCGGTCCATGTAGCCGTCGTGCTCGCTGCGGAACGGCTCGGGCATCAGTTCGCGCACGTTCCGGCCGAGGACCTCCTCCCGTTCGTAGCCGAAGGTCTTCTGCGCAGCCTTGCTGAACTCCTGGATCGTGCCGCGGTGGTCCACGACGACGATGGCATCCACCGCGGCATCGAGGATGGCCCGGTACTCGAGTCCCTGCTGCTGGGACGGGGTCCGGCGCGCCGCTGCGCCGCGGGCTGTGGTGGAGTGCTTGCTCGCCATCCTGGTCGTGAGCCGGGGTTGAAGCCGCCAATCGTAAGTGAACGCGCCGGGCGGGACTAGGTATTACCGGAAGCCCGAGTATCAATCGCTGCGAATCCCGTCCGGGCACGCCAAGGCCGACAATAAGGCTGCGGGCTGGCAGGTCCGCCGGCCCGCATGGCGACTGCTGGGAACACCCCGAGGAGGGAGCCATGAGACTGACGCGTTGGGAGCCGTTCCGCGAGATGGACGAGCTCCTGAAAGGCTTCTCGCCGTTCGTGGGCCGCATGCCGATGGCCCGGCCGGTCGAGGGGCTCGAGGAGTTCATGCCGCTCGCCGACATCATCGAGCGGGATAAGGAATACCTCATCAAGGTAGACCTGCCCGAGGTCAGGAAAGAGGACGTGAAGGTCTTCTTCGATGAAGGCGTGCTGACCATCAAGGGTGAGCGCAAGGTCGAGAAGGAGGAGAAGGGCGAGAAGGTGCATCGTACGGAACGCTATTTCGGCACTTTCGAGCGCACGTTCGTGCTGCCCGAAGACGTGGATGCCAAGCTGATCCGCGCCGAGTCGAAAGAAGGCGTGCTGTACATCCACCTGCCGCGGGTGCCTGTCGAAAAGGCCCGCCCGCTGGCTATCAGCATCCAGTAACCCTGAGCCCGGGGCGCGGCCGGTGACCGCGCCCCACGAGGGCGTCAGTCCGGTCGTACGCGCTGCTGTTCGCTATGCTGCGAGTGATCTTCCGCGGGGGTAATGGTATCCCCGGCGGGGCCGTGCGCATGCTGCGAATGGTCTTCCATCGGCGCCGCTGCCTCGTGGCCGGCATGTCCTGAAACGTCGTGTGCGGCGTGGCTCTTGCCCTGCCACAACGCGTTCCCGGCAGTCCAAAGTCCGAACGCGAGCAGCAGCACGCCCGCAACGTTGCGAAGCGTCGCGCGCGATGAAAGGGAGCGTGCCACGCGTTCGAACGCCACGGTCGCCGTGACCATCGAGGGCAGCGTGCCGAGCCCGAAGGCAAGCATCGCTGCGGCGCCCATCGGGACGCTGGCCGTCGTCGCCGCCAGGAGCAGCATCGAGTAGGTCATGCCGCAGGGCAGCCAGCCCCACGCGAGCCCGAGGCCGATGGCACCCTGGATGCCGCCAGAGCGGCCCTGCCGGCCGGCCCAGGGCGCGAGTCGCCGCCACAGTCCCGAGCCCGCGGCCTCGAGTGGACCCAGCAGCCGCCAGCCGAACACGAGCTGCGCGGCCGCCGCGATCATGATCGCGCCCGCCACCACGCGGAAGGCGATGGAGAGCGGTTTCACGTCCACGGCATTGAGGAGCGTGCGCCCCAGCAGGCCGGCCAGCGCGCCGGCGATGGCGTAGCTGGTGATACGCGAGAGGTTGTAGGCCAGCGCGTAGCCGAACTTGGTGCCGAACGATGCCTGCGGGCGGCGCATGGCGAGCGCGCCGGCGATGCCTCCGCACATGCCGAGGCAGTGGCCGCTGCCGGCGATGCCGGCGACGATGGCAGCGCCCAGGGTCAGTGCGTCGGGATCCGGGGTCATCATCGGGAGTCGCCTTTGCGGGAAGGGTCGTCGGGCGGCGGGGCTTTGTCATCCTCGAGCACGGTCCAGCCGGGACTGTCCAGGTCGTCGAACTGGCCGGAGCCCGTCGCCCAGAAGAACGCCCACAGGCCGAAGGCGACCAGCACCAGCCCGAGCGGGATCATGATGTAGAGGATCTCCACGTCAGGCGGCCTCTGCCTGTGTGTTTGCCGGCCAGGCCGGGCGCCGCTGCTGCCGCGAGCCGCGCGACAGTCGCATGGCGTTCAGCACCACGACCACCGAGCTCAGCGACATGCCGATCGCCGCGAGCCACGGCGGTACGAACCCGAGCGCAGCGAGCGGCAGCGCCGCCACGTTGTAGGCGATCGCCCATGCGAGATTCTGGCGGATGACGCGCTGCGTGCGCCTCGCGAGCTCGACGGTGCGCGGCAGATCCTCGAGCGAGTCGCGCACGAGGATCAGGTCGGCGCTGGTCTGAGCGAGCGCCGAGCCGCGCCCCATGGCGACCGCGACGTCGGCCCCGCGCAGCAGCGGCGCGTCGTTGATGCCGTCTCCCACGGCCACGACTGCCTCGCCGGCAACCTGCAGCGTCTTGAGGCGCTCGAGCTTGTCTCGCGGCGCGAGCCGTGCGGAGTGGGTTGCGATTCCGCAGCGCTCGGCAATGCGTGCAACGGCCGTCGATTCGTCTCCGCTCACGATTTCCGACGGCAGTCCCAGTGCCGCGAGCCCGGCGATGCAGTCACGGGCTTCGCTGCGCAGCGGGTCGCTGAGGCGGAACTCCGCGATCAGTCCCTGCGCGTCGCCTAGGTAGACGTGGCTGCCGGCGCTGTCTGCGTCGTCGCGCGAGCCGGAATCGACAGTGGTGGCCGCGCCACCGAGCGCAGCTACGAAGCTGCTCGTGCCAATGCGCAGCCGTTGTCCGTCGACGACGCCCTCCAGGCCGCGGCCCGGGTGGACCTCCACCTCGCTGGCACGCAGCGAGGCAGCACCTGAGGCCGCGAACGCGCGCGCGATCGGGTGCTCGGAGAGCTGCTCCAGTGAAGCGGCCAGCGCAAGGGCATCTGCGACCCTGATGTCGCGGATCGTGCGCACATCCTCGACGCGCACCAGCCCCCTGGTGAGAGTGCCGGTCTTGTCCCACAGCACGCGCGTGGCCTTCGACAGCGTCTCGATCGAGTCAGTGTGCGCCACCAGCACGCCGCGCCGCGCCAGCGCCGCTGTCGCAGCCGCAAGCGCCGTGGGCGTCGCGAGTGACAGCGCGCAGGGGCAGGTCACCACCAGCACGGCAAGCGTCGCCGAGAATGCGCGCGACGGGTCCACGAACCACCAGACAGCGAAGACGATCGCCGCGCCGACGAGGATGCGTCCGAGGAACCACGCCGCCGCACGGTCGGCGGCCCTGGCGAGGCGCGGGCGCTCCGCCTGCGCACGCTCGAGCAGGGCGACGATACCCGAGAGTACGGTGTCGCCGGCGACGGCCGTCACCCGGACGCGCAGTGGTGCGGCGAGGTTGTGCGTGCCCTGCTGGACTGGGGCGCCCGGTGGCTTCGCGATTGCGTTCGACTCGCCAGTGAGCATGGACTCGTCCACGCGTCCCTCGCCCTCGACGACCACGCCGTCGGCGGCGAACACCTCGCCGCTTCGGACCACCAGCTCGTCGCCGACTGCGATCTCGACGGCCTGCACGTCCTCCGTGACGCCGTCGCGCACTCGCCGCGCCGTCATGGGCGCGAGCCGCGCGAGCGCATCGGCGACGCTGCCGGCGCGATGGCGCGCGATCATCTCGATGTAGCGCCCGAGGCCGAGGAAGAACACGAACATGGTCACCGAGTCGAAGTACACCTCGCCATGGCCGGTGAGCGCGTTCCACACGCTGGCGACGAAGGCGAGGACGATGCCGAGGCTCACCGGCACGTCCATGCTGATGCTGCGCGCCCGCAGCGCGAGCCAGGCGCCCTGGTAGAAGGGCCAGCCGGAGTAGAGCGCGACCGGTATCGAGACCAGCATGCTCACGAGGCGCATGTACTCGCGCATGGCGGGGTCCATGCCGGTCGCGGCGCCGAAGTACAGCGGCACGGCGAACATCATCACCTGCATGCTGCCGAACCCGGCGACCGCCAGACGTTTCAGTGCGCTGCGGCGTTCGAGCAGCGCGAGCTGCTCCGAGGGTTCTCCGGCGAGCGGGTGCGGCCGCAGGCCCACGTGCTCCAGCACCCGCAGCAGGTCGCCGAGCCGCACTTTCTCGGGCTCCCAGACCAGTCGCGCGCGTGCGGTGGCCGGGTTGACGCTCACGTCGAGCACGCCGCTCTGCAGCGACAGGGCCTTGTCGGCGAGCCAGCTGCAGGCGGCGCAGCGCAGGCCCTCCAGCAGCACGGTGATCGAGCGTGCGCCATTCGGCTCGGGGCGCGTCAGGCGCTCGACGAGTTCGGGCCGGTCGTACGCCGCCCAGCGGTCGGAACGTTGCGGCTCGTCCGCACGCGTGCTCGCGGTGTCGCGGTAGCGGTAGTAGTCGCCGAGTCCCGCGCCCGTGATGAACTCGGCAACGGCCTTGCAGCCGTGACAGCAGACGGGCTCGTCGCGCCCGGCGATACGGGCATGGATGTCGAGCCCACGGGGAATGGGTTCGCCGCAGTGGAAGCAGGAGGAACCGGCCGCGCTCATTGCGCCGGCTGGGTCGTGTCCTGGCCCCGGTCGGCTTCGAGCAGCCTGCGGGCGTCCTCCCCGCAGACCATGGTCACGCCGTCCTTGATGCAGTCCCTGCGCACCAGCGCGTCCGGCCGGGTCACAGCCAGGTAGAGCGTGACGCTACCGCCGATCACGGCCCCCAGCGGCGGAATGATCAGCAGCCACGGCCAGACATGGCGGTACCACGGCTTGGGGACGACGGTGTTCATGCGCTGAAGGTTATCAGTCCGTGGGCGCGATGAATCGCGCTTGGGCGCTGGCCCGCAGCCCGGGCTGGTTGGCCGCCTGGATGTCTACCTGGACGTCTGCGCCGCCCGCGATGGCCTCGCGCGGCACATGGATGCGCACCGGCACACCCTGCACCTGTCCGGGGCCGACCCAGACGGTCGGGCCTGCGTAGTCGATCTCGACGCCCGGCAGGCCGCTCACGCTGATCGTGAACTCGTGCTCCGCGCTGTCCTTGTTCAGGATCTTCACGTTGTAGACGTTCTCGATTTTTCCGTCCGGTCGCTCGCGGTACAGGGCATTGCGGTCGCGCAGGATGTCCACGCCGACGACACTTCGATGCGTGACGGAGTAGGCAAGGCCCGCGACCAGCAGGCCGAGCAGCGTCGCGTACACGACCGTGCGGGGCCGCAGGACGCGCTTCGCCTTGCCCTCGAGGCCGTGCTGGGTGTCGTAGCGGATCAGCCCGCGCGGGTAGCCGACCTTGTCCATCACCTCGTCGCAGGCGTCGATACACGCCGCGCAGGCGATGCACTCGTACTGCAGGCCCTTGCGGATGTCGATGCCGGTGGGGCAGACCTGCACGCACACCGTGCAGTCCACGCAGTCGCCGAGGCCGCGTGCCTTGTGGTCCACGCCCTTCTTGCGCGCGCCGCGTGGCTCGCCGCGCTTGTCGTCGTAGGTGATGATCAGCGTGTCCTTGTCGAACATCGCGCTCTGGAAGCGCGCGTAGGGACACATGTACTTGCAGACCTGCTCGCGCATGAAGCCCGCATTCACGTACGTGGCGCCGCCGTAGAACAGCACCCAGAACGTTTCCCACGGGCCCGTCGAGAAATCGAGGACCTTGCCGGCGAGCTCCGTGATCGGCGTGAAGTAGCCGACGAAGGTGAAGCCGGTCCACAGCGCGAAGGCGATCCACAGGAACTGCTTCGCACCCTTGCGCAGGATCTTCTGTGTGGTCCACGGCGCGCTGGCGAGCTTCATCTGCTGCGAGCGGCTGCCTTCGACGAGGCGTTCCATCCACAGGAAGGTCTCGGTCCACACGGTCTGCGGGCAGGCGTAGCCGCAGAAGAGGCGCCCCGCGAGTGCCGTGAAGAAGAACAGCGACAGCGCCGCGATGATCAGCAGCCAGGTGAGGAAGTAGAAATCCTGTGGCCAGAGCGTCAGGCCGAAGATGTGGAACTTGCGGGCCGGGAGATCGAAAAGCACTGCCTGCCGGCCGCCCCAGGGGATCCACGGGATGACGTAGAAGATACCGAGCAGCACCCAGGCCGCGATCGTGCGCCATCGCTGGAAGCGACCGGCGATCTCGCGCGGATAGATCTTCTGGCGGGCCGCGTACAGCCCACCGTCCACCTGGCTCTCTGGAGCGCTCATTCCGTGCTCCGGACCCCGTCTTCGGCGTCGTCGGTCCCCGCAGGCTCCGGGTGCGCAGTGCGGACGAGGTAGAGGGTGAGAAGGCTGGACAGCGAGGCAACCAGCCAGAAGAAGAAGAAACCGACGGCGTAGCCGGTCATCCGCGTGGCGAAGGCCGGCGGCGGATAGTCGTCGTTGCCAATGAGCAGCGGGTCAACGAACGCGAAGCAGACCATCGTGGCGACGCTGGCTACGAGAAATGAGGGCCAGGCCACGATGGCCACGTCCTGACCGAGACGTGGCCATCGCAGCTTGCCGGAGTACTCATCTGGGTGCGCGCCGAACACTGGCAGGGCCTTTACTCGGTTACGAGCCCGACTCGGAAAGGTGGAGCGCGTAGGCCGCCAGCAGGCGCACCCGCTCCGCGCCGAGGCGATCGCCGAAGGCCGGCATCTGGCCGGCGCGGCCCTTGTTCACTGTCTCCTTGAGCGTGGCGGCGTCGCCACCGTAGAGCCAGATCCCATCGGTGAGGTCGGGCGCGCCGACCGCAGCCATGCCCTTGCCATCCATGCCGTGGCAGCCGATGCAGCCGGTGGTCATGAACAGCTGCTCGCCCTCGGCCGCCAGGGCCGCGTCGTGCTGCTGGCCGCTGAGTTTCTGCACAAAGGCGACGACCTTGTCGACGCCCTGATCGCCCAGCGCCGGGCCCCAGGCAATCATTCCGGCTGCGACGCGCCCGTGCGTGATCGTCGCAACCACCGAGTCCGGGTCGCCGCCCCACTGCCAGTCCTTGTCGGCGAGGCTCGGGAAGCCCTTCGCGCCGCCGCCGTCCGACCCGTGGCACTGCGCGCAGTTGTTCTGGAACAGGTTGCGCGCCGTGGCCATCGCCTTCGGATCGGCCGCGAGCTGCGGGACGCTCATCGCGGCGAACGGCGCGAGGTACTGCGCAGCCTTCGCTTCTGCGGCGGCCCGCTCCTGCTCGTACTGGCCCGCCTGGCTCCAGCCCCTGATGCCCTGGATGGTGCCGAGGCCCGGGTAAAGCACGAGGTACAGCAGGCCGAACGCGACCGTGATGTAGAACAGCCACAGCCACCACTTGGGCAGCGGGTTATTGTACTCGCGCAGGTCCTTGTCCCATACGTGGCCGGTATCGGCCCCGCCACCGATCTTCTCGGTGGCGGACTTCGGCTTCGCGGTCCAGCGCAGCAGCCAGACGCAGGCGAGGATGTTGACGATCGTCAGGACGATGACGAAGAGACTCCAACCGCTAGTCATGGGGTCTTGCTCCCTTGTTCCTTATCGGACGGATACTCGCGGAACGGCAACTGGGCCATTTCCTCGAAATCCGCTTTGCGGCGCTTGCTGTACGCCCAGATCACCAGCCCGATGAACGCGAGCATCACCAGCAGAGCGTAGAGCCCGCGTACGGTCCCGATGTCCATGGTTCAGTTGCCCGCCTTCATATTGGTACCGAGGCCCTGCAGGTACACGATGAGCGCGTCGAGTTCGGTCTTGCCCTGCACGAGTTCCCCGGCACCGGCGATGTCGGCGTCGGTGTACGGAACTCCGACCTTGCGCAGCGCCTCCATTTTCCTCGCTACCAGCGCGCCATCGATCGTCGCGTTGGCGAGCCACGGGAAGCGCGGCATGTTCGACTCGGGCACCACGTCGCGCGGGTTGATCAGGTGCACGCGGTGCCAGTCGTCCGAGTAGCGGCCACCGACGCGCGCGAGGTCGGGCCCCGTGCGCTTCGAGCCGAACTGGAAGGGGTGGTCGTACACGGATTCGCCGATCAGCGAGTAGGGCCCGTAGCGCTCGGTCTCCGAGCGGAACGGACGGATCATCTGCGAGTGGCAGACGTAGCAGCCCTCGCGGATGTAGACGTCGCGGCCGGCCAGGTTGAGCGCCGGATACGGGGTGATGCCCGGCGCCGGCTGGGTGCTCGCGCTCTGGAAATACAGCGGCACGATCTGCACCAGACCGCCGATGCTGATCACGATCGCGATCAGCACGCCCATCAGGCCGACGTTTTTTTCAACGGATTCGTGGTTCATGCGGCGTCCCCTGTCAGGCTGGCTGCACGACCGGAGCGTCCGCCGTGCTGGTGCGCGCGGCGATCGTCTTCCAGACGTTGTAGGCCATGATGAACATACCCGCGAGCACCAGTGTGCCGCCGACGAGGCGCACGGCGTAGTACGGGTAGGTCGACTTGATCGACTCGATGAACGCGTAGGTCAGCGTCCCGTCGGCATTCGTCGCGCGCCACATCAGGCCCTGCATCACGCCGGCGATCCACATCGAGGTGATATAGAGCACCACGCCGATGGTGGTGGTCCAGAAGTGCACGTCGATCAGCTTCGTGCTGTACATCTCGGTGCGCCCGTACAGTTTCGGAATCAGCGCATACATCGTGCCGATGGAAATCATCGCCACCCAGCCGAGCGCGCCGGAGTGCACGTGGCCGATCGTCCAGTCGGTGTAGTGCGACAGGGCGTTGACCGTCTTGATCGACATCATCGGCCCTTCGAACGTCGACATGCCGTAGAACGACAGCGACACGATCATGAACTTGAGGATCGGGTCGGTGCGCAGCTTATGCCACGCGCCGGAGAGGGTCATGATGCCGTTGATCATGCCGCCCCACGACGGCGCGAGCAGGATCAGCGAGAAGACCATGCCGAGGGACTGCGCCCAGTCGGGCAGCGTCGTGTAGTGCAGGTGGTGCGGTCCGGCCCACATGTAGGTCGAGATCAGCGCCCAGAAGTGCACCACCGACAGGCGGTACGAGTAGACCGGCCTGCCGGCCTGCTTCGGCACGAAGTAGTACATCATCCCGAGGAAGGCGGCGGTCAGGAAGAAGCCCACCGCGTTGTGGCCGTACCACCACTGCACCATCCCGTCGACGACGCCCGGGTAGATCGAGTAGCTCTTGGTCAGCGTCACCGGCACCGCCAGGCTGTTCGTGATGTGCAGCACCGCGATGGTGATGATGTACGCCGCGAAGAACCAGTTGGCCACGTAGATGTGCTTCACCTTGCGCAGTGCGATCGTTCCGAAGAACACGACCGCGTAGGCGACCCACACCACGGCGATCAGCAGGTCGATCGGCCACTCCAGCTCCGCGTACTCCTTGCTGGTGGTGATGCCGAGCGGCAGCGTGATTGCCGCGAGCAGGATCACCACCTGCCAGCCCCAGAAGGTGAACGCGGCCAGCCGGTCGGCGAACAGCCGCACGTGGCAGGTGCGCTGCACGATGTAGTACGACGTTGCGAACAGTGCGCTGCCGCCGAACGCAAAGATCACTGCGTTGGTGTGCAGGGGCCGCAACCTCCCGTAGGAAAGGAAGGACCATGCGGGAAGCAGGTCTGGCCACAGCAGCTGCGCCGCAATCAGGACACCGACAAGCATGCCGACGATGCCCCAGACCACGGTCATGATCGCAAACTGCCGGACCACCTTGTCGTTGTAATGAGTGGCCGTCGTTTTCATGCGCGCCTCGAGAGTTGGAAACGATCCCTGCAATGCTGTATGCACTGCATACAGGCCGGTGAAATGTAGCCGGATCGAACGACATGCGCCACGCGTGCGTTACGTGAGCCGGAGTAGGTATTTTCCGCAGTGAGTTCCACGACTTGCAGCCGCGGGCGTTGCTGTCCAGAGTGAGCAGGGAATATTAGCAACTCCGGATGGAGGTCTCGCGATGAAACGCCTCGACCGCATCCTCGCCGTCCTGGATCCGACCGCGAGCTCCCAGCCCGCTCTGGCCAAGGCGGTGACGCTCGCGCGACGCAGCGGTGCGGCCCTCGAACTCTTCATCTGCGACTTCGATCCGGCGCTGTCCGGCCAGCCGGGGTTCGACACCGACAAGCTGCGCCAGTTGCGAGAGGAGTTCATGACCGAGCGCCTCGAGCACCTCGAGGAACTGGCAGATGAACTGCGCAGCGAGGAGCTTTCGGTCGAGACTCATGTGCACTGGGACAACCCCCTGTACCGGGGGATCGTCAGGCGGGTCGAGGAGTCGGGTCCGGACCTGGTGGTGAAGGACACGCACTACCACGGCGCTCTGCGGCGAACGCTGTTCACCAATACGGACTGGAGCCTGATCCGGACCTGCCCGGCACCATTGCTGCTCGCGAAGTCGGCCGACTGGCCGGCCAGCCCGAAGATCGTCGCGGCTCTCGATCCCGGGCACCTGGGCGACAAGCCCGCGACCCTGGATCACGACATCCTCGACTGGACCACCCTGATCGCCGAGCGCATGGACGGCGAGGCAAGCGCGGTGCACGCTTTCTTTCCGGCCGCGCTGCTCGCAGCGAACGTGGGCATGGCGGGCTTGCCGATGGTCGGCGGCGTCACGGCTGCGGAGATCGTCGAGTCGGAGCGCCGGCGCCTGACCGAGGTGCTGTCCGGGATCGTCGCGACCCACGACCTGGCGCGGGGGCGGGTCTGCCTGGAGCAGGGTGCGGCCAGCGACGTGCTGCCGCGATTCGTCGAGACCGTCGGTGCGGCTCTGCTCGTAATGGGCGCGGTGTCGCGCAGCCGGCTGCAGGAGGTATTCCTCGGCAGCACGGCGGAGCGGGTCCTCGACCGGGTCGGCTGCGACGTGCTGGTGGTCAGGCCGCCGGACTTCGGCGAGAAGCTGCCCTTCTAGGCCGCAAAGGCGACGCCCGGCAGGCCTCGCGGGCTGTGAGGCAGCTCACACTCGGACCGCTCGGTCGCGAACCGACCTCACGGTTCGCCGGCATGGCCGTCCCTATACTCGACCGCGAGCCATGAATACGTACGTCCTGCTCGCCAGCGCGGAGGCCGGGCTAGAGGCCCGCATCCGGGCCGCCATCGAGGCGGTGCCCGGTCGTCTGTATGAAGTCAGCAGCGTAGCGACGCTCGCCGACACGATGGCCGCGGTCCGCGCCGGGAACGTGGATACGGTGCTGCTCGATCTCGAACTCCCGGACAGCACGGGGATCACGACCTTCCTGCGGCTTCAGCCCAAGGTCGCGAGCATCCCGATCATCGCGCTGGTCGGCGCCCACGAAGAGGATCTCGGCAAGCAGCTCGTGCAGCGCGGCGCGCTCGACTACGTGCTGAAGGGCGAGGTGACGGCACGGCTGCTGGACAAGGTGCTGCGCTACGCGACCGAGCGCACGCACACGCTCAAGGCGCTCAAGGCCTCGGAGCAGCGCTACCGCGAATTGTTCCAGAACGTCACCGCGGGCGTTTTCCAGACCACGGTCGACGGCAAGTTCATGGCCGCCAACCCGGCGCTGGTACGGATGCTCGGATACGACAACGAGGACGAGCTGCTCGCGCTCGACGTGGCGCGCGACGTCTACGCCGACCCCGAGCAGCGCGAGGCCTGGGTTCGGTCGATGACCGACCACGGCGAGGTGCGCAACGCGGAGCTCGTGCTCAGGCGCAAGGACGGCAGCCGGCTCGTCGTGCTCGAGAATTCCCGTGCCGTACGCGAGGGCGATGGCGGCGTGCTGTTCTACGAAGGAACGCTGACCGACATCACCGCGGCGCACGCGCTGTCCGAGCAGCTCTCGCACGACGCAAGCCACGACCCGCTGACCGGCCTCAAGAACCGGCGGGATTTCGAGAACCGGCTGCAGCATGCGCTCGAGTTCTGCCACGCGACCGGCGCGACCCACGCCGTGTGCTTCATGGACCTCGATCGCTTCAAGGTCGTCAACGACACCTGTGGCCACGTCGCGGGCGACGAGCTGCTGCGCCAGCTCGGCCAGTTGCTGCGCGCCAAGGTCCGTACGGCCGACGTCGTCGCGCGCCTCGGGGGTGACGAGTTCGCGATACTGCTGCAGAACTGCGGCCCATCCGACGCCCAGCAGGTCGCCGACAACGTGCTCAAGGCGGTCTCCAACTTCCAGTTCGCCTGGGGTCAGCACGTGTTCAGCCTCGGCGTGAGCATCGGCATCGTGGTGGTCAACTCGCAGTTCCGGCGTATCGCGCAGGTGCTGACCGCCGCGGACCACGCCTGCTATGCGGCCAAGGACGGCGGACGAAACTGTGCCGTCATCTATCAGGAGGACGCGATCGACGACGAGCGTCAGCGCAGCCAGGCCGACTGGATCGCACGCATCCGCCGCGCCCTCACGGACGATCGCCTGTTCCTGGAAGCGCAGCCGATTCTCCCTCTGGCGCCGCGTGCTCTGGAGCTGCCCCACTACGAGCTGCTGGTGCGCATGCGCGACGACACCGGTCGCGCGGTACCGCCCGGCGCCTTCCTCCCGACGGTGGAGCGCTACAACCTGTCCGTGCGCTACGACCGCTGGGTGATATCGACTGCCCTGAGATGGATCCAGCAGAACCCGCTCTCCCTGACGCGGGCCTCGCGCTTCTTCATCAATCTGTCCCGCGACTCGGTCGTCGATCCTGAGACGCAGGCATACGTGCGCCACGCGGTCTCGGAAGCCGGTGTCGATCCGCGCCGACTCGGTTTCGAGGTCTCCGAGAAGGTCGCGATCGGGCAGCTGAGTCACGCCAACAGCCTGTTCGCGGAGCTGCGCCGCATTGGTTGCGCCGTGAGCCTCGATGACTTCGGCAGCGGCGTGTCGTCCTTTGCCTATCTCAAGGCACTCGGCGCTGATTACCTCAAGATCGACGGCATGTTCGTCGGCAACATCTCCCAGGACCGCGTGGACTACGCGATGGTCCGCTCGATCAAGGACATCGGCCACGTCATGGGCAAGAAGGTGATCGCCGAGTGCGTGGAGAACGACGCGGTACTCGGGAAACTGCGCGAGATCGGCGTCGACTACGCCCAGGGCTTCGGCGTGGGCGAGCCGCGTCCCATTGACGAGATCGCCAGCATCGGCGTCGCGGACCTGCTCGCCGGCTGATCGTTGATTCCGGCTGCGGCGATCCGTCGCGACGGTGCACAATGTCCGGCCATGGGCGTACCACCGCGATCGCCGGTCGTTTCCGCGTTCCTGTCACTCCTGCTGACCGCCTGCTCGAACGACGGTCTCCCCGGCGAGATGCATGGCACGCTGGAGCGCGATCGACTCGAGCTGGTGGCCGAGTCGCACGAGCGCATCGTCGAGATCGCGGTGACCGAGGGGGATCGGGTCGCGGGAGGTGCCCTGTTGCTGCGGCAGGAAGCGGGCACAATGCAGCCGCGACTCGAGCAGGCCCGCGCCGCGCTGGCGGAGTCCGAACGCCACCTCGCCGACCTCGAGGAGGGGCCGCGCCAGCGCGAGATCGAGGAGGCGCGGGCGTCGCTGGCCGGTGCAGAGAGCGCCCTGCTGACCGCCAGGCGCGAGTTCGGTCGCGTGGATACGCTGGTGGAACGAAAACTCCTGAGCGCCTCGGAGCGCGATCGGGCGCGCGCGCAGCGTGACGCTGCGAGATCCGCGCGTGACCAGGCCGATGCGCGGCTCGCGCTGCTGCTCGAGGGAACCCGGCCCGAGCAGGTTCGCCAGGCGGAGGCCACCGTACAGCGCGCCCGCGCAGCGCTCGCGGAGCTCGAGACCAGCGCGGCGCAGTACAGCGTGCACGCGCCGCGTGCCGGCCTCGTGGAGGCGCTGCCGTACGAGCTGGGCGAACGTCCGCCCGCGGGTGCCGCGCTCGTCGTGATGCTGGCCGACGGCGTGCCCTATGCACGCATCCATGTGCCGGAACCGCTTCGCTCGCAGGTCACCGCCGGACGCCGCGTGTACCTGACCGTGGACGGCGTCGCCGGGCAGCTCGAGGGAACGGTGCGATACGTATCGTCGGCAGCCGAGTACACCCCGTACTACGCCCTCACGCAGAAGGACCGAAGCCGGCTGAGCTACGCAGCCGAGGTCGCGCTCGACGACCCGCGCGCGGAAGCCCTGCCCGCCGGAGTGCCGGTGCAGGTCACGCTCGAGCCGGCGGCGTCGGATCACGAACCGAAGTGAGCGCTACGCCGGCCATCGTCGCAGTGGGGCTCACGCGCCGCTTCGGCAAGGTGACGGCCGTGGATCACGTCGACCTCTCGATCCCGCGCGCCGGCATCTACGGCTTCCTCGGGCCCAACGGGTCGGGGAAGTCGACCACGATCCGCATGCTCTGTGGCCTGCTGGAGCCCAGCTCCGGGACGGTCGAGGTGCTGGGGCACGTGATGCCGCGCGACGCAGAGCAGTTGCGTCGGCGGCTCGGATACATGACGCAGCGCTTCTCGCTCTGGGACGACCTCAATGCTCGCGAGAACCTCGAGTTCATGGCGCGAATCTTCGGACTCGACTCGGCGCAACGTCGCGAGCGCATCGCGGAACTGAGCGACGAGTACGACCTCGCCGGCGTGATGAAGCAGCGCGCGGGCACCATGAGCGGCGGCCAGCGCCAGCGACTCGCGCTGGCCGCGGCGACGCTGCACCGCCCGGAACTACTGCTGCTCGACGAGCCCACCAGTGCCGTCGATCCACAGAGTCGCCGCGACTTCTGGGAGAGCCTGTTTGCCCTGGTGCAGCGGGGGACGACCATCCTGGTCTCCACGCACTACATGGACGAGGCCGAGCGCTGCCATCGACTCGCGATCCTCGCCGAGGGTCGGCTGGTGGCGGAGGGCACGCCGCGCTCGCTGATGTGCGACATCCCTGCCACAGTGGTTGAGATCGAGGCCGAGGACGTCAGCGCCTCGCGTTCCGCACTGGCGGGAGACGCGCGGATCCTGAGCATCGCGCAGCTGGGCACACGCCTGCATGCGCTGCTTGATCGAGACACTCCCGAGCCGGCCGCCCACGTGAAGACGCGCCTCGCGACCGCGGGCGTCGTGGCGCACGTGGAGCACGTACCGGCAAGCCTCGAGGACGTGTTCGTGGCAGCTACCGGCTTCAGGCACTCGCCCCTCGAGCCGCGGCCGCGGGCCTGAGCCCATGCTGGAGCGCATCGTCGCGGTGATGGTGAAGGAGGTGCGGCAGCTCGGCCGCGACCGGCTCACCTTCGGCATGATCGTCGGTATCCCCTTGATGCAGATGCTGCTGTTCGGCTACGCGATCAACTTCGACGTGCGCGACCTGCGGGCCGCCGTCGTGGACGAGGCCCGCACCAGCCTGTCGCGCGAGTACATCGCAGCGCTCGAGGCGAGTGGTGTGGTCCGCTTCGTGGCGCCGAGTGCCGGCGTGCCCGAGCTGCAGCGGCGGATGAGCGCTGGTGAGATCAGTATCGGCATCCACATCCCGCGCGATTTCGAGCGGCGAGCGCTGGATCGTTCGCGTCCGGCCGCGCAGCTGCTCGTGGACGGCAGCGAGCCGATGGTGGACGGCGTCGCGCGCGGGCTCACGGCCGTGCCGCTGCCGCGGCGCGACGGTCAATACGCGAGCGCCGTGCCGCTGCTCGAGCTGCGAACCGAATACAACCCCGAGCGGCGCACGGCGGTGCAGATCGTGCCCGCGCTCATCGGCGTGATCCTGAACATGACCATGATGATCTTCACGGCCGCCGCAGTGGTCCGCGAGCGCGAGCGCGGCAACCTGGAGCTGCTGATCACGACCCCGATCCGTTCCGCCGAACTGATGGCCGGCAAGCTGCTGCCCTATGTCGGCATCGGCCTCGTGCAGGTCACGCTGGTGCTGACGGTGGGATCACTGCTGTTCGACGTGCCGGTGAACGGCCGGCTGCTCGATCTCTATCTGGCGGCGCTGCTATTCATCGCCTCGACGCTCACGCTCGGGCTGGTGATCTCCACGCTCGCGCGCACGCAGTTCCAGGCCTTCCAGCTGGCATTCTTCATCATGCTGCCGTCGATCCTGCTGTCGGGCTTCATGTTTCCCTTCGACGGCATGCCGAGGCCGGCGCAATGGCTCGCCCAGGTGCTGCCGCTGACACATTTCAACGAGCTGGTGCGAGGCATCGTGCTGCGCGGCGCGCCGCTCGCCGACCTCTCGCGACCCGCGATGAAGCTGCTGGTGTTCCTGGTCCTGGCCCTTGCCATCGCGACGATGCGCTTCCGCAAGCGACTCGACTGAGCGGCCCGCCCCGGTCTTTCCGGCCGCGCGCCCTCCTGGCACCCGCGCACCCGGCACGCGCGGCCCGAGCGCGGCCGCGAGGCGCGCGCGTGCTCAGCGGACGGTGCAGTAGTGCTCCATCCTGCCGCGCCCGCTCATGACCACCTGCCACAGCGTGTTGTTGCGCGCAGCGAAGGCTCCGCGGCAGCACTCGAGGTAGTAGTTCCACATGCGCCGGAAGCGTCCGGTGAAGCGGCCCGGGTCGGATGCCTGGATCTCGTCCCAGTGAGCGAGGAAATTCCGTCGCCACGCCCCCAGCGTAGGTGCGTAATCGAGGCCGAACTCGTGCAGATCCTCGACCTGGAACTGACCGGCCGCCGCGCCGCAGATCGTCTCGAGACCGAGCAGCTCGCCGTTCGGGAAGATGTAGCGGTGCATCCAGGGGTCGCTGCCGTCGCGATCGGTGCCGATCGTGTGCAGCAGCCACAGGCCGCGCCCGTCCAGCAGCTCGCACACGATGCGCATGAAGCGCCGCGCATTGCTGCGCCCGATCGCCTCGAACATGGCGATGTTCGCGATACGGTCGAAGGGACGGTTGCCGCGGTAACGGGCGACGTCGCGATAGTCGCAGACGTGGATCGTGACGGGCAGCCCGGCGCAGTGCTCGCGCGCGAAAGCGGCCTGGGAGCCCGATAGCGTGACCGCGACTACGTCGCAGCCGTAGTTCTCCGCGGCATGTCGAGACAGTGACCCGAAGCCGCAGCCGAGGTCGAGCAGGCGCTGACCGGCACGAAGCTCGAGCTTCCGGCAGATGAGATCGAGCTTGCGGCGCTGTGCGTCGTCTAGGTTGGTGGCGCCCTGCCAACAGGCGCAGGAGTAGGCCATCGTGGGGCCGAGCATCAGCCGGTACAGCGTGACCGGGAGATCGTAATGCGCCTCGATGACCTGCCGTGACCTTGCCGGCGACTGGAGGTTGAAGAGCGCGTGCGAGGCTGCCAGGCCCAGTGCATGCAGGCGTACCGCCCATGAATCGGGGCGGGAATTGCGCCAGTGGACCAGACGGCGGATGAACTCGCCCAGGTCCGTGCAGTCCCACCAGCCGTCCATGTAGCTTTCGCCGAGGGCGAGCGAGCCGCCGAGGGCGACGCGCCGGTAGAACCGCGCATCGTGCACGACGGGATCCCAGTCGCGGTTACCGCCCGCCTCGATGCCGGCGGCGGCGAAGCTCTCGCGGATCCAGCGTTCGACTCTCCCGAATTTCCGTCCCGTGCGCCCAAAAATTTCACCCGTCACGCTCATGGGTTGTCTCCCTCTGTACTGACCTCCTGACGACCGTTCGAGTCGCTGCCTGGCACGCACTGCCGGGCGCGCACAAGGTGCCAAAGCTGCCGCCGGCGGCTTCGGCCAGGCGACTATTTTGCCTTGACGTAGGTCCCGGGCGCGGGCCCGAGCGGCTTCAGACCCCGCCTCGGCGCCCCCACCCCCGGCGGCGACACCTTGCGCGCGGAGGAGCGCTCCTCCAGCCATTTCGCCCAGGTTGGCCACCACGAGCCCGGCCCCGATTCCACGGTCGCGAGGTATTGCTCCGCCGTGGGCAGCCGCGCGCCCGCCTTGAGCGTGTGCACGCGATGGCTGCGCCTTGGGTGCTGCGGGCCGCTGATGATGCCGGCGTTGTGACCGCCGCTGGTCAGGCAGAAGGTGTAGTCGCGCGACCGCACCAGCCGGCCGATCTTGTACACCGAGCGCCACGGCGCGACGTGGTCGGTCTCCGTGCCCACGACGAACATCGGCAGGGTGATGTCCGACAGGCTCAACGTCGCGCCGTTGGCCACGTAGCGGCCCTCGGCGAGGTCGTTGTTGAGGTAGAGCTGGTGCAGGTAGTCCACGTGCATGCGATAGGCCATGCGCGTGCCGTCGGCGTTCCAGGACATCAGGTCGTTCACTGCCGAGCGCTCGCCCTTGAGGTAGGTGGCAATCGACGGCGCCCACAGCAGGTCGTAGGTGCGCAGCAGCTGGAACGCGCCGCCCATCTGCCGGCTCTCGAGCACGCCGGCCTTCCACATCATGGCCTCGAGCATCGCGAGCTGCGCGGGACTGATGAACACCGAGAGCTCCCCGGGCTCGCTGAAGTCGGTCTGTGCGGCGAACAGCGACACCGTCGCGAGGCGGTCGTCATCCTGTGCGGCGAGTTCCGCCGCCGCAATCGACAGCAGCGTGCCGCCGATGCAGTAGCCGACCGCGTGCACCTTGCGTCGCGGTACCACCTTGTTCACCGCGTCGAGCGCCGTGCGGACTCCGAGCGTGAGGTAGTCGTCCATCGACACGTCGCGGTCTTCGGCGGTGGGGTTCTTCCACGAAATCATGAACACCGCGTGGCCCAGCCCGGTGAGATAGTTCACCAGCGAGTTCTTCGGCGACAGGTCGAGGATGTAGTACTTCATGATCCAGGCCGGCACGATCAGCACCGGCTCGGCATACACCATCCCGGTCTGTGGCGCGTACTGGATCAGTTCCATGAGGCGGTTGCGCACGATCACCTTGCCCGGCGTGGCGGCCACCTCCCGGCCGACCTCGTAGTGCTCGACGCCCACCGGCCCCAGGCCCTTGTAGGTGCGGCCGATGTCCTCGGCGAGGTGCTTCAGGCCGCGCACGAGGTTGCGCCCGTTCTCGTCAACGGTCTGGCGGATCAGCTGCGGGTTGGTGGGGAGGTAGTTGTCCGGCGCCACGAGCTCGAGGCCCTCGCGCACGGTGAAGGCAACGATGTTCTCGGCGGCCGCGTTCGCGCCCGGCACCTGGCGCACGGCCTCACGTGCCCAGTCGGAGGCCGACAGGAACGTCTGCGCCAGCAGGTTGAAGGGGAACTTCGACCAGGCGGGATCGGCGAAACGACTCGCGTAGGGCGTGCCCTCGGCCCGCGGTGCCTCGCCCGACAACGCCGCGCCCGAAAACTGCGCCAGTGTCACGGTCTTCGCGAGCGCCGAACGCGCGAGCTCGGCCTGGCGGCCGGGCGCTACCGCGAGGCGCGCCAGCACGTTGAGCCACGCGCCGCCGAAGGCCTGCGGCGACAGGCCGCCGGTCCAGCGCGCGAGTGTCGCGAGCAGGTGGCGCGAGAGGTCGCTGGTTGCCAGGGTGGAGCGGCCCCCCTGGCGGGTTGTTTCCGTCATGCTCAGAGCCTCACAGGGACTTCAGGTCAACGTCGTGATCCGCGAGTCGCGCACAGTCGAGGCGCTTTCGCTCCGCCAGCCACTTCTTCCCGGTCATGAAGTCGCGCATGCTGTTGATCGCGTCGACCGCGATCAGCTCGCCGGCCGAGAAGTAATACAGCGCGAAGCTGCCGGAGTCCGGATCGCCGCGCAGCACCGTCTGGTCGTAGCCTTCCGAAAGGCCGGCGATCTGCAGCTTGACGTCATACTGGTCCGACCAGAACCACGGCACGTGCTCGTGGCGCGCCGGCTTGCCGCAGATGTTGAGCGCCGCGGTCTTCGCCTGCTCGACGGCGTTGTCGACCGATTCGAGCCGCACGCGGCGGCGGTATCGAACGCTCGGATGATTGGTGCAGTCGCCCGCCGCGTAGATGTTGGGATCCGACGTCAGGCACTGCTCGTCCACCCAGATGCCGTTTTCGCAGAGCAGGCCAGCGGACTCGGCCAGCGTGACGTACGGCAGTATGCCGACGCCGATGATGACGAGATCGGCCGGGAAGCGATGCGCGCCGCAATGCACGGCCTGCACGCGGCCGTCGCCCTCGAAAGCGGTCACCGTTTCGTTGCACAGGATGGTCACGCCTTCCTGGGCGTGGCGGCGCTCGTAGAACGCCGAGACCTCCGGTGCGACCACGCGGTTCAGCACGCGCGCCGCGGTCTCGAGCACGGTGACCTCGAGTCCCAGATGGCGCGCACAGGCCGCGGCCTCGAGTCCGATGTAGCCCGCGCCCACCACGACCATGCGCCGCGCCCCGGCGAGATCCGCTCGAATGGCATCGACGTCGGCGATGGTGCGCAGGCAGTGGATGCCGGGGAGCTGATGACCCGGCACGTCGAGGCGGCGCGGTCGACTGCCGATGCACAGCAACAACTTGTCGTACGGCAGCTCGCCGCCGTCGGCGAGCCGCAGTCGCCGCGCATTGCGGTCGATGGCCGTCACCGCCACGTCGAGCCGCGTCTCCACGCGGTGCTGCTGGTAGTACTGCGCGCTGCGCAGCCACAGCCGCTCCCTTTCGAGCTCGCCCGATAGATACTTCTTCGACAGCGGCGGACGGTTGTAGGGCAGGTGCGGTTCGTCGCCCACGAGGGTGAGCGGGCCTGAATGCCCTTCGCGGCGTAGCGTGTCGACCGCCTGCACCGCGGCATGACTCGCACCGACGATGACCACCGACTGCGCCATTGGAACGCTCGGATACTCCCGGGCCGGCCCCGTCCGGTCCGCTTCTTGCGCCGTTATATACGCGGGCGGGACTCCGAGGAAGGCAACCTTGGTCGTGTGGCATGATTCGTCGTCATCGCCCGGTCCGTGGCCCGATGCATAGAGACCCTTCCCGCTCGCCTGCGCAACACGTGGGCCTCTGGCTCGGGCTGACGCTGTTCGGCGCCGTGCTCTGGCTGCCCCCGCCGGCTGGATTTGCGCCTGAGGGCTGGAGTTGCGCCGCCCTGGCGGCGTTGATGGCGGTGTGGTGGGCCACCGACGCGCTGCCGATCTCCGCGACAGCGATGCTGCCGCTTGCCGCGGGCCCGCTGCTCGGCATCGTGCCGGTGGAGCGCGCCGGGCACGGCTACGCGAGTTCCACGATCTTCCTGATTCTGGGCGGTTGCCTGCTGGCGCTGGCCCTCGAGCGCTGGAACCTGCATCGCCGCATCGCCTTCGTGATCGTGGCGCGCGCCGGGTCGAGCGCGCGGATGCTCGTGCTCGGCGTGATGGCGGCCACGGCCTTCGTGAGCATGTGGGTTTCCAATACCTCGACGACGCTCATGATGCTGCCCGTCGCAGTCTCGATCGCGGCGCTGGTGGCGCCCGACCATGCGGCGGCCGCGGCCGAGCCGCGCAACTTCGCGACGGCGATCGTGCTGGCGGTCGCGTACGCCGCCACCATCGGCGGGGTCGCGACCCTGATCGGCACTCCGACCAACGCGCTTGCGGTCGCCTTCCTGGAACAGAACTACGGCCTGCGGCCGAGCTTCGCCGAGTGGATGGTGTTCGGCGTGCCCACCTCGCTGCTGATGCTGCTCGGCACGTGGTGGCTGCTGGTCGCAGTGAGCCATCCGTTTCGCCTCGAGGATGTCGCCCGGGCGCGCGAGGTGGTACGCATCGAGTTGGCCGCGCTCGGCCCGCTGACGCGTCCGGAACGTCGCGTGGCCGTGATCGGCGGGCTCGCGGCCGCAGCCTGGATCGCCTCACCTTGGCTCAAGGCGCTGCCCGGCCTGGGCGCATTGAGCGACATGGGCATCGCAATGCTGGCCGGCCTGCTGTTGTTTCTCGTGCCCTCCGGGGTGGCGGGCGGTGGCCCGCTGCTGCACGGCGAGGACTTCCGGCGCGTGCCCTGGGATACGCTGTTCCTGTTCGGCGGTGGCCTCGCGCTCGCGGCGCTGATCCAGGACAGCGGTCTGTCCGGCAGCATCGGTCAGCTGCTCGGGGGGGTCGCGGGCTGGCCGCCGCTCGCGGTCACGGCCCTGGTCGTCCTGGTGGTGATCCTCTGGACCGAATTCACCAGTAACGTCGCGAGCGCGGCGACCTTCATGCCCGTCCTGGCGGCGCTCGCGACGGCCACGGGTCAGCCCGTGGTCGACCTGGTGGTGCCGGCGGCGGTCGCGGCCTCCTGTGCGTTCATGCTGCCGGTGGGGACGGCGCCCAACGCCATCGTGTATGGCTCCGGGCGGATCCGCATGCGCGACATGATCCGCGCCGGGCTGCTGGTGAATATCCTCGGCTGGGCTGTCATCATCATGGTCGCGGCGATTACGCTGCCGGTCTTCGCGTAAGAGGGGAGAGGGGTCCCCGACCCAGCCTCGAGGCGCACCATGGCCGCGCAGGCCGCCGGGGGCAACGCTCCATGCTGGTGCGGGGCACCCGCCGCGACACCCCGTCGGGCCGGGCGCGACACGCCGGCACGGTTTCTGCATATAGGCTGGAGCGATCTCCGCCGGACAATGTCATGAAGCCTTCAGGAGCCAGAGCCCTATGAAGTTGATCAGCGCAATCATCAAGCCCTTCAAGCTGGACGACGTGCGCGCCGCGCTGTCCGAGCTCGGCGTGTCCGGCATGACGGTGACGGAGGTCAAGGGCTTCGGACGGCAGCGCGGCCACACCGAGCTGTACCGCGGCGCCGAGTATGTCGTGGACTTCGTGCCGAAGACCCGTATCGAGGTGGCCGTCAAGGACGGCCTCGTGGACCAGGTGATCGAGGCCATCGTCACTGCGGCGCGCACCGGCAAGGTGGGCGACGGCAAGATCTTTGTTTCCGACCTCGAGCGCGCGATTCGCATCCGCACCGGCGAGGCGGACGACCAGGCGCTCTGAGGCCCATCCTTACGCCGAGCTGGGCATCGAGCTAGGATCGCGGTCCCCTTGCCAGGCACGGGACAGCGACTTTCATGCCCGATCCACTCGAGGCTGCCGTCGAAAAACTCAAGCTGGGCGCGCAGTCGCGCCACGTCTTTCTGTGCGTTGGGGGGAAGTGCGCGTCGCCTGAGCAGGGGCTGGCGAGCTGGGAGCACCTGAAGCGCCGCTTGCGCGAACTCGGTTTGCAGGATGCGACTGGCGGGGTGCTGCGCACCAAGGCCGATTGCCTGCGCATCTGCGCGTCTGGCCCGGTCGCCGTCGTGTACCCGGACGGCACCTGGTATCGGGACTGCACTCCCGGGAACCTGGACCGTATCCTCGCCGAGCACCTGGTGGGAGGCCGCCCCGTCGAGGAACTCGTCATGATTCGGGCACCTCTACCGGCCGGAAACGTGTAGGGGTGGCACTCAGGCTGTAGGCTGCCCGTATGCCTTACGCCATTCGCATCCGCGCCCATGGTGGTCCCGAAGTCCTCCAGTGGGAGGCCGTCCCGGCCCCCGAGCCGGGTCGGGGCGAAGTGCTGATCCGGCAGACGGCGATCGGCCTCAACTTCATCGACGTGTACGAGCGAACCGGGCTCTACCCCGGCGCCTTGCCGAGCGGACTGGGCCGCGAGGGGGCGGGCGTGGTCGAGGCCCTGGGCCCGCGTGTACGCGGCCTCGAGATCGGCGACCGCGTAGCTTACGTTTCGAGCCAACCCGGAGCCTACGCGCAGCAACGAGTCATGGCGGCCGACAGGGTCGTCAAAGTTCCCGAGGGCGTGAGCGACCGGCTAGCCGCCGCCGCGATTCTGAAGGGCCTGACGGCGTGGTTCCTGGTCCGGCGCACTCATCGCGTGGCGCGTGGCGACGTCGTGGTCGTGCACGCGGCGGCGGGCGGGGTGGGACTCATTCTCGCGCAGTGGGCCAGCCTCCTCGGTGCCCAGGTGATCGGCGTCGTGGGCAGCGACGCCAAGGTGGAGATGGCGCGCGCCCATGGCTGCGATCACGTCCTGGTGCTCGGTCGCGACGACCTGCCGGCGCGGGTTCGCGAACTGACGGACGGCGAGGGTGCTCGCGTGGTGTATGACTCGGTGGGCAAGGATACGTTTCTCGCTTCGCTCGACTGCCTGCGACCGCTCGGCCTCATGGTCAGCTTCGGCAACGCCTCCGGGCCCGTATCGCCAATCGCGCCACTTGAACTCCAGAAGCGTGGTTCGCTGTTCCTCACGCGACCGACGCTGTTCCACTACACCGCCCGTCGAGCCCACCTAGAGCGTGGCGCACGCGAGCTGTTCAGCGCGATCGGCAGTGGCGCGGTGCGTATCGAGATCGGGCAGTGTTACGCGCTGCAGGACGCCGCGCAGGCGCACCGGGACCTCGAGGCGCGCCGAACGATAGGCTCAACGGTGCTGATTCCCTAGCGAGGCCGCGTCGATTGGCTCACATCCTCCGGAATTCGTCCGGCGTGAGGCTGCGCGGCGCGGCGCTCTGCCTGGCGCTGCTGTTTGTCTCGGGCGCCGATGCCGAGCCAGGGGGCGATTCCCTCGGGAAAAAGACGGATACGAGGCTGCCCTCCGGGGATTATCTGGAGGCCACGGGCGCGGTGATCGGCGAGATCGAGATCAAGGTCGGCGACGTGTTCGACACCAGCATCGAAGGCGAAGACAGCTGGCTCTACCGCACCGCGAACAAGCTGCACATCAATACCAAGCCGTCCGTGATCCGCGGGCAGTTGCTGTTCAGCAGCGGCGATCGGTACGAGCAGCGGATCATCGAGGAGACCGAGCGCATCCTGCGCTCCCGCGGCTATCTCTACGACGCCCAGGTCGTGCCGACCCGCTGGGACGGCCACACCGTGGACCTCGAGGTGCGAACGCGGGACGTATGGACGCTCAATCCGGGCGTCAGCTTCAGCCGCAAGGGCGGCGAGAACGCATTCGGCGTCGCAATCCAGGAGGACAACCTGCTCGGCACCGGGCAGCGGATCGGCATCCAGTGGGACTCGGATGTCGACCGCACGTCGGTCGCACTGAGCTACTTCGATCCGCACTTTCGTGGCACGTTCGACCAGCTCGGCATCACCTATGCGGACGCCGACGATGGCGACGCGAAGATCCTTTCCTATGTGCGTCCGTTCCACTCCCTGGATACGCGCCGCGCGGCCGGCATTTTCCTGAACAACAATCGACGCAACGACCCCCGTTACGTACTCGGCGATAACGTCGGCGAGTTCGAACACCGCCAGGACTACTACGAAGTGAGCCGCGGCTGGTCCGACGGTCTCGAGGGGCGCTGGGTGAATCGCTGGACCGTGGGCCTCACCTACGCCCGCGACCGCTTTGCACCCGATCCTGATGAGCCGCTCGGTGGCCCGCTGCCCGGCGATCGTGAGCTCGTCTATCCGTGGATCGGCTGGGAACTCGTGGAGAACGGCTTCCAGGAGCGCGTGAACCAGGACCAGATCCTGCGCACCGAGGACGTGCTGGTTGGCCGCTACGCCACGGCGAGGCTGGGCTACGCCGCCGAGGCCCTCGGTTCTGATCGAAATGCGTTGATTGCGAGCGCCAGCCTGCGCGACGGTGCCGACCTCGATGAGCGGCAGTCCGTGTTCGGCTCGGTGTCGGCCTCGGGAAGGCTGGAAAGTGACGAACTAGTCAACGGAATTCTCTCGGCCGAGGCCCGCTACTACCTGGCTACTTCCAAGCGCAGCAAGTTCTACGCGGCGATCTCCGGTGCTGTGACGGAGCAACTCGACACCGAGCTGCAGTTGCTGCTCGGAGGTGACAATGGACTGCGAGGTTATCCATTGCGCTACCAGGCGGGCACGGCCCGCGCTCTGTTCACGGTCGAGCAGCGCTATTACACGAAGTGGTACCCGTTCCGGCTGTTTCACGTCGGCGCAGCGGCGTTCTTCGACATGGGACGCACCTGGGGCACGGACGTGACCGGCCTCGAGAGCTCGGGCCTGCTGCGCGATGTCGGCATCGGCCTGCGGCTGGGGTCGAGCCGCTCTTCTTTCGGTAACGTGCTGCACGTCGATCTTGCCTTCCCGCTGGACGGCGACGACGACATCGACTCCGTTCAGTTGCTGGTGCAGACGAAGGGCAGCTTCTGACTAACTGCCGCCGCGGCGCCACGCATCGAAATCGTCGAGCCGGATGTCCCCGGCGGGCGCGGTGCCGAGCGGCCGCCCGCTCAGCGCTCGACGCGGATGTTGTCCACGAGCAGCTCGAACGGCCCCGCCTGCTGGTCGCTGATCACGAAGCCGAGCGCGCGTACTCGCGCCGGGTCGAGGGTCGGTGCCCCAGGCACGGTGCGCCCGCGGAACGTCGGCACGAACGCCGTCACCGGTAGTCGTACTTCGGTCCACTCGCCGGCGGCCGGCGTGAATCGCGCCTGGTACTGGACGCCGTCGAAGCTGTCGCCGGTGCGCAGTGTGAACTTGTAGGTCTTGCCGTCGCCGCGCACGCGCAGCAGGAATGCGCCGGCACCCGTGGCGTCCCAGTCGCGCAGCGAGGTGCGCACCGAGGCGAAGCCGCCGCCGCGGTCGAGCGAGACGGTGCCGGCGAACCGCGCGATGCCGGCACCGGAGGCAGTGAAGCGGCTGCTCGACACGCCACCCATCACCACGTCGTCCACCGGACGCCAGAGCTCGAGCTCCGCGCCGTCGTCGAAGTCGAGCAGGGTGGTCGCCATGAGCAAAGCGAACAGGCTCAATCGAGTTCCACGACCTGGCGGATGGACTCGCCCGCGGCGAGGCGGTCGAACGCCGCGTTGATGTCGTCGAGCTGCAGCCGCTCGCTCAGCAGGAGATCGACCGGGAGCCGACCGGTCCGGTACCACTCGATGTAGCGGGGGATATCGCGGGAGGGCACGCAGCTTCCCAGATAGCTGCCCTTGAGCGTACGTTCCTCGCCGACGAGATTCACTTGCTGGATGCTGAACTGCTGCTGCGGGTGAGGCAGGCCCGTGCTCACCGTGGTGCCGCCGCGAGCCGTGACGCGATAGGCGAGCTCGAGCGCGCGCGCGGAGCCCGCCATCTCGAACGCGTATGCAACGCCACCGACCGTCAGCTCGCGAATGCGTTCCGCCGCGTCCGGGTCCGCGGCATTCACCGCGTCGGTCGCACCGAGGCGCCTTGCGACGTCGAGCTTCCGCACGTTGGTATCCACCGCAACGACCTGCGACGCGTCGAGCATGCGCGCGGCAAGCAATGCGGCGAGTCCGACGCCGCCGAGGCCCACGACCGCAACCGATGCACCTTGCGGCATGGCGGCAGTGTTCACGACCGCGCCTACGCCCGTGATGACGGCGCAGCCGAACAGGGCCGCCTCGGCGAAGGGCAGGTCGCCCGGCACCCGCACCAGCGAATTGGCGGCGAGCACGGCGTGCCGCGCGAATGCGGATACCCCGAGGTGGTGGTGAACCTCGCCCTGCGCGTCGTGAAGTCGTCGCGCCCCGGACAGCAGCGTTCCCGCCGTGTTTGCCTTGAAGCCGGGCTCACACAGCGCGGGGCGCCCCGTGGCGCAGGGAGCGCAATGGCCGCAGCTCGGCACGAAGGCCGCGACGACGTGGTCGCCGGGCGACAGTGAATGCACTCCTGAGCCGACCGACTCGACCACGCCTGCCGCCTCGTGACCCAGAACCATCGGCATCGGCCGTGGGCGGTTGCCGTCGATCACCGAGAGGTCGGAGTGACACAGGCCGGCAGCGCGCACGCGCACCAGCACCTCGCCGGGACCGGGCGGGTCGAGCTCGACCTCCTCTATGGCGAGCGGCCGGGTCTCGACATAGGGGCCGGGATGACCGATCTCGCGCAGCACAGCAGCGTGTGTTCGCATCATCGCGAGGATATCTTGCCCGGCGATCCCGCGCATGCCGCATGTACCAGCCGATCGCGCCGTTGCGGCTTGAGCGCGTAGTCAGTCGCCGCGCTTGAGCAGGGCTGCCAGTTCCGCGAAAGGCGTATGTGTCGTGCCGGGCTGCGCCTCGCCATCGCCCGACATCGCGCGCGGGGCGTCCACGAAACGCTGGTGCTCGTTGTCGTGGCAATAGACGCACAGCAACTCCCAGTTGCTGCCGTCGGGTGGGTTGTTGTCGTGGTCGTGGTTCTTGTGGTGGACCGTGAGCTCGTGGACGTTGCCGTGATCGAACTCGCGCGCGCAGCGGCCACAAATCCACGGGAACAGCTTGAGTGCCCGCGCCCGGTAGCCCTGCTCGCGCTCCTCGCGTGCACGGCGTGCCTCGGCCACGACGCGGTCGAGGCGGGCGTGGTCGGGATTCACTGGTTTGCGGGTCGTCATCTGGTTTTCGCCGCTCGCGGATGTCGCACCACTGCCAGCAGCGGCGGGGCCGCTACTTGGGGCAGTCGCCGATGCGACGTGCGCGCAGCACCTCGTGACTCTTCTTTCCGTCCACGACGCTGTCGACCGTGACCGTGTAGGCGTCGGGACCGTCCGCGGTCGTGACGGAATCCGAGGTGGACGTGATCTTCCCCATCTTGCAGCTGGACTTGCGCCGCCAGCTGTTGCCGCTCTGCACGACGGGCTCGAACCTGCAGCCCGCCTTGGTGAGCATCTCTATCTGCTTCTTCTGGTCGAGGCTCGGATCTATGCAATCGGTCGTCTCGACCTTCTCGGGCTTGGCACCGGCCACTTCGATCGTGCGCTGGAAGCGCCACTGGCCGGGTCGCAACGTAGGCCCATCGGCAGCCCCTGCAGTTCCGGCGACACCAAGCGCCAGGATCGCGGACATTGCCAGACTGAGCGGGTTACCGATGGACTTGCGGGCGGACGTCATGACGCAGGCTCCCGAGCAAGTTGATTGCGAGACAGGACGGATGTGATCGTTGATGGCGCGAGTATATGTGGCCACCTGGAACACGCAATGCGCCCGCGGCGATGGCGGACGGTAGGGGGACCGGACGAAACCGTCGCGCCGCAGGGAC
>Ga0114939_10000148_pt1 | contig 59011 bp, 48 predicted proteins | sample AshMeaCrysSpring_FD_87196 | JGI IMG/M metagenome (GOLD analysis project Ga0114939, IMG submission 87196) | Groundwater microbial communities from Big Spring, Nevada to study Microbial Dark Matter (Phase II) - Ash Meadows Crystal Spring | ecosystem: Environmental > Aquatic > Deep subsurface >...
CTTGGTTTGAGCGGCTGCCGTGCACCGTCCGCTCAAATGACCGAATGCCGGGCGAGAACGTTAGGCCCTTGCTGGCGCTGCGGGCATGCTCACTCGCTGGCGCTGCGGGTTGGGATTGCCGAAGAGTCCAACGTAAGGAAGAAACGGTGCAGCGACCGCATTGATTTGGTCGGAGCGATGTGCTGGCAGTCGCTACTTCCGATTCATCATCATGGCGACGAAGTCCAGGTAGGCGGTTGGACTTTGCGAGTGACCGCCGTGGTAGCGGATCGAATCGAGGATTGTGCGGAGGCAATCCCGCCAGACTTCTGGATCGAGCTGCGGGTGGTCCTGACGGATCCGCGAGACCAGCTCCGCGCAGCGTACCGCTTGGGGATCCGTAAGTGAGGCCGTTTCATCGCGGATTGCCGCGACCAGGGCCGCGGCGGCGTGCTCGTCACGGAACGCGCCGGACTGGTGGAAGATCTGCTGGATCCCCATCTCCACCGCCATCAGCAACCCACTCTGCTCCTGAATCATCCGCTGCGCGCGGCCCCGGCTGATCTCGGTGGGGATGACCGGGGCGACGTGGGGCCGACGAGCCCGCCGTCGCTCTTCGAGCTTCAGCCGTTCACGGAGCTGCTGCCGCGGATCTTTTGCCATGAGGCACCCTACGCACCACTGGCTCATGCGGGCGAAACCCGCCTCGGCACGCGGCTTAAGAACCGACCTCGACATTTGGCGCAATCATGCCCGATTTCTGGATATCAATCGGGAACTCCTCATCGCCAATTCGAAGTTTAATCCACTCCACGGCATCTGAAAAATCGTCGGCGTTTTCAATCCGGCCGGGGTCGCTCTTGAGCTTGGCGATCAGTTTGCCGGACCCCTTGCTGCCCTGGATGTCGAATACGATGACATTCTGCTGTCCGGACTGCTGCTGGTAGGTGCCGGTTTCCATCAGCGACCCGGAGATGCTTTGGACATCGCCGATCTTTTCCAGCACCGTTTGGTCATTGGCGACCAGCGGCCGGATGGCTTCACCCATCATGTTCATGGCAAAGTTGGCAGCCCAGAAACCGCCGCCGATCAGTCCGCCGCAACAAACGACTCCCATCACGCCGAGAATCCCCAGCACGATCAGGATGATCTTCAAGTTCGAGGACTTTTTGGCGGGTGGTGCCGCGTATGGATCAGGGGGCAAAGGATCGAATGTCGCCATGAGCGGATTATCCAGACGAAAGAGAAGTCGAATTCTGCCGCCGCTACGGGCCGCGCGACCTGTGCTTTATAGCCAAGCGATGCGGTTGAGGCTATTCGGGCAGCGGTCCGCTCGCTTGGTAATTGCGGACCGCACGGGCATCGTTTTTTTGTTGATGGCACTCCTTGCTAGCTGGTGGGGGCGGGAGGCATCCGCGGAAGAGCCCCGTCCACCGCAGGCTGTGCAGGCGCTTTGGGAGCGCGCGGGCGCCCGCCTGCGGTTTGTTGATCGCAGTGAATGGCCGCGTCCGTTTGATGGCTGGACGGATTACAGGATCGACGTGAAGTACAAGTTCGTCTCGCGCTGGGAGGGCAGCGGCAAGCGGTGGCGGTTATCGGGGAAGATCACCGAATGGGAGGTGCAGCGAACCGCCCTCGTCTTGATGCCCACCAGTTATCAGGTAGGCGATCCCTGGGCGACACCGCTTGCACGACATGAACTCGATCACCTTCGCGTCATTGCGCACCCGCGGATCGATGCCCTGCTGGATCGTCTCCGCGAGGATTTGCCTGTCATCCGACTGGACAGTCCTCCGGATGAAGCGACGGCTGAACCGGCGATTCGTGAACAGATCGAGGCCCGCATTCACGCCGTGGTCAAACTCGTCGGCCAGATGGGCGAGGAACTCGACCGGCAAACCGAACACGGGGTGCGTCCCCTGTTCGAAGAGTGGCTGGATCAGCTGTACAGCGAAGCCGATCTGAAGCGGTTTGAGTTCCCGTACCTGGAAGAGGTGCGGAGCCTGGTCCGGACACAAGCCTATCGGAATCTGAAGCTGGAAGAATCGTGAACTCGGGCGGGTGATCGCACCGCGTCGTGCGCGGTCGGCTTAAAGCAGATCGTCGTGGCCAAGTTCGCGCAGCCGCTGGACCGCCTCGCGGATTCGTTCCTCGGCATGCTTCGGCGCGACCAGCGTTGCGCCAGCGGTATGCACGACGATCAGATCGTGGATATCGATCGTGACAATCATGTGCTTGCCTTCGCTGCGAATGATGCAGCCGGTGGTGTCGATCCCCACATGCGAACCACGGACCGTATTGTGGTGCTCGTCGGCAGCATGCAACCGGGCGATCGCTTGCCAGCTTCCGACATCATCCCAGTCAAACGGCGCTTCGATCGTCACGACGTTGTCGTACCGCTCCATCACGGCGTAGTCGATCGACTTGGCGACGGCACGGGGGAATTCTTGAGCCAGCACTTCGCTGAATGCGGGAGTCCCGTCGGCCTCTGCAATCTGATCGATTGGTCCAGCGATTCCTGGCTCCCAACGTTTCAGCGCATCGAGAATGGTTTGGGCCTGCCACAGGAAGATCCCGCTATTCCAGTAGAAGCCGCCGGACTGCAGATAGCGTTCGGCCGTGGGCCGGTCGGGTTTTTCGCGAAATCGCGCGACGCGATATGCTGTCAGGCCACTGATTTCGGCCAAGGCCGCACCGCGTTCGATATACCCGAATGACTCGGCAGGGTATGTGGGCGGGATGCCGAACGTGATGATCCGCGTCGGATCGGATTCGAGCAGGCTCATCGCGGCACGGACGGCCTGCTGGAATGCGTTGCGATCGGTGATCACGTGGTCCGAGGGCATCACCAGCATGCACGCATGGGGGTCGCGGCCAGCCAGCAGCGCGGCGGCCAAACCGATGCAGGCCGCCGTGTCGCGACGGCAGGGCTCCACGAGCAGGGAGTCCGTGGGCAGCTGTGGCAATTGCTGCATTACCTGGTCGGCCAAAGCCTGCCCGGTGACCACGATCATTTGTTCTGGAATGACCAGGCCCGACAGCCGCTCCACGGTGGACTGCAGCATCGACTGTTGACTGACCAGCTCCAGCAGTTGCTTGGGGCGCGCCGCGCGACTGGCCGGCCAGAACCGAGTCCCGCTGCCTCCCGCCATGATGACTGCGTACAGCATCTCGCCGCGCTCCAAAGAGTCAGGGAATCGCGATTGCACGCCGCGCGATCATTCGACATGCAGGTACGTGGGTCCGACGATCCTTAATCCAGCGGCTCGTTGAGCAACGTCCTCGGCCTCGACAGCCCAATTGGGGTGGATCTCGATCGGTACATGTTCGGCCACCTCCACGCCAGCGGCCCGCAGCCATCGGCGATACAGATTGGAGAGCGCGGCTTTCGACTGGGCCGGTGTGTCAGTCGCAGCGCCGTCGCTGTTCTTGACTGGCGCAAATACATCTTCTGCTCGACTCTCCACCACGAATGCGTTCTCTGCCATCGGCAACAAGTCGAAAATGAATCGCTCGAACTTCAGCCCATTCGGCTCAGTCGGCTGAACCGGCCGGCCCTGTTCGTCAATTGTCGGCACTACCTTGATCGCGCGATGAAAGGGCAACGCCGTACCGCTCAGTGAGGCCCGCTCCAGGAACGCGCGTTCGAAGACATGCACGGCGATATTCCCGGCCCACAGTTTCAGACTGCCATCGGGCATCCGCTGCCTGGCAACATCCGCCGGCAAGTCGCTGTATTCGATGATCATGACTCGGCCATCGACCAGCACAACGTTTCCCACACGCTCAAGTGGCTCGCGCTTGCTCACCACCTGCGTCGTCATATCGCTGCCCGCCATCAGGTGGTGACCGATCAGCAGCGGGTCGGCCGCGGCAACCAGCGGGTTGTCAATCTGCGCATAGAACAGCTGCTGGATCCCGCGCTGACGGGCATCATCCAGTAATCCGGCCTGGGTCAGTGCTGACAACATCCCGCCGTGACCGTCGGGCGATAGGGCCAGCTGATCCGGAGCCTGCAGCAGCAGCTTGCCCGTCTGCAGATCCACCGCCGGCATCGTCCCCTGACAGAACAAGCGCAGATCGTTGCGCGACCAGCCGAACCAGTGATTCGCTTCGAGATAGGCAAGCGTATCGTCATGCGTCGCCGGACTGGTCATGACGTACAAAGGAATCGTGGCATCGTATTTCTTCGCCATCGCGACCAGTCGATCCAGGAGCATCTGCAGCAAGGTGCGCTGCGAGAGTGGTCCGATCGGATACATGGCCTTCGCTTGGTCGAAGCCCAATCGCGTCCCTTGGCCACCCGCCACGACGATCATGCCGACGCGGCCAGCCCGCAACGCTTCGCAGCCATGCCGCCGAGCCTCATCCGCAGTCCAAGCCGCGCCGCTGCCATCCGCTCGAACCGCCGGAGGCGGCAGTGCGCGTTGCGCAAGTTGGGCGAAATCCGGCGCCGCGTCTTCATCACGCCATAACTGATCGATCAATTCCAGGTCCAGCGCCGCCAGCTGCTCACACAAGCGGGCTTGGCCCGCATGATCCAACTGGTCCCAGAAGCGCAAGAGATGCGACTGACCGTGAGCTGCCAGCCGGACTTCCCATTCGGCTTTTTGTCGCTGTGAGTCAAGGGTAGTCATGCGCGGTTGTAGTCAAAAAGGTTCGACAAGGGCAGGGCAGGCCTCGGCGGACGACCGGCTGCCGTGATTCACTCAGGTGCCGCATCGACGCTTGACGTGAGCCGGTTGCCGCGCGGCAGCGCTACTGACCGGCAACCTGGCCCCGACGATCGGCAAGGCAAGCTGCTGCACACATCTCGGGCTAAAGCCACCAGATGATCAGCAACAGCACCGCGAAGATCACTCCCATGAACGTCGTAATCCAGACGGCCGTATGCCATGACTGTGCCAGGATCTTCTGCATGTCTTCATGCCGCGTCCCGCCATACACGAGGCTGACTGCCGCCAGCAGAGGCAGGTAGTACAGCATGTAGGTCCAGTCCATCGACATCATCAGGCCATTTCCTCGATCGGCAGCACAGCCCAGCAATCCCCTGGAAGTTCACGCCGGCATGGCAGCCGACTTCTGGCTGTTGGTCGGTTTCGGTTTTTCGGTCCGGCCGCTGATCGGGATCGCGATCGGTCCACTCAGGGCGTCATAGATCACCAGCACGTTCAACAGGCCGGCGATGACGGCATACCACGAGCCTAGCTCAAATCCGGTTCCGGTTTCCTCGTTCCAGATCGAAAGGTCATCGGTTCGACCCTCCGGACCCAACGGGCGGCTGGCCCAAACCGGACGGCGAGGCGGCGACATCAGTCCGCCCCACAGCGGTTGATAGTCCGTCCGGGTTCGCCCCCCGCTGTCGAACCGTTTCAGGTGGCGGGTTTGAACCAGGGCCGGCAAAGCCGGCAATCCGATTCCAACCTGGCAAAGGTAATGCCAGCGTCGGTCGTTGGGTGCCCAGGAAGCATAGACCACATGCCTGCCCCCGATTACGAACGCCAACACGTAGATCGACAGGATGGAAACCATGAACAGGCCGCCTTTCGCTCGGCGACCTTGGTAGAAGTGCCCCGCGCCCGGCCACAGCCACGCCAGAAATGCGGCAAGCCAAGGCTGGCGAAGATCGACGCGCTGCCCCTCCACCTCGATGATGTGCCGGCCTGGCGTGCCCATCCCGTCTCTCTTTCTCGATTACCCAAGCGCGTCAGACGTGCCGCTGGCCGCATGATCGCTAGCCGAATCGTAACGTCCTCTTCCGCCCGCCCATAGTCCAGCCAGCGGGCCCCCCTCCCGGACGGCTTGTCCCCGCCATTCCGCGGCATCGCCCTGAACAATCGGCTCGAGGGAGCCGTCCGGCGGGCGCTTCCGCCAAACCGCTCAGCCGCACATCTGACATTCCTGCGGCGATGCAATCGCTCGAGGGTCGTTGAGGTAATTGATCAACTGCCGCAGCCGCCCGAGCGAACGGCGGTTGAAGTGGAACACCAGCCGATGCAGCTCCTGCAGTTCCGGTTCGGAAGATTCCTCGGGCAAGGGTCCATCGACTTCAAAGCGGCCATCAACCAGCAGATCGTCGAAGCGGTGCTGCAGTTCCTCCATCGCCTCGGCTCGCAACGGACTATGCATCCGCAGCACCAGTCGATGGTGAACGTAGCGCATGCTGTGGTAGTTGCGGTAAAAGCGGCAGAGCTCGCCCACACACTCGGAGATGGAATCGGTGATCCGATAAAGATGAACGTCCTCCGCTGAAATCATTCCGGCTGCGAGCAGTTGACGTTGGAAGAACTGACCCACTTCGCGCCAGAAAGTACCTCCCGGGGCATCGAGCAAGACCACGGGAAGCATCGTCTGCTTCCCAGTCTGCAACAAGGTCAGCACTTCCAGGCATTCGTCCAGTGTGCCGAATCCACCGGGCAGGCAGACCACGGCGCTGCACTCTTTGACGAACATCAGCTTCCGTGTGAAGAAATACTTCAGCGTTACCAGTTTGTGATCGCCTTGGATCACCTCGTTGGCGCTCTGTTCAAAGGGCAACATGATGTTCAGCCCCATCGCCTGCTCGCGTCCTGAACCGCGATGGCCGGCCTCCATCACGCCATGGCCTGCGCCGGTGATCACCATCCAACCATGCTCGGCCATCGCCCGGCCGAGTGCTTGAGCCTGCAGCGACACGGGGTGGTCGGGTGGCGTCCGCGCCGATCCGAAGATCGTGACCTTGCGCCGTCGACGGTAGGGACGAAACGTCTTGAACGCGTAGCGGAGCTCGCGCAACGTTCGGCTGAGGATCTTCAAGTCGCCGCGAGCCGTTCCATCCTGCTCCAGGCGTTCGATCGTCCGCCGCAACTCGGCATACAGGTCCTCGTCGCGACCCGCCCATAACTCCTCATCCGCCGGCTGGGGCCGCTTCTCTTCGTCTTCCCCGACCGCCTCGACGGGCAGTTGGTCGACCGGGTATCGCTGCGGCTGATCCTGGGGTTGATTCATCGCGCAACCTACCTACTGTGTAATGCGTAATAGTGGAGTGGGGTCGGAGCTTTGCCTGCCGGCCGCAGCTCCACCGCACAATATGATGCAGGGCGGTCGATACGTCGCCCGCCCGAGTATGCCGGACCAAAGGATCCGGGCGGTGATTTTCCTGAACTGCCGAAAGGGATTGTGACTTTGGAGATTGCCATTCTGGGGACCGGCGCCGTGGGTCGGGCCCTCTCAAGCGGTTGGGTCGAGGCGGGTCATCGCGTGACGCTGGGCAGTCGCCATCCGGAGCGTCCGCGCTCCCCGTTGGCCGCACCGGTGACCGACATCGCTTCGGCGGCCGCCAGTGCGCCGGTCGTTGTTTATGCGGCTCCTTGGAGTGCTGCCCCCGAGCTTTTGCCCCAGGTCGGTTCGCTGGACGGACAACTGCTGATCGATGTGACGAATCCGTTGACGCCTGGACTGGACTCGCTGGATCCGCGCGCCAAACCATCCGCTGCCGAATGGCTGGCCGCGCAGTTGCCCGCGGCTCGCCTGATGAAGGCGTTCAACACCGTCAGCGCCGCGGCGCTTGCCTCACCGCGCTATGCCTCGCTTCCGGCGACGCAATTGTTCTGCGGAGACCATGAAGGAGACAAGCGGCTGGTCGAGCAACTGATCAATGACCTGGGCTTGGAGCCGATCGACGCGGGGCCTCTGTCGATGGCCCATTGTCTGGAAGCGCTCGCACTGCTGACGATTCGCCTGGCAATCTTCAATTCCCACGGCGACTGCGTGCTGAAATTGCTCCGTCGGAATGCTTCGGCCCCGGCGCTCTCATAACGCTTTTCGGGACGAAGCGCCCCACTGTCCGCGTCGGCTCGGAGCACACCCGTCATCCGAGGCTTCATCTGCAGAGCCTCCTCGCTTTCTCCCCCGACAAAGCCAGGGGAGAGCGGACCTGTCGAGTCGCTCCGCGAACTCTTCTTTAAAGTTGAGACAAAGCTAGTACGCAAAGACGACGCACACGGGACTGGGCACTTGCAGCGCCTTCATTCCGGCCGTGACACCGCCAGTAGGCGAGATGAAGAACGGGCGGACGTCGTTGGTCGATTGATTCGCGACCACCAGCAGCCGACCGTCGCGCGTGAGATTGAAGTTTCGAGGTGTCTGCCCCTGGGTCGGGATGTGGCCTGTCCGCATCAGCTGTCCGGTTTGCGGATCGAACTTCAGCACGGCGATCGAGTCGTGGCCGCGGTTGGAGCAATAAACAGTGTCCCCTTGGGGGCTGATGATGATCTCGGCCGTTGTATTCGAACCGGTGAAGTCATGCGGCAGCGTCGTTTCGGTATCAATCGCATGCAAATGACTGGTGACCGGATCGTGCGCGAAGCTGGTGACGGTGCTCGCCAGCTCATTGTTGACCAGCAGATGGCGGCCATCAGGGCTGAATGTCATGTGGCGTGGACCGGCCCCCGGGGCCAGCCGGGCGGTGGGACCATCGATCAGTGCACCATTTTCCAACAGGCCGTAGGTGATGATCTGATCCAATCCCAGATCCGTGACGAACAATCGTCCATGGCTGCTGAAGCGGACGCAGTGTGCATGAGGACCTTCCTGTCGTTCTGGATTGGGACCGCTCCCTTGATGCTGGCGGAAGCCCACCTGTGCCAGCAGCGCGCCGCTGGGCTGCAGGCTATAGACCGCCACACTACCGCTTCCGTAGTTGGCGACGGCCGCCCATCGAGCCGTCGGATCGAGCGCCACATGGCAGGGGCCGTTGCCGCCAGTGGACAGACTATTCAGCGCCTTCAGTAATCCAGTGGCTGGATCGATCGCATAGGCCGTCACACTGGGGCCGCCTCCCTCGCTTTCGCTGAGTTCTCCGACGGCGTAAAGAACGCGCTGAGTCGGATGGATTGCCAGAAACGACGGGTTCTTTGCTTCGGCAGCCAGCCGCAGGTTGGTCATCTCCCCATTGCCCGCCGCGATGTCGGCGACATAAATCCCTTTGCTTTCACCGTTGGTGTACGTTCCGAAATAGACGCGCACCTGCGCTTCCACCGAGAGTGGCAGGATTGCGCAGATGAAACCGATGAACGTCCGCAGGATCGTTCGATACACAGGGCGACTCATGGAGCACTCACTTTCTGCAGCGGCCGCGGAGGTCCACGGCTTGAGGTGGATTCGGTTCTATTGACCGAGCCGGATTACGGCCAGCGCGGTTCGCGCTTTTCAATAAACGCTTTGACGCCTTCCGCGGCTGCTTCCGTGGTGCAGGCCGCGGCAGCCATCGCCGCGCCGACGTGCAGCATCGCCAGCAATGACTCGCCGATGGTCTCGTTGAGCAATCGCTTGGTCAATTGGAGCGCCTCGACCGGCGACGCGGCGCACTGCTGGGCAAACTCCTGCGCCGCCGCCCACACGACCGCGGACGGAACCACTCGGTGAACAAACCCCAGCTTGGCTAGCTCATTGGCCGGCATCGGCTCACCGGTCAATAGCAAGCGCGCCGCCAACGATGCGCCGACGCGGAATGTCAGCAGCGGTGCCGTCAATCCACTCGCCAGTCCGCGGCGCACGGTCGGTGTTCCAAACGTGGCCGACTCGGATGCAACCACCAAGTCACACGCAGCCGCCAGGGCCAGCCCCGCCCCCAGTGCGGAACCATCGACCGCTGCGATCAACGGTTTGGGAAATCGAAACGCCTGTTCGATCAGCTCCGAAAATGCCAACCACTGTTCCTGATAGCGCTGCTGGGCATCCTGTTCTTCCTGGTCCTGCGCCTCGCGCAATTCCTTCAGGTCCAAACCGGAACAAAAATCCTGACCAGCTCCCATCAGGATCACGGCTCGTACGCGCTTCTCTTGATGCAGATCAGACAATGCCTGAGAGATATCGGCGATCATGCCCTGATTCAGGGCATTACGCACCTGCGGACGATCCAACACGATCGTCCCGCTGGGTGGATTTACTTTGACCGTGATCGACACGACGTGGCTCCTTGATGCAAGCTGGATTATAGTTGGCCTGCTGGGCCCCGAGTGGTGCAGAGAAACTGAGCGGCCAGGCAACCGTGATGTGCTGGGTGCACGGCAAACCGCCTGTGGGCACAAAATCACTGCCTTCCAAAATCACTACCTTCCAGACAGACGGCCGGACACCAGATAAAGTAGCTCTCACGATCTCTATCCAAATTGCAGTCCCAGGCGTCCGACTGCGCATCCGACAGAGGCCCCTCATGAAGTTTGCGAACGGTCGATTTCGAACTGCATGGATCATCGCCTTATTGGCAATCTGTGCAGCCCCAGCCGATTTGCCGGGGCAAGCCTCTTCCAACTCGGACCAGTCCGCCAGACCGTTGAAGGTGTTCATCCTGGCCGGTCAGTCCAACATGGAAGGGCACGGACGGATCAAGGCCGACCGAAACCATAACGAAGGCAAAGGCAGCCTCGAGTACCTGGTCCAAGACAGATCCACCGACAAGTACAAACACCTGCTCGGCAAGGACGGGACGTGGGCTGTCCGGAACGACGTCTGGATTCATTACCTCGATCGGAAGGGCAAACTGACACCCGGCTTCGGAGTGAACGAAGAACAGATCGGCCCGGAACTCGGATTCGGATGGGTCGTCGGTGATGCCTACGAAGAACCCGTCCTGCTGATCAAACTGGCGTGGGGCGGGAAAAGCCTGGCGGAAGACTTCCGCCCTCCCAGTTCCGGCGGCCAGCTCGGCCCGTACTACACGGAAGTGGTCGAACGCACCAAGGCGGTTCTGAAAGACCTGCCCCAGCAGTTTCCTGAGTTGGGCGATCGCCCGTACGAACTGGCTGGGTTCGGTTGGCACCAAGGTTGGAACGATCGAATTAACGACAAGTTTGTGAGCGAGTATGAGCAGAACATGGTTCACTTCATCCGCGACATCCGCAAGGATTTGGGTGCCAAAGATCTTCCGTTCGTGATCGCTGAAACGGGGATGGGCGGCAATGAAGAGAAAGATGCCGGCGCCCTGGCGCTGATGAAAGCGCAAGCGGCGGTGGCCGAGCATGAGGAGTTCAAGGGCAATGTTGCATTCGTCGGGACGAAGGCTTTCTGGCGGACTGAGGATATCTCGCCAACGGGACAGGGTTACCATTGGAATACCAACGCCGAGACGTACTACCTGATCGGCGAAGCGATGGGCCGCGCGATGAACCAGTTGTGCGAGAAGCAACTGGCTCGATAAGACACCCGCATACCTGGGATCGGAGTTCGTCGAATGCTGAGCCGTTTGTTCCGATTCATGGTTTGCGCGGCTTCGTTGATCCCCTGCACGGCCTCACCCGCAGCCGATGACTCAGCGCCCCAGTTCGGTGAAATGGCGGGTTACTTGCTGGTCCCACACGCCCGGGTGGATCCCAAGTACAACGCCGGGTTCTCGATGTATGTCGCCGCGTGGCCGTTGTTGAAAAACTATCCGGGACAGGATTTCCAGAGCGGCCTGTTCGGCACCTGGATGTTCGCACAACTCGACGAGCCCAAACCGGAGCAGATCTACTCGGACATTGAAGGGGGACTGGGCTGGTGGCGCGACACACGCTTCGCCACGGAGACGCCGAAGTTCATCATGGGCGGAGTGGCGTTGAACTTCGTGGAGTGGGCGAATGGCCCCGGGGCCGGGAAAGGTCGGGACTGGGATCAGCCGGCGGGTCACTATGCGATCGCCCAACTCAGCCCGTGGGTGCTGTGGCCGCCTGACGGTTTGAACGTGAAGCAAGGCACGACCGGGCAATTGTTTGGATACGGCTACCTTCCGCTGCCGCTCACTGCGGCCAAGCGATCCACTTCGGGAGCCGAGGTACCGACCGGCAATCACTGCTGGACCCTGTTCTTGAACACCGGCAACTTCAAAGGACCCGTGACCTTCTTCCTGCCTTATTTCTGGTCGCGGCCCACCATCGAAAAACCGGAGTTGGGCGGATTGTTTCTCGACAGTCGTCCATCAGAGCCGAACAAGGCGGTGCAGATGGAAACGCAACACATCCCGGCGTATCTGTCGCGTGACAAAAAGGGCGACGCATATGCCCGCGTTGCCCCAACCCTGTTCCCCGCATCCGCGAACGGTAACGCGCCGCTGATCCACCGCATCACGGCATACAGCAAGGCCGCCCTGTGGGACGACGTCGAAGCGTGGTTCAACGGCGGTCCGGTGGCCTCCGGTGAGATCCACAGCGAGGCGGCCGCCGTCCATACCTTCGACGGCGCCGGCGGGGCGACGTGGCGGATCTATCTGCCAAACGCCGAACGCGACGATCACGCGCCGATTGCGTGGAACTCTTTCGCTTCGTCCGGCGTGCTCGATGATGTTACGTATACGTACCAATGGGCACCGGAAGCCGTGATCCGTCACGGCGCGACCTACACGTTGCCCGAGTACTACTGTCTGGAGAAAAATCCGAACGGCAAGGAACAGTGGATCGTGGTGAACCCCGAGGATGTGCCTGCCGAAACAGGTTTGACGGAAGTCGAATTTCCGCAGCGTCGCAATGCCAACCCCGAGCCCTACGTCACGCCCGACGCAGAGGACAGTGGTTGGAAGGTTCCGGGGCCCTCGGCGGGACCATTCACTGCGAAGTTGGGAGATGGCAGTGTGGTGACGTATTTCTGGTACCGGTTTGCGGACCAGCCCGCGCTGCTGAACGCGGACCTGACGACTGAAGCGCGTGAAGCGCTCCAGCAACGGGTAGAACTGCTGCACAGGCACTGGACGAAAGACCGCCAATACCTGCCGCCGCCCACGATCGGCACACTCGCCGACCTTGATCCCGGCTTGCTCGTGACACCACCGAAGGGTTTAGAAATCGGCTATGTGCCGATCGTCACTCGCCAGGCGGCTCAGGACCAACCGTAACTTTGGCATCGCCCCCCCTCGCGGACGGCACGCCGGTCATCGAGCGCTCGCAGGGCCGTTTTGAATCTGCGCACCTGCCGACGATACCAACCCGAAGCGCCAGCGAGTGAGTTTGCCCGCAGCGCAAGCAAGGGCCCACCGCTCAAACCCGACATCCGCGTCTTTTCACCAGACGGCGCCCGGCAGGTGTGCGAATCAGAGGACTGACGTCCTCCGCTCGCCGAGAGAACCGCCGCACTAACGAAAAAAACCACGCAGCATTTTGAACTGACCCAAGAACCGCCTGACTTCATGACTCGGTTGGCCACGCGACGGCCCCTCGGTGATGACCGGCCCATGCAATCCGCTGGGTTCTGAAGCATCATCGGAAGATCGGACAGCGCCAGGTGCGTCCCTAATTGCTCGAGAAGTCGGGGATCCAGATGAAACCTACCGCGCACCGCGTTCAGTGGAGCATGGTCCTGGCTTTGACCTGCTTTGCTTCGTCGCTGGCAGAGCAGCCGGCCATGTCGTCTGCCCAGAAGCCGAATATCGTGTTCATTCTGGCCGACGATCTCGGTTACGGGGACGTTGGCTGTTACAACCCGACGTCAAAGATCTCGACCCCCCATATCGATCGTGTGGCTCGGGAAGGGATACGGTTCCGCGACGCGCATAGCCCCTCAGCCGTGTGCACACCCACCCGCTACGCGCTGCTCACTGGGCGTTATGCCTGGCGGACGCGGTTGCAGCGGAACGTGATCGGTCCGTTCTCTCCACCGCTGATCGCCGAACAACAGCTTACCGTCCCCCAGATGCTCCGCGGTCTCGGCTATGCCACGGCCTGCATCGGTAAATGGCACCTCGGCTGGGGTTGGCCCAAGCCTGCGGATGACGGCAAGCGGGATTTTGCTCAACCGATCACCGATGGTCCGACGACCCGTGGTTTCGATCTGTACTTTGGTACCGATGTACCCAACTATCCGCCGTATTGCTTTATCGAAAACGACCACACGGTCGGGATTCCTTCCGAGATGGCGTCGGTCGGGCGTGGCTCGTTCAACATCGCCGGCCCGATGGTTCCCGAGTGGAAGCTGGTGGACGTGTTGCCGACATTGCAACGCCGCGCCGAACAGTTCATCGAGCATGCCTCTGCAGATCAGAAGCCGTTCTTTCTGTATCTCCCCCTCACTTCGCCGCACTACCCGGTGGTTCCGGCGCCCGAGTTCGTCGGGACGAGCCGGTCAGGAAGTTACGGCGACTTCGTGGTACAGACCGATCACGTGGTAGGAGCAGTCCTCGATGCGTTGCAGCGGGCAGGTGTCACCGAAAACACGTTGGTGATCGTCACTAGCGACAACGGCCCAGAGATCACAGGCGAGGTCGATCCTGGCGCGTATGACCGCTTGAAGGAATTCGGTCATGCCAGCATGGGCTCGCTTCGCGGAGCCAAGCGGGATGCTTGGGAAGGGGGCCATCGAGTCCCGTTCATCGCCCGTTGGCCGGGAAGAATTCCCGAAGGCAGCACCTGCGACCAGACCATTTGCCACGTCGATCTGCTGGCCACGTTGGCTTCGCTGCTGAAGGTCACACTTCCTTCCGACGCGGGAGTGGACAGTGTCGACATACTTCCCGCATTGTTCGGTGAAAATCGGGACCGCCCGCTCCGCGAGGCGACCGTACTCCACAGCGGGCGAGGCAAGTTCGCGATTCGAAAAAAAGACTGGGTGCTGATCTTCGCAGCGACCGGAGATGACAACGGCTCGCAGGGAGAACCGGATTGGTTTCGGAAGGACCGCGGGTACGAACCACACACCCAGCCCGGGGAGTTGTTCAACTTGTCCGACGACCCAACGCAAAAAAGCAATCGATATGAGACCGAACCCGAGAAGGTGAAAGAACTGTCGGAGCTGATGGCGCGGTATGTATCCGAGGGCCGTAGTACGCCAGGACCGAAGCAGCCGAACGACGTGGAAATTGTTTGGGATCGGCGGGGCCGATAACGTGCGGCTCGAACCGGCAGCTTCCCCGCAGTGGGCCAGGCTGCGGCTGCACCTGCGGTTCGCGCGATCGATGCTTTTCGTGTTGAGACTCGCGGTTCGGTGCTCTCACCTCCGCAGACTCAGCACTCCCAGTCCGAAGGCGGTCAGACAGACGCCGACCGTAAGTTGCGTCGTCAACGGTTCGGCAAACATCAAAACACCGGCAACCGCTGCAAGCGTCGCTTGCGTGGCGTTTAACAGATTGACAACCGTCACACCCAGACGTTTCAGGGCATGGGTCAGCATGACGAATGCAATGGCGTTCAGCGTGCCGGCAATCACCATCGCGATCCACTGACGATGGTTGATTGCCGCCAGCCCTGAGAAACCGATCTGCTGCAGGCCGATCGCGCCCAGCACCAACAACCCGATCCCGGTACTGGTGCCGATCACGACAGGAGTTGGCAGGCCGCCGCGGAGGCAATACCGCAGTCCCACGCCAAGCGCACCGTAGGCGATGCCCGAGATCAGGTTCGCGGCAAGGCCAAGCGGCATGTTGCCCGTCGTGGGAGGCGCGCCGGAGACAGCCATCGCGCGGGTTGCCGCGCTTCCCGTTTGATCGGGTGGAGGGGCCCAAGAGAGGATCGCAGTCGCTGCAACGAGAAAGCAGGAAGCGACGACGACTTTCCGCGTGATCGGTTCGCCCAACAGGGTTCTTCCCGCAACGGCTCCGCCGATGATCATCGCGCCGAGATTGATCGGCACCGAGAGGGCAAGCCCCGCGTGGCGGAGGCCTAGCTGAAATAACACATTGCCGCCCAACTGACCGATCAGCGCGGTGACGATCATCCACCCGAGCAACCGGCGGTCAGGGACCAGTTTCTGCCCTCGCCAGACCATCGCCGCGATCCAAGGCGCGGCCAAAATGACCGTGGGCAGGGCTTTCATCGCCGAAACGAAGAACGGATCGAGCCCGCTCACGTAGCGGAGGCCCATGTTCGTTCCGGCATAGCCAATCGCGGCCCCCAAACCGCCCGCGACGGCCAATGCGAGGCCGGCGGTGGGGTGATCGGATCGATCGGCGGTCATCGCGGGCCCGGCCTCCGGATTCACAGCGGCCCACGGTCCGCTTCTCCCTCAACCCTACCGATTCCCAGTGATTCTCGACAGGCCCGGTCTCTAGAATGCATCGCGGGGTCGCGCTTCGCAGCGCGACACGGGGCCGCACGAAATCGGGCCGCACGAAATCGGGCCGCACGAAATCGGGCCGCACGAAATCGGGCCGCACGAAATCGGGCCGCACGAAATCGGGCCGCACGAAACGCGGCCGTGCTTCAGAAGTGCAGGCCAGGTTCTCCCCGCCCTTCGTAGCCGGTCAACTCCGCACCGATTTCGTAACAGCTGGGCCCACGCCTTCGACAGCGGACGACCGTGGCGTGCAGATGGTGCGATGGCAACCAGAGCGTGATCCGCTCCTCGGGCCACAGCTGCTCATGGTGCAGCAGTCCGAAGCCCAGGCGTGAAACATCGGAAACCAACACGTGCGCCAGGCCGGTCTCGCGCCGCGCCGAAGGCAGCGTCCGGGTAACTTCAAGCAAGGCCGGACAGCGCAGTCGCAACCGCGGCGCACGACGCTCGTCAAACGGATTGCTGGGTGTATATCCCAGCTCCTCAAAGAAGCCATCCAGTTCTGGCGGCAGAACCACCAGCAGCGGAACTTCGGCAATCAGTTGGTGGAAGGCATCGGCACTAAGGTCTGCCAACATCGCATTACCTCGATGTCAAATGATCGCCCCGCGGCGCGGAGCTGGACGGCCAGCGCGTATTCAGGGGAGAACGCCCGACGATTGGGTCGTCGGCCGGTCAGCGCATCGAACACATCCACCACGGCGCAGATCCTGGCCCATGGGTGGATATCCTCCAACGTCGCGCCCACCGGATACCCCATGCCATCGGGCTGTTCATGATGCTGGTAGACCATCATCAACTGGCCCCAGGAAAAATCAGCGTGCTGCACCAGGTCGCGAAAGCCGATCAAGGGATGACGTTGAACGGTTCTGCGCTCGATGGCGGAGAGGGTTTGTGCGTTGTGAATCAGTCGCCGGTCAATCGACAGTTTGCCGACGTCGTGCAACAAGCCTCCGACAGCGATCTGTTCCAGATCACCGGCGGAATACCCCAACTCACGCGCCAGCGTCACGGCGTACAGAGCCACGTTTGCCGAATGAGCAAACGTCCGATCGTCGTGCTGCAAGACATGCACCAGCTGATGCAAGGGGATGATGTCTGCCTCCAGCAGACCTGCCGCGCGCTGACCGAGTTCAGCGGCTGCACGGATCAGCTCCTGGATGCTGGTTCGGCGGGCCACCGCCTGCAAGGAATCGCGGATCAGATCGACCAAGGATGCAGCGCGTAGCGCCGCGGGCACCCGCTCGTCGTACAGCCACTGGTCCAGATGCTCGCGAAGATACTGTTCGTACGCCGGCTGATTCGCGGGGTAGATATACAGCTGGGGTCCATCGAGTTCGCGGATCCGCCGCCATTGAACCAGCGATAATGGTTGATGGGCTGCGCAGAGCAATGCAGGGCGTTGAGCAGCATCGTCGCCCCAATAGAGATCCACCCCCAAGGCATGCTCGGGCCGCAACGCTCCAGCGGCGATCGGGATCAGTCCGGTGGTCACGCGCAATTGCTCTTCCGCCGCAGTGCCCCGTTCGGACCGCCGTTGGTCCGGCCGAGACGTTCGGCATTGAAAAGCTAGACCACCACGGAGCGCGCCCGGCCGTCGGCCGCCGGTACCCTTCAATCCTCCGCCAAGCTACCGCCAGCGCAACCGCCAGAACCGCCACAGATGGAACAGTCCCGGCGGACAGAACGCGTGGACCCGCCCCGCTTAGGGCAGACCCTGGGTCCGCGTCGCGATCGTGTACACGCTGTCGCTGGCCGTAATGAACAGTTGCTTGCGATCGGCACCCCCAAAACAGACATTCGCCGTCCACGACTCGGGCACTTCGATGGTTTGGATCAGCTTGCCTTCCGGCGAGTACACATACACACCGGCCTTGCCCGTCAAGTAAAGATTGCCATCGCGATCCAACGTCATGCCGTCGGAGCCTTGCGGACAGAAGACGCGGCGATCGGTCAGTTCGCGCTGTGGGGAAATCTTGAATTCCAACGTCTGATTGCCTTCGATGTCGGCCACGTACAGGCGGCCGCGCGCTTCGTCACCCACAATCCCGTTGGGTTGCTTGAAGCCTTCCGCCACGCGCGTGACTTCGCCGGTCGTCGGTTGATACCGATAGACTGCCCGCATGTCCTGTGGCTCTTCGGTGTGCGTCCACCAAGGCCGCTTGTAGAACGGATCGGTAAAGAAGATCGTGCCATCTTCCATGACCCACGCATCGTTGGGACCATTGAATGGCTTGCCGCCATATGTTTCGGCCAGCACCTTGACGGACTGATCGGGAGCAATCACCCAAAGTTGATTCTTCTCATCAGCACATGCCACCAGATGCCCGTCGCGCATGAAGTAGGTGCCGTTGCTGCGGCCGGAGGGACTGAGATACTTTTCAACTCGGTTCTCTGCCGCGATCCAGCGATGAATGGCATCGTTCGGCTGGTCGGTGAAATAGACATCCCCTGTCTTGTCGACCGCCGGTCCCTCGGTGAATCGGAAGCCATCGGCAACCAACACCAACTTGGCCCCGGGCGCCGTCACCTCTTCCGCTTGGCTGATCGCTGGCCCCATCACGCCACTGAGCGCGACAATAAGGAACCACTTCATCTTCTGGCGATTGGTCGCGTGCATCGTTTTACTTCCCCTCATCCCGGATGAATCGATTGGTCTGCAGTCCGCGGGGCCACGAACCGCGCGGATAGGCTGGGCACTCCATCGCGACGAAGTGCCCACCCGGAAACGTGTCCACGCTAGAACAACGTATAGATGAACGGCGCGGCGGCGGAACCGCCCAGGACCACCAACAGGCCGATCACCCCCAGGGCCAACAGCAGCGGCAACAGCCACCACTTCTTGTTATGACTCAAGAACGCCGCGAACTCGCTGATCAAACTGCCTTCGGCCGCGCTGGCTTGCTGCTCGAACGAAGACTTGCTTGATGAATCCTGATTGCCACCGCTCATCGAGATACCCTGCCGATCGTCGGTGCCTGCACGGGCCCGCGCATCAAAACTGTCGGAAGTAGCGGTCCGCGCTCGGCGGTTCGCCGCGCGCCCGCCAATAGCTGGCGTCTGCTTCGCCGCGGAACGCCAGCGGATCATGGCCCCGCCAGCGCCGCCAACATCCTAAAGGCGTCACGAGCCCATAATAGATTGCGGCCAGCAGCAAGTGACCAAACACCCAGGCGATCGGGAAGGTCAGCCAAAGCCAGCCGCGAACGATCGGGATCTGGCTACCACGGAATGCGTAGTAGCAGAATCCGAGGAGTCCAGCGGCAATCCACAAGGCCCACGCCCAGCCGACGTGGCCGCGCCACCAGACGATCGCGCCGAGCAACAGCAGCACGGCGGCCAACGAGGCACCGAACCAGCGGCGCATCGCGGGAGTCAGGGGAGCGTGAGGATCGATCAGAGGCATACCGCCGGCCTGTGGGGGAGTCGCGAAATCAATCCAGGGCAAACTGCCGCAAGTGCTCACGCCGTGCGTTGGCCTGGTCGGTCTGCGGCTGTTTTGACTTGAGCAACAGAAAGTCCTCGATCACCAGCGCGTCCATGTCGGTCGCCATAAAACAGCGATAGGCATCGGCGGGCGTGCAGACGATCGGTTCGCCGCGAACGTTGAAGCTCGTGTTGATCAGCACCGGGCAACCCGTCTGATCGGCAAACCTCTTCAGCAATCGTGCAAAGCGTCCGTTCCGGGGTTCATCCACGGTTTGCACCCGAGCCGAATAGTCCACGTGCGTGACGGCAGGGATTGTCGAACGGACTTCGTGGACCTTCTCCAGTCCGGCCGGTTCAGTGGCTGTCGGCGCCCGCCGCTGGGCGGCTTGGACGCCGCACGTCAGCAGCATGTATGGACTCTCCGTGCCGGCAGGCAGCTCAAAGAACTCCGGTGCGCTGTCCGCGACCACGGCGGGAGCGAACGGGCGAAAGGACTCGCGGAACTTGATCTTCAAGTTCATCACGGACTGCATATCGACGCGTCGCGGATCACCCAGGATGCTCCGCGCACCCAACGCGCGCGGGCCGAATTCCATCCGGTCCTGCACCCACCCGACGACTTGTCCGGCCGCCAGCAGCGCGCTGGTTCTCGTGAGCAATTCGAATTCATCGGAAAACTGTTCGTAGCGCGCTGATTGCTGATCAAGCACCGAACGGATCTGCTCGCTTGAGTAGCGCGGACCCCAGAGTGAACCGCGCTGTTGGGCCAGGGGATCGACGGTCCGCGGTTGTTGCAGCAGTTGATGCCAGATCCATTGCGCCACACCCAGCGCTCCGCCCGCATCACCGGCCGCGGGTTGGATCCACAGTTGCTCGAATGGGCCCTCGCGGAGGATGCGTCCGTTGCCCACACAGTTCAAGGCGACGCCCCCCGCCAGGCACAAGCGGTTTTGGCCAGTCACGCGGTGCGCATGACGGGCAATCCGCAGCATCACCTGTTCCGTCACCTGCTGCACACTGGAGGCAAGATCCATGTCCAGCTGGCGGATCGGCTCCTCAGGTCGACGCGGCTCCGCGCCGAAGAGCTTGTGAAACCGCGGGCCTGTCATGGTCAGGCCCTGGCAGTAGTTGAAGTACGACTGGTTCAACCAGAACGAGCCATCCTCGCGAAGTTGCATCAGGTGTTGCAGGATCGCGTCGACGTACAGCGGCTTGCCATAGGGTGCCAGTCCCATCAGCTTGTATTCGCCAGAGTTGACGCGAAATCCGCAGAAGTACGTGAATGCGGAATAGAGCAGGCCCAGTGAGTGTGGAAACCGCAGCTCGCTGAGCAGCCTGATGTTTGCGCCTTCTCCGATCCCGATGCTGGTGGTCGTCCACTCGCCCACGCCATCAAGCGTCACGATCGCGGCCGATTCAAATGGGCTGGGATAGAAGGCGCTCGCCGCATGAGATTCGTGATGTTCGCAAAACACGATGCGACGCTTGTAAGCCCCCCCCAACCCACGACGGATTTCGCGCGGCAGGTGGAGCTTCGTTCGCAGCCATTGCGGCATCGCCTTTGAGAACGACCGATATCCGGCTGGCGCGAAACTCAAATAGGTTTCCAGCAGGCGATCGAACTTGAGCAACGGCTTCTCGTAGAACCCCACGTAGTCCAGCGCGGCGGCCGTCAGCCCGCCTGCTTGCAGGCAATACGCAATCGCCTGCTCAGGGAACCGCTCGTCGGCCTTCTTCCGCGTGAACCGTTCCTCCTGCGCCGCCGCCACGATCCGACCGTCGACCAGCAACGCGGCCGCCGAATCGTGGTAGTACGCGGAAATGCCCAAGATCGCCGTCATGGCATCCCATCGTACTTGAAGTCCACGACCACACGGCCCCAAGTCCGTTGCCTCTCCCTCCAGGACCGGGCCCGCACTTGTCGGCTCTTCCGCGCCGCCCGTTTTCCTCCCGGCATGCCGCCGATCGTCGGCCACCGGGAGTTGCCAGGAAAAAGGCCCGCGTTATGCTGCCGGGTCATTGCCCGGCGAGACGGACTTTCGATTCCAACGAGGAGCGTCGCGATGCGGTTGCTGCAGGAGTTCAAAGAGTTTGCGATGAGAGGCAACGTCATCGACCTGGCGGTCGGTGTCGTGATCGGCAACGCCTTCAGCAAGATCGTCAACTCGCTGGTCAGCGATGTCATCATGCCGCCCCTGAATTTGCTGACCGCAAAGACCGGCGCCACGTTCAAAGACGCGGCCGTTCGCTGGCAAGTCGATCTGCCGAAGGTAGAGAACGGCAAACCCGTACTCGACGCGGCCGGCGAACCGGTGCTGGTCCCCACGAACTACAGCCTGCTCAACTACGGCGCTTTCCTGCAGACGATCATCGATTTTTTGATCGTCGCCTTCTCGATCTTCATGTTCATCAAGCTGATGAACGAAGCCCGCCGCCGACTGGAAAAACAGAAGGCAGAAGCGGCGCCCTGCGAGCCATCCGAGGAAGTCAAACTGCTCCGCGAGATCCGCGATCAGCTGGCGAAGCGCTGAGCCCCATGCGACGTGTCAGAGGCGAGCAGTCCGTGAGGGCCGCTCATTTCGTCAACAGCAACTTGCCATTGCGCGTGCGGCGGAGGCGATAGAGCTGACCTTCCCAACGAATCCAGATTTCGTTGGCGCCTCCGCTCAGGGCGGCAAAGTCCAACTCGCGAATGCCTGCCGGCGGCTCAGGCATCCGGTCCCGCGCCGCCCCACCATCGGCAGCAATCCTCGGGAACTCTTCTTCGAGAACGCTGGCCCCTAGGTCGCGCCGGATGGTGGCCGGCTTTGGCTGGCCCCGCAATTCTGCAAGCGGCGGTTCTGCAGCCCGTTTTTCTGTGCCCCCTTTTTCTGTGGCCCGCTGCTCCGCGGCTTGCTGTTCGTTGGCCATCGCGTGGCTCCCCTCAGACTGCGAAAAACCGCGATGTTTTTTTGACATCGACCCTTGCGACAATTCGGGCTCGGCCGTAGATTCTATTGAGATCGAGTCTCAATAGCAACGGATCCCCGGCAATTCGCTGGGTTTTCGCAAGGCAGGGCGACTCGATCGCTGCTTTGGTTCGTGGGACGCAGCCAGCTTCGGCGTTGCGCGCGGGCTGGGCCAGATGGCCCGACGCGAACGCCCCTCCGCCAGCCACGCCCCCCTTGGGTCAGGAACCCTCTGAACGCCTTGCGCGGGAGGAAGGGGCTTCCGGCCACTGCCTTCGGCCGTCCACGGTCGGCAGCCGCGGTGGCTTGGTTTCTTTCTGGGGGACTTTCAATGGCGATGCAATTGGCGGGGTTCGGGCGACGATCGCGCGGATGTCGGACGGGTTTCACCGTGGTGGAACTGCTGGTGGTGATCGCAATCATCGGCATCCTGGTGGGCCTGTTGTTGCCGGCCGTTCAGCAGGCGCGGGAGGCCGCGCGGCGGATGCAGTGCAGCAACAACCTGCACCAGATCAGTCTGGCGATGCACAACTACCACGATGCGCACAAGGCGTTTCCTTGGGCCTCGGATTGGCGGAACAAGTACTACAGCGCCTTTACGGCCGCGCTGCCGTTCATCGAGCAGAAGCCGCTGTATGTCCAGTACGACGGCAAGCTGACGGTCTATGACGGGGCGAATGCGGAGGTGATCAAGCAGTCCATCGGAACCTATCTGTGTCCCTCGATGCCCTTGCCGCGTGGCGTGCCCGATCCGGTGTGCCTGGAGTCTGCCGCGCCTTCCAGCTATGCGGTTTCGGTAGGTTCACAATCGGCTTGGAATCCGCTGGATAACGGGGCCTTCGTGAAATACGACGGGACGTTGCCAGCCAGCCAGCGGAGTGTGCGGTTCAGCGACATGCTGGACGGGGCTTCGAACACCTTGGCGATCGGGGAACTGGATTACGGGCTGCAGAACTATCTGTTCACGGGCTCCAATCCCTGCCGTGGACGGCTGCGAGGGGGGACAACCGCATGGGGCATTGGCTATCCCGGCTATTCCTTTGCCACGACAGTGGGAGTCTTCAATTCCGACCGTTTGGTGGTGGGCTTCAACGAGTTTCAAACATTCCGCAGTGATCATCCGGGGGGCGCGTTCTTCTCGATGGTGGACGGATCGACGCGATTCTTTCCCACGGAAATCGATCCGGATGTGCTTGATCGACTGGCGACCCGCGCGGGGGCCGAATCCTTCGACATGAATCAGCTGCCATGAACCGTCACAGGCTTCCAGTATGGCGGTGGTCCCGAGGCACACGAATGCTCCGGGCTGCGGCCGCGCTGCCCAGCATCGGGCTTCTGCTGTGGCTGTGTCCGGGTTGTGATCAGCCAGCGCCCCGGGCGGCCGTTCAGGGAACGGTGCTGCTGGATGGCAGCCCGTTGCAGTATGGTTTTGTCGAGTTTCAGCCGGAGCTGGAGAACGAAGGGCCGGCCGTGATGGCGGAGATCCATAACGGTCGTTTTTCCCTGCAGAAGGAAGCGGGGCCCGGAGCGGGCGCCGTGCGGGTCCGATTGCACGGCCGCGCGCGACCACCCGTGGAACTCGATGATCCCCGCGCCGTCGCTGCCATGGACGATGAGACAGCAGCCAGTTTGGATGCCGAGCTGCTACCTGAGCGCTACCACATGCGTTCGGAGATCGTGGAACACTTGCATGAAGACCGGCTCAACGAACTGAGCTACCAGCTGACCAGTGACTAACCTGTCACCGCGAATCCTGTTCCATTTCAACGCGGCCAAGCCAGCGCCGCGGACTTGTTCAACCGAAGTCGTGCCGTAAAGGGCCCCTAGCAATGCAACGCAATGCAACTCGTGGTCGATGGTGGATCTGCTGCGTGTGTCTGTGTGGGTTGGCGCTCGCGGAGGCGCGTGCTGAGGATGCCACGCCGGAACTCGCCGCACTGCCGCGCGGCTTGACGAGTTTCGGTGGCGCCGAATCCGATGGCACCTGGTTTGTTTATGGGGGCCACGATGGAGCGGCGCATTCCTATTCGATCGATCAGCAATCACCGTCCTTGTATCGTTATCGACCGGGACAGGACGAGGCGTGGCAAGAGATCAGTACCGGACCGCGGCTTCAGGGGCTGGCGATCGTGGCCCACGATGGGGATCTGATCCGCATCGGTGGTTTTGAAGCGCGCAACGCCGAGGGTGAAGCAGACGATCTCTGGTCGATCGACAGTGTCGCGCGGTTCGATATCGCGAAGGGCCAGTGGAGTGAACTGGCCCGTTTGCCCGAACCACGAAGCAGCTTCGATGCGGCGGTTCTGGATGACCAGGTGTTTGTGATCGGCGGCTGGGCGTTGCAGGGCGACGGAGAAACGCAGTGGCACGGCACGGCGTATCGCATGGATCTTTCGGCCGCCGATCCGCAGTGGAAACCATTGCCGACCCCGCCGTTCCAACGTCGCGCGTTGGCCGTGGCTGCTTACCAGGGCCGGATCTATGCGATCGGCGGCATGAATAAGGAAGGCGGCCCGTCGACTGCCGTCGATGTGTACGACCCCAAGGCCGACAAATGGACAAGCGGCCCCGAACTGCCCGGCAAGCCGATGGGGGGCTTTGGCTGCGCCGCGATCGAAGCGGATGGACGGCTGGTCGTCACCACTTCGCTGGGCGACATCTGGCGTCTGACGCCCGATGACAGCCAGTGGGAGTCGATCGGCCAGTATGAGCCGGGCCGATTCTTTCACCGCATGTACCGGCATGGCGATGGGGTCGCACTGGTCGGTGGCGCGAACATGGAGACCGGTCGTTTCACCGAGACCGGGTGGCTCAAGCTTCCCGAACTGGTGGCTCGTTGATCGTCCGCGCCGGTGGATTCTCCGCATGAATCTGTGACGCGGCGCGCGGGTTCTCTCGCCGTCGCGCCGTTCCCGTTTTCTCGCTCTTTGTTTTGAGGTAGCTCGAGATGATCTCCCGTAGCTGGTGCTGGCTTGTGTTGGGCGTCAGTGCATGGACCGCCTCGGCGGCATCCGCGCACTTCCCGTGGATGGCCAAGGACGCGGACGGCAAGGCGATCCTGTTCTTCGGCGAGAATCCTGCGGATCGAACCTATCGGCTGCCGCCGTCGATCGCCGCGACGCAGATCGAAATGCGGACGGGTGACAACGAAACCTGGACCGCGTTGCCGCTCAGTCCGATCGAGCGAGACGACTTGGTGGGTCTGATCTCGGAAACGGCCCTGCCATCAAAGGCCCAGGCTCGCGCGGCTGTCACGTTCGGGATCTACAAGGGAGCCCGTTTGGATTATTTCACGACCTATCAGGCGGGTCCGCTTCCGACGGATCGCAAGTCAACCGCCGCGGGGGGCCGCCTGCAGGCAGAACTGATCGACAGTCCCACGGGGGTCGATGTGTATGTCACGTTCGATGGCAAACCGTTGGCCGATGTCGACGTGAAGCTGTTCTGCAGCGAAGGTCACGAGGAGGGCAGCGCGAAGACTGACAGCGATGGCAAGGCGGCACTGTCCGACGGACAGATCGAATCCGGTTTGAACGGGATTCTGCTCGGCTTCACCGATTCCAGCGCAGCGGGCGAACTCGACGGAAAAGCGTACACGTCGACGATGTTCTATCTGACGGCCACATTCGATGCCGATCAGCTCGACAAACCCTGATGCGGCCGACGGGGCTTCGTCCGCTACCTCGGCCGATCATGTTCCATGACATTTGCCTGACAGGCGGTTTCACCAGGACAGGGGAGCCTGCCAGGCGGCGCGGAGATTGGGCCATGGCGCGTGGATCAGCGTGTCGGGTCCCGCGCGGAAGATCACTTCGTGGCCGGGCCGGACCGTGCCGATGGCAAGGCACGCCACATCGGCCATGACCCGTTCGAATTCCGCGACCTGCTGCGGCGCGACTTCCACGAGGAAACGACTGTTCGATTCGCTGAACAGCGCTACCTCGGGACTGATGCCGCTATAGACCAGCGGCAGGACGTCGAGATCGACGCCCAGTTGACCGGCGAATGCCATCTCGGCCGCCGCAACGGCCAATCCGCCTTCACTCAAGTCGTGGCATGCGCGGATCAGGCCGGCGGTGATCGCGCGGTGGATTGCCATGAAGTTCTGCAGCGCCTCGACCGGATCCACGCGCGGGACGCGCCCACCGCGGAGACCGAGGACGAGCGACAGATGCGAACCGGCCAACTCTTCCGCCGTGCGACCGATCAGATACAGGCGACTGCCCGGCTGCTTCGCATCCATCGTCACACATTGCTGGACTTCTTCTACTTGTCCAATGGCACTGATCAGCAGGCTCGGCGGAATCGAGATCGTGTGCTTCGTGCCCGCGGTGTCGAAGAATGAGAATTCGTTGTTCAAACTGTCTTTGCCACTGATGAATGGCGTCCCCAGGGCCAGGGCGACATCGTGGCAGGCCATCGCAGCGCGGACCAACGAACCGAGCGTCTCGGGGCGATCGGTGTAGCCCCAGCAGAAGTTATCGAGGATCGCGATCCGTCGCGGATCGGCGCCGACGGCTACGCAGTTTCGCACCGCTTCGTCGATCGCACTGGCCGCCATGTGGTAGGGATCAAAATCGCCATAGTGCGGATTCATTCCGCAGGCAATCACGATCCCCCGCCGTGAATCCAGTTTGGGCCGCACCACGGCCGCATCGCTGGGTCCGTCGGCATGCGGTCCCACCAAGGGCTTGATCACGCTGCCGCCTTGGACTTCGTGATCGTATTGTCGAATGATCCAGTGCTTGCTGCAGACATTCAGCGAACCAAGGATCCGCACCAACGCATCCGTTGCAGCCGAGGGGCCCAACGGCGGAACTTCCAGCGGCCGATAGTCCTGGGGCGTGTAGACCGCATCGCGAACGATCGGCGGCCGACCCCCATGCAGAAATTCCATCGACAGGTCGCCCACGTCGTTTCCGTTGTAGCGAAGACGCAGCCGGCCAGTGGCCTCGAACTTGCCGATAATCGTCGCTTCCACTCCCTCCGCCGCGCACAGCTGGTGCAGCCGGTCCCAGTGCTGGGAAGGAACGGCCAACACCATCCGTTCTTGCGCTTCGCTGATCCAGATTTCCGTATAGCTCAAGCCGGCATACTTCAGCGGTGCTTTCTCCAACCAGACTTCGGCACCGATCTCTTCGCCCATCTCGCCCACGGCGCTTGAGAATCCACCGGCGCCGCAGTCGGTGATCGCGTGGTACAGCCCCTCATCGCGGGCCTGCAGGATCACGTCCAGCATCATCTTTTCGGTGATGGCGTTCCCGATCTGAACCGCGCCGCCGCTGATCGACTCGCTTTCGTGAGTCAGCTCCGCGCTGCTGAATGTCGCTCCGTGAATTCCATCGCGGCCCGTGCGGCCGCCGATTGCCACGATCCAATCGCCAGGCTGCGCGGCCTTATCGGCGCGGTTGACCGGAATCAAACCCACATTGCCGCAAAACACGAGCGGATTGCCCAGGTATCGGCGATCGAAATAGACCGCTCCGTTGACGGTGGGAATCCCCATCCGATTTCCGTAATCGCGGACTCCGGACACCACTCCCTTCATGACGCGCCGTGGATGAAGCACGCCCGGGGGAAGCGTATCGGGGTGCGTATCGGGAGGAGCAAAGCAGAAGACATTCGTATTGCAGATCGGTTTCGCCCCCAATCCCGTGCCCAGCGGGTCACGGATCACACCCCCCAATCCCGTGTTGGCTCCCCCGTAGGGTTCCAAGGCCGAAGGATGGTTGTGTGTCTCCACCTTGAAGCATACGTGGTCTTGCTCATCAAACTTCACGACGCCCGCGTTATCCTTGAACACACTGACCAGCCAATCGGCAGATCCCATCTGGCGACGGAGCTGCTGGGTGGCCGCGAAGATCGTCTCTTTGAGCATGTTCTCGAACCGCCGTTCACCGCGTTCATCGCGGTAGGCGATTCTGCCGGCGAGCGTCTTGTGGCTGCAGTGTTCGCTCCAGGTCTGTGCAATCGTTTCCAGCTCGATGTCGGTCGGATCTCGATCCAACGCACGGAAATGCGCTTGAATCGTCTGCATCTCGGGCAGGGTCAGATAGAGCTGCCCTTGCTTGCTGAGCTCCATCAGTTGCTCATCATCCAGTGCGCGCAGCGGGACGGTGATCTTCTGGAAGGTATATCCAGCTCCCAGGTCCAATCGATCCAGATCCAACGGCCCCTCCACGACTTGCTCGATCGAGTCGTTCGCCAGGCATCGGCGAGCGATTGCTTCGATGCGGTCTTGGGGCAGTTCGGGCAGCCAGTATTTTCGGAAGGTCCGCACGCGCGCCGCGGGCCAACCGCCATCGACAATTGCGCCTTCGGCGCTCAACCCTACGGGATCCGTAACCCCGGGTTTGGGCAAGACATGGATCAGCCGCGGCCGCTCGCCTGGCGGCGTGCGAAGGGCAGGGTCACCCAATCGTCCAACCACGGTCCGTTCCGTGATCGGATCGGCCAGCAACCGCTGCGCAATCGCCTGTGCGTCCGGCGCGGAGAGATGGCCTTCCAGCAGAAAGCCGCGCGCCGCGTCGACCATCAGCATGCGGTCGGCGAGTCCCAATTCCCGCAACTCTTCTGCGATCCGCACGCCGTCACGATCCGGTTCACCCACCGCCGGATAGATATCGACTTGCCAAATCATCGCGATGCCTCGTGGAGTCAAATGCAAGTGCACGGCAGGGGGATGCCCGCAGGCGCGCCCGCCGATCGGGTCAGCGATGGTGCGGGTCGCCGTCGAGGCGACGCTGGCGAGCATTTCGCAGCAGGCTCTCCAGCTGGGCTCCATCATGAGTTTCGATCGCCATTCGAAACTCGTCGAGCACCCTTGCGAAACGCGCAATTTCCTGCAAGACGCTCGCCGAATTATCCAAAAGAATCTGTCGCCACAATCCGGGGTCGCTCGCCGCGATCCGCGTCGAGTCGCGCCAGCCGCTGGCGACCAGCGGCAACCAGGCTTCCGGCAGGCTGGCCGCCAAGCTGGCCGCAATCACATGCGGCGCATGGCTCGTCGCGGCCAGTGCCCCGTCGTGTTCTTCCGGCGTCAGCCGCACGATCCGCGCACCGAGCTGTTGCCAGAAATCCGCGGCTCTTTCGACGAGCTGCGGGGTAGTCCGTGCCGTGGGCGTCAGAACGACGACGCGGTCTCGCAGCAGATCGGCTCGAGCGTGCGCGGGCCCGGTTCGTTCGCCGCCGGCCAGCGGGTGGGAACCGATGAAGCAGTCCGCCGCCTGAGAATCGCGTTCGACGGCCGCCACGATGCTGGCCTTCGTGCTGCCGACATCTGTGATCAGACCTGCTCGCTCCACGACACGCGCCGCAGCGATCGCGTGTTCCGCAATCTGATCAATCGGGGTTCCGACCACGACCAACTGGCAACCCTCCGCGGCGGATTGCAGGTCCGCGTGGATCGAAGTCACCGCGCCCCGCTCGAGGGCGGCTTCGCGTGTTTCTGCTCGGCGACTCCAGCCGCGAACCTCGGCCGAGGGCCATCGTTGTCGAATGGCCAGCCCGACACTCGCGCCAAGCAACCCCGCACCCAGGATTGCCGCGCGGCGGAGCGGGACTTCCGAGCGTTCTGCCGCTTCCTCGCATTGCGTAGTACCGCCGCTCATGGCGTGGGCTCGGGAAGGGAGTCCGGCCGAGCGTCCGGAGCTGCCGCATCGAGGCTCTTGTCTCCCGCTGGCAATCGATGCCCCAGTTTCTCGCGCTTGGTTTCCAAGTAACGGACGTTGAACTCGTTGGGCGGCGAAACCAGCGGCACCTGATCGACCACGCGGACTTCAAAGCCGCGCAGATTGAATGCTTCCGTCTTCTTCGGGTTATTGGTCAGCAGCCGAATCTCTTGCAGGCCGAGATCTTTCAGGATCTGCAAGCCGACGCCGTAGTCGCGCATGTCGGCTTTGAATCCCAGTGCATGATTGGCCTCCACAGTGTCGAGGCCTTGGTCTTGCAGTGCGTAAGCGCGAATCTTGTGCGCCAGTCCGATGCCGCGCCCTTCTTGAGGCAGGTACACCAAGGCACCGCGTCCTTCTCGGGCGATTGTCTCGAGCGCCTGCTGCAGCTGATCGCCGCAGTCGCAGCGAAGCGAGTTGAGCAGATCGCCGGTGAAGCAGCTGCTGTGCATGCGGACCAGCGGAGCCGGGCCAGGGGCAAGCAGATCCCCCATCACCAGAGCGACCGGTTCCTGATCCTCGTATTGGACGCCGTAGACGATGATCCGAAACCGTCCCCAGCGAGTAGGCAAATCGGCTTCGGCTCCGCGCGAAACGAGCTTCTCGTTGACTCGACGGTGTGCGATCAACTGTTCGATACTGATGATTTTCAGGTGATGCTGGCGAGCCAGATCCACCAGATAGCCACGGGTTGCCCGATCGCCTGACTCGTCGAGGATTTCGCACAGAACACCTGCCGGAGACAGGTCGGCCATCCGCGCCAGATCGACAGCCGCTTCGGTGTGTCCGGCCCGCCGAAGCACGCCGCCTTCTTTCGCCAGAAGCGGGTAAACGTGTCCAGGCCGGACAAAATCTTGGGGACCCGTTGCCGGATCGATCATGCGACGGATCGTTTCGCTTCGTTCAGCGGCGGTGATCCCGGTCCGCGACCCGCAATGGTCGACCGGCGTCATGTAGGCCGTTTGCAGGGGGGTTTCGTTTCGCTGAACGACGGGGGCCAGATCCAGCCGGCGGCAAACCTCCGGCAGCACGGCACAACACAATTGGCCTCGGCCACGGAGCATGAAGTTGATGTTCTCGACCGTCGCCCGCTCGGCGGCGCAGATGAAATCCCCTTCGTTTTCGCGATCTTCCGCGTCCACCACGATCACCACCTCGCCACGGGCGATTGCCGAGACGGCTTCCGGAACGGAACTGAAGCAATCGGGCATGCTGGTTACTTGCGGTGTTGGCGTGCGAACCCTTACCCAAACAGGGACCGCGGACCGCCATGAAAAAAAACCGTCTGTTCGTCAGTATAGGCGGCTGCCCCGCTCACGCGACCCGGTTGTACCGTCCGAAAAATGGAAGGATCGGGCCGCGGTCGGTCCAATTCGCACCGCCCGCCGATCGTCTGCCGGGAATAATGGGGAAGCTTTTGGACGGAACTCACACCCTGCCTCAGGCCGTGTCATGGCTTTGTGTTCGCAGACCACCCGCAGACTTGCCGTGTCATGGCTGTTTGCTGTCATGATTTGGCTGGTTCCGTGCGCGAAGCATCCGGCGGCGCTGGCCGGCGACGCAGCGGACGCGGCTGCCCCGGCGGCATCGGCGGAGGATGCTTGGGTCGAGTTTTCGCGGTCCCAGTTGCTGTCAGATGTGGTTTACCGGCAGGTCGGTGAACGCGCGTTGCGGATGGACATCTATCGTCCGCGGGGAGTCGAGCTGGCGGTTCGGCTGCCAGTGGTGATCCTGATCCATGGCGGGGCCTGGACCACGGGCGACAAGCGGACGATTGCGACGTATGCCCGCGACCTGGCCGAGGCAGGCATCGCGGCCGCGGCAATCGAATATCGGCTGGCGCCCAAACATCCCTATCCGGCGGCGGTTCACGATGCGGCGGCAGCCGTCGCGTTCGTCGGTCAGCAGGGCGCCCGCTTTGGGATCGATCCCCAGCGGATCGGTGTCTGGGGATATTCGGCCGGCGCGCATCTGGCTTGCATGCTGGCCACCTGCGGGGATGAATCGCAAGACCTTTGCAGCGATGTGCTGGGATGCCAGTCGCCCCCGGCGGTCTGCTGTGCAGTGGCCGGTGGCGCGCCATGCGACTTGCGCACGATTCCACCCAGCGCGACGGTCGTCGCCCATTTTCTTGGGGGCACGCGGAGCGAGCTGCCGGAAGTCTATATCGAAGCTTCACCCGCCGCGCATGCGTCGGCCGGTGACAAGCCGATCTTCTTCTATCACGGGACGCGCGACCTGATGGTGCCGGTTGAGATGGCCCGCGGACTGTATGAACTGCACCGCGCACTGGGGATTCCCAGCGAGTTTCTCGCGGTCGAAGGCCAGGGCCACATACTGACATTTCTGTTGCCCGATGGTCGGCAGGCGGCCGTCCAATTCTTGCGGTCGCATCTCCAGGCGGCAAACTGATCGTTCCCTGCGCCGCTGAGCGGGATGCGGCGCCAATGTGGGGATGATTTGGTACGATTCGACATCGGCGGACCGGGCGGCGGGCCCTTGCTCGTGACGGGCCAGTCGGCCGCCTTTCATCTTTGTCAGGAATCTTCGGCCGTCGGATCTTCAAGGAGCGCGCCGTGCGAACGATCTGGAACGCTGTGATGTGTCTTGCAATCAGTAGCTTGACCCCGTGGCTTCACGCGGATGAAGGAATGTGGCTGTACAACGATCTGCCCGCAAAGCAGCTCGAACAACGCTACGGCTTCAAGCCAGACGCCGAGTGGGCCAAGCATTTGATGTTGAGCAGTGTCCGGTTCAATTCGGGCGGTTCAGGATCGTTTGTTTCCAGTGATGGTCTGGTACTGACTAATCATCATGTCGCCAGCGATACGCTCTATAAGCTCAGCACGCCCGAGCGAAACATCGCCAAGGACGGCTTCCTGGCCGAGACTTGGGATGCGGAGCTGAAGGCTCCTGATCTGGAACTGAACCAGCTGGTTGAGATCATCGATGTCACCGATCGCGTGATGGCCGCGGTGAAAGAATCCATGTCGGTGGAACAGGCGGCCGATGCACGGCGCGCGATCATGGCGGAGATTGAAGCAGAGTCTCTTAAGCAGACCGGCCTGCGAAGCGACGTGGTAACGCTCTATGGGGGCGCGAAATACCACCTCTATCGCTACAAGAAGTACACCGATGTGCGATTGGTCTTCGCACCGGAAGCAGCGATTGCGTTTTTTGGGGGCGACGCCGACAACTTCGAATACCCGCGCTACTGCCTCGACATGACCTTGATGCGGGTCTACGAAGACGGCAAGCCGGCCAAGCTGGAACACTATCTGCGGTGGGCTGATGCACCGATCAGCGACAGTGAGCTGGTGTTTGTTTCCGGCCATCCCGGTCGGACTCAGCGGATCTTCACCGTGGATGCACTCCGCTACCTCCGCGACCACCGCCTGCCCTTCACGCTTGACCTGATCCGCCGCAAGGAAATCCTGACGCAACAGTTTGGCTTGAACAGCGACGAAGCCCGCCGCCGCGGGCAGGACGATCTGTTCGGCATTCAGAATTCGCGAAAGGCGTACACCGGCATGATCGGTGGCCTGCAAGATCCGCGAATCATGGCCGACAAAGTGCTCCGCGAAACCCAGCTCCGCGATGCAGTCAAGGCTTTGCCCGATGGCAGCGCGATGCTCAAGGCATGGGATGACATCGCCCAACTGCAGCAGGATCGAGTGAAGATTCTGCGCTCCGTCACCAGCTTCAGGTCGAGACTCTATGAGATCGCCTCGACTCTGCAATTGATGTCTGTTGAGGATGCAAAGCCCAGCCCCGAGCGACTGCGTGAGTTCCGAGATTCAGATCGCGAATCGTTGCTGCAGGATCTACTGAGCGATGCGCCGATCTACAGCGATTTGGAGATCGTGAAACTTGCCGACGAACTCGCCAGGCTCACCGAACAGCGGGGCGGCGAAGACCCGCTGGTGGTGTCGGTGCTGGCCGGCGTCAGCCCGCAAGACCGGGCCGCCCAACTGGTCAATGGTACGAAACTGGCCGATCCGGCTTATCGCAAACAACTGGTCGACGGCGGCGCCGAAGCGATCAAGGCCAGCAAGGATCCGCTGCTTGAACTCGCCAGGATCATGGAGCCTCCGTATCGCCTCGTCCGCACGGAACAAGAGCGGATCGACGAAGCCGAGCGTCAAGCGTATGCGAAGATCACCTCCGCCAAGGTGAAGGTCGAGGGTACTGGCACTTACCCCGACGCGACATTCACGCTGCGGCTGGCTTTCGGGACCGTGAAGGGCTACGAACAGGATGGCCAGAAGATTGCGCCCTGGACCACGCTGGACGGCGCATTCGACCACGAAGCAGCCCATGGCGGGGCAGCGGATTACGCACTTCCGAAGTCGTGGCGCGAAGCCAAGGACCGGATCGATGCAAAGGTCCCGTTCAACTTCGTTTGCACGGCTGACATCATCGGCGGCAACAGCGGCAGCCCGGTCGTGAATCGCGCGGGTGAACTGGTTGGCCTGATCTTCGATGGGAACATCCAGAGCCTCACCGGCGATTATGTCTACAGCGACACGCAAGCGCGAGCCGTTGCCGTCGCCGGTTCGGGGATCAAGGCGGCGCTGCGCGACGTCTACAAAGCACCGAAGCTGGCCGAATCGCTTGGTCGCTGATGTGGCGCATGTCGAGCGACCAAACGCTCGGCATGACAAGCGACCCGACCCACCGACGGGCAGTCGGCCGATGGAGCCGCTGCCCTCGAGAGCCATGAGCCGAGACCGCTGGGGAATCCCTCATTTTCGTCGCGGGGAGAACCTGTGATGCTCGTCCTGATCTGGCTGCTGTCGCTTTTCGTGCAAGAGATCCCCGCGGCCTGGCGCGAGGCGGCCGCGCAGTACGAGTCGGACATCAAGAAGTTCGAGGAGTTGGACCGCGCTGCGCCTGATCCGCGCGGCGCGCTGCTGCTCGTCGGTAGCAGCAGCATCCGTCTTTGGGATACGGCGGAAGAGGATCTCGCGCCGTGGCCCGTGATCCGTCGCGGTTTCGGCGGATGCACTTTTTCCGATGTCCTGATCTATGCCCCCCGCTTGATCCCCCCACACCAGTTCGCAGGGCTCGTTCTGTTCTGCGCCAATGACATTCGCGGAGAAAATGACGACAAGAGTCCGGCTGAAGTCGCCCACATCGTCCGACAGATCATCGACACAGTTCGGCAATCTCACGCGACGGAACCGATCCTTGTGGTGGAGATCACACCCACTCGGAAGCGATGGCAATCGTGGCCGCAGATTGAGGACGCAAATCGGCGGATCGAAGCAGTCTGTAAAGATTCTCCCGGCGTGTACTTCGTGACGACTGCCTCGCATTACCTGAGCGACCAGGGCGAACCACGCGAGGAATTGTTCGTCGATGACCTGCTGCACCAGAACCGCGACGGATATCGGCAGTGGGGCCGCTTGATCCGTGATGCATTGGAACGGGCCGGCGTGCCAAAGCCCTGAAAGCATGCCCTGGCGCCACGCCTGTCGTTTGCCTGCCGGCATCTGAACCCCGGGTGCCGACAACCATTCACGAACGGGCGCACCGCTTACCGCACCGCAGATCGCGGACTGGGCAGATTGCGGGCGAACTGCCGCGCTAGTTCAAGATCGTGTTCATCGGGCCGTTTTCGATTCAGGCCCCCGATCAACCAAAGCGGACCGTAGGTGTCGCGACCGGCACAGTGGAACTCCTGGATCACGCGATAGCCCTTGCGCTGCAGCGCGCCCCGGAGCGGGCGATGGCCCATCTGCCATAACGCGGGTAATCCCTCCGTCGAAAACAGAAACACGGCAGGCGCTGAATCCTTCGCAGGCGGCAGATGATCCATCCAATCGCGGATCGACTGGTGGAACCGACCGTAGTAAATGCCCGACCCGATGCCCAGCAACGATATGGACCTCACGGATTCCACCGGCACAGCTTCTGGCTCCGAAACCTCGCACGCCAGCACCTCGGCCATCGCGTGAGCCACGCGGAGCGTGTTTTGGTGGTGGATCGATTTGCACACAATCAATGTTCTATCAGTCATCACCGGCCTCTCGGCATTCAAGCAATCCGCGGTGGAGCGATGACCACCTTCGGTCTGACACTCAAAACTTCACTCGGAGATCCATGGCCCTGGGCCTTCAAGGGGCTCTCCCTCGGACGGGACAGTGCCCGTGTTGTGCGTCCCGCCGCGCTGGTTACATGTGTAGACAATCGTGTCGGCAAGCTTCATGAAGGCAGCCAAACTTCCGCATCTCGGACAGCGGGCCGGCACGCACTTGGCAAATGTGATGGCCAATGCTCCGCTCAGCAGAAACGCGACGATCAGGAAATCCCAGGACAAACGCCAAGTCATCTCGATTCCGAACCATGAGGGATCGACGATTCCCGTCATGACCGCGAGACCCCAGGCAAGCAGGACACAGGGCATTGGCAGGCCCGAGAGTTTGCCGTGGAGCTCTGGTGTCGTCGCGCTTCTCCCGGCGACCGACGCACGTTGTCGAACCGCGGTCGACGAGTTGGATTCGTCAGGCGCGCCGGGTCCCCCCTTCAACGCGCGCCGGACTGCGGAGGTAAACCCGCGCTTAACTCCTGAAACATCTTATCAAGGCGCTGGGGCGAAACCTTGATCGCTGTGCCCAAAGGCTGCGCCAGAAGACTGATCCGCAGTTCCTCAATCGCCCACCGATACTCGTCCAACCGCGCAGGATCCACCACGCTGTTCGGCGCTTGACGCAGTCCCTGCCATTGCTGCACATGACGCTTGATCAGGCCCGTTGCTTCTTCGTCGCGCTGCTTGGCTCCCCGCAACTTGTCGATCCGATAGGCAATGCCGCGGAGATACCGAGGGTATTGCTCCAACTGGATCCAATCAGTTGTCAGCAGGAAGTCTTGAGCGAGCAGTAGATCGAGTTGAGCCCCGATGTCGGCGATCGCGTGCCCGGCGGTTGTCCGCTTGAGTTCTTCATAGGCCAGACGTGCCTGATGGTAGGCATCTGCAAACGTCGGCAGCCACCGCGCCAGTCGTTGAGTCGCATCCGCGATCCGCCGACCCCGCTCAAGCCTCCGCAGTTCAAAATCATCCACGGTGCCCGGAACCGGTTCGCCCTCAACAAATGCCAGCCGCGCCAAGAGAAGCAGTAACTGCTCGCGAAACAACTCCGGCGGTCCGATCCGTGCGAGCTTGATCTGAAGCTGAGCCAGTTCGGGCAACCATGCCAACTGCTTCCGCAATTCCTTGGGTTCCGCCATCGCGTACAGACGCGCAAGTCCGCGGCGACTGACCATCGCCGCATGATGGGGTGAATCGACCAATACCAGATCGACACCTCGCGTGCCCTGATCCAACAGGGCAGGGTAGAGCGTCACAAGGACACCGCCCCGCCGGCGTTGGACGGAAGCCGGCAATCCGTCCGCGGGAAGAGATCGCAACCCCGTTTGATCCGATCCGGCCTCCTCGTCGACCGTCACCACGCCACTGCCTGGCCCCGATCTGTTGTCGGAGCGGGGCAGCAATTCCGCTTTGAGCGCGGCCAGGTCTCGCCCCAACGCGATCTGCCGGCCATCGTCGTCCACCACGCGGACCAGGAACTGCAAGTGCTCAGGCAATTTGCCTTCTGTGAAATCGACAGGACGAATCGGTTCACCCGCGATCGCTGATAACTGCTGGCAGACGGCCAGCATGAACGGGACCTGTCCGTAAACAGGGTTCAACCGAGTCGTCACGAGCCGCGCTGCGTCCGCGGCCGGCACAAACAGTCGCCGCAGTCGCTTGGGCAGCGCCTTGATCAGCGCTGTCAGCTTCTCTTCAAGCAACCCGGGAACCAGCCACCCAAGTCGCTCATCCGCCAGTTGTCCCAAAGCGGCCTTGGGGACCGTCAGCACGACGCCGTCATGGGCCTGCCCCGGCTCAAAGTGGTACTCCAGCGGCAACCGCGCATGCTCGATCGCCAACTCGCGGGGAAAGTCCTCCGCCTTCGGCAGGACCGTCACCGACCCGAGCAGGTCGCTCGGTACCATGTATAGCGTAGTAGTGGTTGGGTCGACGGCCGGTGCGGCGTTGCCGTGCGTTTCGAGCCAGCGGGCGATGTCTTCGAGCGACTGCAGCTGGCGCGCCCAGGCCGGAGTTCCCTGACTGCGATCGAATTGCTCGAGCTTCATCGTGTCGGTGACATCCGCGGGCACGCGCTGTTCGTAGAAACGTTGCACGAGCAGCGGGTCCACGAGCAGATCGCGTCGCCGGGCCCGAGCACACCATTGCTGCAGCAGTTCCATCAGGCATTGGTTGTGAGTCCAGAAGCGGGCCCTTGTCTGCAGTTGTCCCTCAACCAGACCGCGCTCGATCAACAGTTCGCGCGCCGTCTGTGGATCGACGGGCGCAAGTGGAATCCGCCGGTGCGGCTCGATCACCAACCCGAACAGCGTCACGCGCTCGTAACAAAATGCCGCCTGCCGCTTCTGGCTCCAGTGCGGGTCGCTGTAACTCCGCTTGACGAGCGTTCCGGCGAGCGGTTCGATCCACCGCGGGTCAATCGCAGCGACGGTTCGGGCGAATCGACGACTGGTTTCCACCAGTTCGGCGGCCACGATCCACTTTGGTTTCGTCGCAAACACACTGGAGCCCGGCCACAGAAACAACTGCTGCTGATAGGCGCCCAGGTAATCGGATCGGCTTTCACTGCGTTGTGCCACGCCGCTCAACAGCCCCGCCAGGAGACACTGGTGGATCGCGGCATACAGTCTGTCGCGATCGGTGGATGCATCGGTTGGCAAGGCCAGCGGTTCGGCGGTCAGCGTTGCGTTTTTGGACGGCCTGATCTGCGTTTCGTCTGTTTCCGCTTCGTCCGTTTGCGGCATGCGATCTCCGCGTGACGCGCCTCGCCGGCGCTGCGCATCATAGCGCAGCAGGCCCTTGAGCTGCCGGTGCATGTCGAACCATTCGCGAAGTCGATTATGGGAAAGGAACTCGCGGGCGGATTGTTTGCGAAACTGGGTCCGACTCAGTTCCTGCTCGCGAAGCCGACAATAGTCCCACAACCGAAGCAAGGACAGAAAATCGCTGGCGGGATCGACAAACCGCGCATGGCTCGCATCCGCTTCGGCCCGTCGTTCCGCAGGACGCTCGCGCGGATCGGGAATTTCCAGCGCGGCGGCGATTACCAACAGACGGTCCTCGCATCCGTGTTTCTCGGCTTCCAGCAGGATTCGTCCCAGCCGCGGATCGATTGGCAGATGTCCGAGCCGGCGGCCGATGGAGGTCAACTGCTGCTGGCTGTCGATGGCGCCGAGTTCCAGTAATGTCCGATAGCCTTCGCGGATCTGATCATCGCGTGGAGGGTCGAGTAACGGGAATTCACGAATTGGTCCGAGCCGCAACAGCATCGCTTGCAGCAGAACGGAAGCCAACGGCGTGCGGCGGATCTCCGGAGTGGTAAACCGCTCGCGCTGCATGTAGTCGTCAGCGCTGAACAGACGAATGCAGATGCCTGGCCCCAGTCGGCCGCAGCGACCGGCCCGCTGGTCCGCGCTGGCTCGCGCGATCCGTTCGATCGGCAGTCGCTGAACCTTGCTTCGCGGACTGTAGCGGCTGACGCGAGCCAGGCCGCTGTCGATCACATAACGAATGCCAGGCACGGTCAGCGAAGATTCGGCAACATTCGTGGCGAGAATGATCCGATGCCGTTTGCCGGAGGGCTGGAAAACCGCCTGCTGGGCAGCGGAACTGAGCCGCGCGAACAGGGGCAGCACTTCCCATTGCTCGGCCCGTCCCCGCCGTTTCAAGTGACCTGCCATCCGACTGGCCAGCTCTCGGATATCCCGCTCGGTCGGGAGGAAAACGAGCACATCGCCGGGACCTGCTTCGAGTAATTCGTCGAACGCCATGATCACTTGCCGCGCCAGGTCGGGCTCGAGCAAGCGGTTCTCCATCGTGGCCGCAGCTCCGGCTGTCGGCTCGGCGATCATCTCTTCCCACGGTCGATAGCGGATCTCGACGGGATATCCGCGGCCGGATACTTCAATCACCGGCGCCGGCTGGTCCGCTTCGCCGAAGTGCGCTGCGAAGCGTTCGGCATCGATCGTCGCGCTGGTGATGATTGTTCGCAGTTCGGGCCGCCGAGCCTGCAGTCGCCGCAGATAGCCCAGCAGAAAATCGATGTTCAGCGAACGCTCGTGAGCTTCGTCGATGATCAGCGCGTCGTATTGCCGCAGTTGGCGATCATGCTGTGTCTCGGCCAACAGCACGCCATCGGTCATCAACTTGACCAGAGTCTGCGGGGCCGTTTGATCCTGGAACCGGATCTTGTACCCGACCCAACTACCGACCTGAGTCCCCAGTTCATCGGCCAGTCTCGACGCGATGCTCCGGGCCGCAATCCGACGGGGCTGCGTGTGGCCGATCATGCCCCGGCGACCGTAGCCTGCTTCCAGGCACATCTTGGGCAGTTGGGTGCTTTTGCCGCTGCCGGTTTCCCCGCAGACAATCAATGTCCGATGCTCGCGCAGCGCCGCAATGATCCGCTCACGATGCGCCGTGATCGGCAGATCTGACGGGTAATCGATCCGCGGCGTCGCGGCCTGACGAGCTGCCAGTCGAGTACTCTTCGCGTCCGTCGTGGTTCACTCCCGAGCGGTCAGGACAGGGAGGTCCGAGCGCGACGAGGCGGCGGTCTGCGCGCGGTCCGGGTCGCGATAACGGGCTACATCGAAATGCCGCGTGTAAGCGCCGAAATCATTGAAGGCGATGTGCTTGGCCAGACGATAGGCCCAACTCTGTTCGGGGATCTCCGCGCCCGGCTGGTATTGGCTACGGCGGGGCTGCATCGCGGCCAACTCTGCAAACACCGAACCACGCGCCGTCGTGTCTCGGGCACCGTACTTTTCGGACAACTGCAGCAGCAGGTCAGGCCGCTCCATGATGATGCAGCCGCGCGTGTGCTCGGCAGCCAGCCGTCGAAAGTCGGTGAGAAAGCCCGAGTTCTGAAAGATGTCCGCAAGCGGGCGTTGGTCGTGGATCGATTCCTTTGCCAACTGAATCACCGGACACGGCTCGATGTCCCCCCATGGTCCGATGTGATGGGTGAAGCCTGTGGCGGCCGGACACAACGCCTGCCCGGCACCATCATGGTAGGCGTCGATCACGATGATCGGCTTTCGGACCCGCGTCTCCACGACGAACTGCCGGACGCGGCGCTGCTGTTCGCTGGTCAAACTCAGATCGGCGTTGGCCTCCGGTCCGACCGGCCGATAGATATGGAACCAGCAATACATCACGCGGCGTTCGATCAGCGCATCAATCCACCGATCATTCACCAGATCGTCGATGTTCGTCTGGCAGACACTGGTGCAGACACCCACGAGCAACTTGTGTTTCAGTGCCGTATCCAATCCCTGCAACGTCTTGCTCAGCACGCCCGCCCGGCCGCGCCGCTGGTCACTGACCAGTTCCGTGCCTTCAACACTGACCAAGGGAGTGACATTCCCCAGTCGACGAAGTTCGCGGGCCACTTCGTCGGTGATGAAGTGGCCGTTGGTGAAGACCTGAAAATATGCGTCGGGATGCGCTGCGAAGATCTGCAGCAGATCCTTGTGCATGAACGGCTCACCGCCAAGGATTCCGAAGAAACTGTTGCCTTGGGCTTTTGCTTCGGTGATCACACGATTGGCGGCATCCAGTTCAATCCGATGCTGCTTGGCGCCGACGTCCACCCAGCAACCTTGGCAGCGGAGGTTGCAACTGTTGATCACAGACAAATAGAGGAACGGAGGAAAGAACTCACCGCGGCGCAGTCGAGCCTTATGGCGCTGGACGCTCCGCAAGCCTTTCCAGCCCATCAGCCAGGCGAGCTTCCAAAGCAGCCGCTTGTCCGTTTCTCGGAGGAGCCGCCCAGCCATTCGCAAATACATGTTTCGGCCCTCTCAGTTTCCCGTCCGACCATTCGATCGATCTCGCGGCCGAACCAGCTTGCGGTCGAACCAGCGCCGGTGGGCCCATGCGGGCGGCGGTCCACGCGGGGAGCCGCCGGTTGCATGCGAGCCGCGGGCGGCACCTGTTGAACCATTGATCTTTCAATACCATAGGTAACGGAAGGGGAAAGCGTCGGCAACTCTTGCCGCTGCCCCCTCCTACGGGCTTGTCCGGCGAAGATTCGACGTTTTTTGGTGGTAACTAGCGGTAGTGGGCGGCATTTCCCTGATCTGCATCGCGAGCAGCTATGGCTTAGCTCTGTTGCTGGAGCTCTCGCGACTGGTCGCGCGCGTGCCCGGCCGACGGTGGCTCGTCCTGCTGGCGATCGCCGCCGGGGTCATCGCCAACATGGGCCACCTCTGGGCACGCGGCCAAGCCGAACTGGGATTTGGGCAGGGTTTGCTGGCCACCTGGTATGACTGGTCGCTGCTCTCGGCACTCGCCCTGGCAATCGGCTCGGGATGGCTCACCTGGCGGCGTCCCGAATCGACCGTGGGCTATTTTCTGCTTCCGCCGGTGCTGGCACTCACGGCGCTGGCCTGGCTGGTCCGCGATGTCGCACCTTTTTCGCGTCATGAAGCCGTCACGGTCTGGCGGTCGCTCCATGCGGCGGGCATGGCCGCGGGCGTGGCCACCGTCCTGATGGGACTATCGGCCGGCCTGATGTACCTCGTGCATTCGTCCCGCCTCAAACATAAGCGCGTCAATACTTCTCGCCTGCGTTTGCCGCCGCTGGAGTGGCTCCAATCGCTGAACCGCAACTGCCTGCTGGTCAGCACGCTCTTCCTCGCCATCGGTCTGCTGGCGGGTGTCGTGATGAGCCTCAATCGCGATGGTCGCGTGGGATGGACCGAACCGGGCGTGTTGCTCAGCGGACTGCTGCTCATCTGGTTGCTCGGAGCCGTGGGGCTGGAGCACTTCTACCGACCGGCCCACCAAGGACGAAAGATGGCCTACCTGATGGTGGCCAATGCCGGGTTCCTCGCGCTGGCACTGTACGGAGCCTTGGGCTTCTCTCACGGTACTGCCGAACAGGAACGACTGGTGACAGATCCGGCAACTGCTCCCGAAACGCGATCGGAGCAGCCGTGATGTGGCGCATGGTGGGTTGCAACCATCGGCAAGCATCTGTCGATCTCCGCGAACGACTCGCGTTCACCTCGGAGGAAGCAGAGGCTGCGCTCCGCGAACTGCGCCGCCGTTCTCCCGATCAAGAAGCGGTTTTGTTGAGCACTTGCAACCGCGTGGAGTTGTATACCGCCGCATCAGACCAGGGTGGGATGCTGCCCAGTGACGAACTGTTGCGGTTTCTGGCCGACTGGCATCGGCTTCCGGTCAGCGACCTGCAGGAACATCTGGTCCAGCACAACGGCCCCTCAGCCGTCAACCATCTGTTCCATGTCGCTTCCAGCCTGGACAGCATGGTGGTTGGCGAAGCGCAGATCGCTTCGCAAGTAAAGCAAGCCTATGAGCTTTCGATCAAGGCAGATGCGGCCGGACCGTTGATGCACGCGGCCTTCCAAGCGGCCAGCCGGGTTGCCAAGCGGGTAGCGCGCGAGACCGCCATCCATCGGCGGCGGGTCAGTGTACCCAGCGTTGCGATCTGCGAAGTGGCGACTGAATTCTTCTCGTCCCTGACCGACAAACGGATCCTGCTGATCGGCGCGGGCGAGATGGCGGATGAATCGATGCGGTATTTGCGAGAGGCCGGGGTCCAGCACGTCCTGGTCACCAATCGCACTCAGACGCGCGCCGAACAGCTGATCGTCACTCACTTCGGACAGGTCGTCCCGTGGGAACAGTTGAATCAGCAGCTGATTGATGCCGACCTGGTAATCAGTACGACCTCCGCCGAACAACCACTGGTAACCTACGACCAGTTCCTGCGATTGCATGAAGCCCGCTTCCAACGGCTCCTGCTGATCCTGGACCTGGCCGTTCCCCGCGATTTTGACCCGCAAATTGCCGACCTCCCCGGTACCTACTTGTATTCCGTCGACGATCTGCAGTCAGCCTGTGACAAGAATCTGGCGGAGCGCACCAAGGAATACCCCAAAGCCGAACGGATCATTCAGGAAGAAGCCACTCGCCTGTTGGCTGATGTCCAGCATCGCGGCACAGGACCGGTGATTCGACAGCTTCGCGAACAAGCGGCTCAAGCGAAGCAGGATGAGTTGACGCGTTTGTTCGCACGCCTGGAGCGGGCGGGAATCGATCCGCAGGTTCGATCGGAAATCGAACAATCGTTCGAGCGGCTCGTCAACAAATTGCTCCATCCGCCCTTGGCCAGCCTCCGCCATGCGGCTGAGGATGGCGCCTCGCACAACGGTTTGCTGGAAGCACTCCGCCGGCTGTTTCAACTGGACCAATAGCTGCTTGCCGCGCTGCGATCTTCAGCCGCCTCAGGCGCCGCGAAGGGCTGAGAGCAACGGCGCATGGAGCGCTCGCTGGACGGCCACGGCGGCGGCCAGCAAACCGCAAATCAACACAATCCCCACCAGCATCGCCGGCTCAAACCACGGCACATGGGCTCGACCCAGAACCATGAACGGCACGACCGCCAGCAGCGCAGTGCCGATCCCCAGCACCATGCCGCCGCCCAACAGCAGGCCCGTCTCGCACAGTACTAATCGCCGCAGTCGGCTCTGTGCAAAGCCCAGCGCTTGGAGGAGAGCCAACTCACGCCGCCGCTCCAATACGCTTCGCAACTGGACTGCGATCACGCCCAGCGAACCGAGCAACAGTCCGAGAGCGCCGAGCGATTGAAAGGTGCGGAGATAAGTGTTCTGCACCTCAAGCAGTCGGCCGAGCACTTGGGTGGTCTCCACTGCATCAAAGCCTTGATCACTGAGCCGATCCTCCAGTAACTGCTCGACCTGTGGGGAGCGGCCGGCAGGCGATCGGATCAAGAAGAATGCGAAGCCATTGATCTGCGGAAAGGCCCGGCGAAAATTCTGCTCCCCGATCAGCAAACGTCCCTGCAACACGGAGTTGCTCAGGAGCCCCACCACGCGAAAGTAGATCGGCTGGTCGTCGTACTCAAAGTGCGCCAGCTCACCGACGCCGCCGCGGAGCCCAAGGCTCCACATCGCGGTATTCTGATCGACGATCATCGGCAGCGGATCATCCGCGGTTCCTTGTGCCCGCGCTTCAAGCGACCGCCAGGGATTGCGGACAGATGCTTCGGCGCCCGCCCATGCAAACCGCGGTTCCAGCTTCGGATCGTCGAACAGTTCCGCCAGCGACACGGGAACCCCGAGCACTTCCGGGCTGTTCGCACGATAGAGGTTGTTGCAGCTCGCGTCTTGACCGCCACGCACTCGGAAACTGAACAGACGGACGTCCGCCAGTTGGTCGGCCGCTTCGCCCAGCTCTTCCTGTTGTCCGACTCGATCTCCCAGGTCGCGATACAGCGGCTGCGCTGTACGGGCCAGCAGATCGAACCCGCCCACGCCTTCGCCCGTGGGGCGTTGCTGAAATGCGCTCATCGCCACGATCAGAAATGTCGCGATTGCCAGCAGGCCGATCGTCAGGGTGCTCCGTAGCGGATGGCTGGCAACGTTGCGCCAAGCCATCTGCCACAGACTCAATGGGGCGCGCTGGCGGACCGCCGACTCCAAGGTGTAGCGGGCATCCGCCCGCGCTGTACCGCGCCCTGCCTGCCGCAACTGCGCATGACAGGCCGCCAGCGCACTGATCAACAGCAGCATGCCACCGCCGACGAAGGCACCCGCTTGAGCCGGACCGCTGGCACGTAATCCGAACACCGCGCACGCCATTGCAGCCAGCAGGGCTCCGAGCGCCAAGCCGCGTAGCCAGCGCATCGGAGGCATCCACCGATCCACGGGGGATTCGATCTGCCCCGTCAACAGCCAACGCGGCTCGGCGCGACGCAACTGACGTGCGGTGAAGTAAATCGTCACCGCCGCCATCAGCACCCCGGCCAGGTAGCCGGCCAGCAGACTCGTGGCCCGCGCATGAAACTGCAGAAACGGAACGGTGATCGCGCCCAGCCACCAGTTCGTCAAGCCGCTCAGCAAACCGCGCGCGTAGAACATCCCGGCCAGCACACCCGGCACGCCCCCCAAAGCTGCGCCGAGCAGTCCTTCACCAAGTGCCAGACGGGAGACGATCGAACCAGGCACACCTGTCGCCAGCAGAACGCCCGCCTCGGACGCGCGTTGCTGCATCGCCAGACGCAAAAGCAGCGAGATCAACAACAGGGCTGCCACGATCAGAAACATGCTCAGCGCCAAAAACAGCGCGTCGAACGGCGTTGTGCCGGCGGAAGCCGCCTCTTGTTCGGCGCGAATCGCTCGCACAGACCAACCCAACGCTCGACGCTCGGGCCCGAGCCACCCGACCATTTTTTCCGCCAAAGCTTCCGCGGAATCCGCGACGGAGGTCGAAATCCGCAGCCCTGTCAGATCCCCGAAACGACTCCCAAACATCCGCTGCCCATCGGCCAACCGGATGTAAACCTTGGGAGTCAGTCGATACTCGTTCCAGTACCGATCATCCTCTTTGGAGATTTCACGTTCGAGCGGAAACGGTAGATCCCAGTCGCTGATCGATTCCTGATCGGTGACTCCCGGAACCTCAGGCGTTAACGCCGGGTCGTTATAGATCGTCGGCGGCTGAGCGAACGTTGCATCGCGACCGCGACGATAAGGCGTCGCAGGCGCTGTCACGGGAACGATGCTGCGGACACGACCCCAAAAAGTCCGCTCAATCTCATGACCACCCACCGTTTCCGGCTGGTAGTACGCAATCCGTAGTAACTGGCCTGCAGCGGCCTGCAGTCGCTCGGCAGCCCACGAGTTCAACGCCAGGGGAATCAGCGGTGCGCCGTCGGGACCGGCCTCGAGCGGAGTCGAACCGAAGTCCAGTGGAAGACCGGGTCCACTGTCGATGGCCGTGATCGTGCTGTAGGGAATCATGGCCTGCACGGTCCCGCTGTCGGCATCGACCTTCTCGATCGCATTCGCCAGATAGGTCATCAGGGGCGTGGCCGCAGAACCCAACTCCTCGATCAACCTTTGGGAAGCCGCTTCGGGGATCAACAGACTGCTGCTGTTGACGCTGTAGTAGTCGAAGATCGGGGTTGTCTGAGCAGGTGCGTCCGCGGCACTGCCCGAGATACGTTGCGTGACGCGGCGAATTCGCAGACCGAAATCATCCAGCGTCAACGGTAATGCCTGCTCGAACGCGGTGGCAAGAGCACGAGCTTCGTCAGCCGCCGGTTTGGGTTCCACATCGGCAAACAGAACATTGATCTGGCCTTCGCGATCCAGTGCTTCTTGCACCATCGAGATTGGCAACCAGGCAATCAACGGTGCCGCTTGAGCTGCCTGCAGGGCAAACCGCCCCAGTCCTTGATCCGGCAGGATGGCGACGACTTTTAAGCGGGGCAATCCTTCACTCTCCGCATCGCGGCGTCCCAGTGGACTGTCGGCAGGCACCGCTTGTTCCAGCGGCAGACGGACCGTTACAAGATCGCCGACTGCAACTTGCAACTCCTCTGCCAACGAGGCATTCAGAACGACTTGATCGCCCTCCAGCGAGACCGTGGGCGTGGGCTCGGTGCGATCAAGCTTCCAGAAATTCGCATCAACGCCGATGATCTGACAGTTGCCCGCGCGGCGCCGGCTTGCTTGAGGGCTTCCTTCGGTTTCAACAACGCCGCTGGGAAACAGCATCACGCCCACCAGCCGCACTTCGGAAAGTGCGCCGCCCGCGGAAGAATGGCGGATTGCCCACTGCCAACGATCGGCCAGATCCGCCGCAAAGAACCGGCCTGGCGCGACGATGAAGTCGATCCGACCCAACCGTTCCTCGGTCAGCGCCCGCAGGCTGCCGCGCAGCGAATCGCCCAGCACCAGTGCGCCCGTGATTACGGCCACGGTCACGGCCGCGCCCAACGCTACCGCGACGTTGGATCGCCAGTGATACTGCCAACTGCGGATGATGAAGCGTAGGAGTGACAACTTGCGGGTCCGCCGAAGTGGAAGAAGAGGCGGTCCAGGTCGACCGCCCGCTGCATCGATCCACCACTCATGATCGCCGAATCCGGGCCGCCGGCCAACAACCGACTGCAACAGACCTAGCCAATGAGCAAACGCAGTCGTTTGAGCTTTGTGGTAGTGAGCTTGCTCTGCAGATGGGCCAACAACGTCGCCTGTTGAAACGAGAGCTCTTGCAGCACCACGGAATCGCGAACCACCAGTTCCAGCGTCCCCGCTCGCAATCGGCCGATGCGGATTTGGCCGGCCAACCGCGGATCCAGAGATTCCCGCACGATCGCTTCCAACTCCTGGCTGGCCTGGATCTGTGCGTACCCCCGGCGAGCCAGCAACTGGCTGACCACGTCACCCATCCGCCGCACCGAATCACTCATTTCCGTTCGTCCACGTTCGCCGCTGTCGCGACTGCTGGGCTTCGCATTGGAACGGGACAGGAGCAGCCGCACGCCGCCAGGTGCGAACCGCTAGCGGTCTCTCGCCATCGGCATGACCACGTAAGCATAGCCATCGTCGGTCGTCAGTAGAGCCGGACGGTTACTCGATTCGATTTCAAACTGAAACGCCCGCTCCTTCTTGAGCACTTTCAGGAAGTCCCCCACGAAGCGGTGATCGAGCGTCAGTGTGATCGAATCGCCCGTGTAATCGATCGGCAGTTCCACATGCGACTGCCCCACTTCGGCTGTATTCGCGTCAAGCACAAGCGTCCCATCGCCGAACGTGAAGTCGATGCCGCGACTTTCCGGGTCGGTCACCACTGCAGCCTGCTGCAGCGCGACTTCGACAGGACCAACCACCAGGTTGATCCGCGGAACGCCCCTGCGTTTGGGCACCACTTGTTGCCAGTTGGGATAACGGCCTTCGACCAACCGCGTGAAGATCTCTGCACGACCTGCTCGAACCAGCAGGTCGTTGCCTCGCGCCGCTACCTGTACTGGCTCGTCGATCGAACTCCCGAGCGCCCGCAGGATCAGACTGACGGCATTCCTGGGAACGATCGTGTTACTGCCGGTGGTCTGATGTCCGCCCACGCTCTGGCCTCGCGTTTCCATTTGCGCCAGGCGACGTCCATCCGTACCGACGGCCGTCACACGATCGCCATCCAGTTCCAGAAGCACGCCGCCCAGAGCATAACGGCTGCTGTCCGTGTCCGTGGCAAACTCCGTTCGCGTCAGCAGCTCGCGCAGCGCCCCAGCAGTCAACTCGTGGTATCGCTCTTCCTGGAAAGTGGGAACACGGGGATATTCGTCCGGGTTTGCGCTGGGCAGTCGAAACTTGCTTCGCGCGCCCGAAATCAACATCCCTTGGGCATCGCTCTCAAACGTCAGTTGGTCATCGGTCGACGCGCGGAGAATCAGACCTGTCCGCTGTACGGGGAGCAGCGCCGTGCCCGGCGCGTCCACGGCCACGCCCTCGACACGCAGACGGATTCCCATCTCCATGTCGGTCGCTTCCAGCATCGTGCCTTGCTCGTTGGCTGTGAGCTTGACGTACTGGAGGATTTCCTTGGGGCTTCGCGCCGGGGCAACGTTCGCCGCCAGAGCGAAGGCGTTCGCGAAGGCCTCACGTCCAAAACTGATCTTCATAGAGCCCCCGTCGACCGTTTTACACTTTCAGACCACGGCGCTGTGCGCTAGTTGGTTCTTCAGCGGCTGCTTGGTGCACCGAGCCAGAGTCTGTGGGCTTTGGTTTTATCCCCGACTGGTCAGTCCGTCAGCCCCCTCGCGGCAGGATCTGGAACCGATTCGATACCCGATGTTGCGGGGACCATCGGCAAACTGGAACCAACCCAGCCCGTGCTTCCAAGCCACACCATCCGCTGATGTGAGTTGCAACCGCGTGGCGAGGCCGCGGGCATCGATGGTTCCCCGGGCCTGTCTGTCGGTTCGGAATAATTTTAAGAGCGAGATCGGATTAAAAGGGGAGCGTGAAAGCGTTGAAAACCGCCCGAGCCGGCGATTCAAAGCATGCAGCAGACTGCATTTGGGATCGGAGATCCGCAGGTGGATAAATGGTTGAAGAGTCGTCGAGCCAAATGTCACTGGCCGTCGATGGCCGACAATGGCGAGTGCTTCAAGTTTGGTCGAGCGATCCGCCTTGGAAATCCCTGCACCACGCTCGACGGGCCGCCGACGAGTTTCCCACGGCCGCTCGGCAACCAAGGACGCGGCAGCATCCGACACCGGATCGATGATCGAGCGGATCACTCTGGGCAGAGTGCGTCCACCAAACAGCGCCAGCCTACCGAAGAGCGCCAATCCACCAAACTGGCCAGCCGATCGCTGGAACTAACCTGCACGCAATTGTTCAAGCAGTTCGTCGGCCGCGCGTGCCAGCTCCGTATTAGTCGCCAGGAGCCGCTCGGTCTGGCGACAGGCGTGCATCACGGTCGTGTGATCGCGACCACCGAAAAAGCTGCCGATCTCCTGCAGGCTGCGTTCAGTCAAACGGCGCCCCAAAAACATTGCCAGGGAGCGAGCGCGGACGACGGCCTGGCGCCGTGTGGCACCCTTCAGTTCGGCGGGCCGGATTTGAAATCGCTTCGCGACAGCCGAAGCAATCACCGCCATAGAAGGTTGATGATCTTGTCGCAGATTATCCGAGAGATCCTCCAGGCTTCCACCATCCAGCGGGCGTTCTGGGTGGGAAGACCGCCAGACGGCTAACTGATGCATCGCGGCAGCCAACCGGCGTGCAGAAAGATCTGAAGGAAGAGATTGTGCCAGACGATCCGTTTGTTCGGCGGAGAGTTCCCACTGCTGCTGCATCGCGAGAGCTTGGAGGATGCACTGCCGCGCGAGCTGTCCAGGCAGTTGAACGGGAATCGTCAGACCCGGCAGCAAGCGACTAGCTAGATTCGCACGCAAGCCGCGGACGATCGTCGGCAACCGGGCACAGGTGGCGATCACGATCCTCTCTTCGCCGACGCGTTGACTGATGATCGCTGCTAACTCGTCCTGTGCGGCAGGCTTACCGACCAGGTGATGAACATCGTCGATCACCAGGACTTCAGGTCGCTGGTACCGTTGACGAAAGTGTTCGGCATCATCCGCTTCGATGGACTCGGCATGCCGCCGCGCGAACTCATGCGCCGGTTCAAACAGACACCGCGCACTGGCGCCATGTTGAGCCAATTCATGTCGGGCGATTGTCCAAGCCAGCACGGACTTGCCCGCGCCCGGAGGACCGGTCAGCAACAACGGGTTGCCGCGGTCGAGCAATGAACTGTCTTGCTGCATCAGGGCAGCGACCAGCCGGTTCTCAGGCCCTGCAAAGAAATGCTCCAGCAACAAAACGACCTCCGCCACCGCGCGATCAGCGCGGGCCGTGGAGGGCGGTGCGAGCGGAATGGCAATCACGAGGGCAACGTCGATCCAGGCAGATCGTCGATTCAGGGAGACCGTCGGGGGGGGCGCCCCCGACGAGCGTCCACCTGCCCTAGTGTACAGCCTTCGAACCTGTTTGTCGGCCCCGTTTATGCGGATTTATCCACAGCTTCACGTTGCGTTAACCGGTTGTATACATTGACGATACGTTCGGCGGCCTGACGCATTTCGACGTCTGTGGAAAACCGGCTGAACCCGAAGCGGAGGGCCGAGTTACGTGCTGCCGGCCCTACCCCCATCGCCTGCAGCACCGTGCTGGGTTGGCTGGACCCGCTGGCACAGGCGCTCCCGGAGCTGCAGCAGACGCCTTCCAGGTCGAGGGCCATCAGCAGGGCCTGACGATCGGCCGGCGGGAGAGACAGTTGGCTGGTACCGGGCAGGCGGAGCGCCGAGGCTCCGTGAATCTCGACCGCCGGAATCGCCTGACAGAGGATCGCTTCGAACTGGTCGCGAAGCCGTTCGATCTGCGGACAGTCCTCGTCCATCCGTTCGACAGCCTGGCGCAATGCGGCGTGCATGCCGACGGCGAGGGCTACCGCTTCGGTTCCACCTCGCAGCCCCAGCTGCTGATCGCCCCCGACCAGCAGCGGCGGCAGCAGCTTGCCAGGCGCCAGCAGTAGACCGCCGATCCCGGCAGGACCATGAAACTTATGGGCCGCGAAAGAGAGGCTGGCAGCGCCCACCGCCGCAAAGTCCACGGGAACCTTCCCAACAGCCTGACAGGCATCGGTGTGCACCGGTATCTCGAACGCTGCGGCGCACCGGACCACATCCGCGACAGGCTGCACAACGCCTGTCTCATTGTTGGCCAGCATCACGGCGATCACGGCCGGCGGTGTGCCGGCTGTGGATAACTGGTTGAGCAGCGCGTGAAGTGACTCGATCTGAAGAACACCCTGCGGATGGACGGGCAGCCGGTAGACGGGGCGTCCCCCTGCGGCAAACTGATCTGCCAGACGCGCGATGCTTGAGTGTTCGATGGCCGAAAGCACGAGCGGACCTGCACGGAGCTGGCACCACCCGGCGATCGCCATGTTATTGGCTTCTGTGCCGCCGCTGGTCAGTACGAGCCGCGGACCATGGGGCAGATCACAGGCGGCTCCCAGCAGTCGGCCGCAGCCCACGATCGCTTCATCGCACCAGTGTCGCGCACGTCGACCCGCCGCGTGCTGGCTGGCAGGGTTCAGAGGGCCAGCACGCCATACCTCGCGCATTGACTCGGCCGCGATCGGATCGAGGACGGTCGTCGCATTGTTGTCCAGGTAGATCATCGGTCGGGTGGATCGGGGTGCGACGAATTGTCTCTCGGCGGCGCGGGGTCGGATGGCTTCGCTGCGAATCGCGGGTCACTCGGATATTCTTCCGCCGCGATCCGGCGGAGGCTTTCGGCCCGCTCGAACTGACTGGCGGCACGCCAATCTTCGATCAGCTCGGCAAAGGAGTCTCCCAGATACTGATCGAGGCGAGTTTGGAACTGGTGCGCGTTCGGGCTGGCTGCGGCGAGCTGAAACACACGGGGTAGCAGGACATAGAGTTCCGCCATGGCGAGTTCCTGGACGCGCGGCCAGAGCTGCTGAGCGATTGCCGGATGGGCTTTGCTCCATGCTTCCCAATCAAACGGCGAAGCCCCCTGTCCGAGCAAGGCCCTCAGCAGCAGGTGCGGGTCCAAATCTTCGCGTTCGGGACCCGCTTGGACGGTTGCCAGATGCCAAACGGTGGGAGCGCCCGGCGGTGGCTTCAGCAGCCCTTGGCTGGTCAAGAACCGGACCAGCGGCGGCGTGGCGCTGGAACGCTCGATGGCCGTCAGTTGCCAGTGCAGCACGGGGAGTTCCCAGTAGCGGAAACTCCTCGATTGAAAATGACTGGGCGCAAACTCTTCCCCGGTAACTCGGCCGCTCCCCAGAACGAACAGCACGAGCAAAATGCCCAGAGGGACGAGGGCCAGCAAGAAGATGCTGCCTCGCAGGAGCGCTGACCGACGGGGTGGGGCAGAGGGTTCGGGCATGCGAGGCCGTCGATGGGACGTTGGTTACTCAAAGATAGGGAGGGCTGGACGACCCATCCGCGGCGCGCCCACGATAGTTCCGTTCATCCGCATTATTCACGCGATTCCGGACCGCCGTCTGCCGATCAACGGGGACAACGCGGGCCGGACGCCGCCGCCAACGCGTCGGCGACCGGAAGTTTGGATCGGGGAGGAGGCGCGCCGTGGCCGGGGAAACCAATTCGCCCGAGACCGCCGCGACCGCGGACCTGGCCCGTGCCGCCCGGTCGTGTGAGGCCCTGCTGCTGCTGGCGAGGGAACCGCTGAGCGGACGGAAACTGGCGGAATTCGCTGGGTTGGCGGATGCTACCCAAGCCCGTACACTGGTCCGCCAATTGAACAGTGAGTACGACGCATCACGAAGAGCCTTTCGCATTGTGGAGGTCGCTGGCGGGTATCAGTTGCTTACGCGTCCTGGCCTGGATCGCTGGTTGAGACGACTGGATTATCTGCCCAACGCTCAACGGTTGACCACGCCCCTCCTGGAAACCCTCGCGATCGTCGCGTACCGTCAGCCAGTACTGCGAGCCCAGATCGAAGCGATCCGTGGTGTAAACTGCGGCGAGATTCTGCGACAGTTACTGGAACGAGACCTGATTCGAATCTGCGGTCGAAGCCCTGAACTGGGTCGACCTTACTTGTACGGAACCACAAAACGTTTTTTGCAGGTGTTTGGCTTGCGTAATCTCGCCGCCTTGCCTCGCATTGAATGGACCACACAACCTGCACCCGATCACATCGGGACTGCAAATCACCCGCAAGTACCTGGCAACTCGGATAAGGAGCCTCCCGTGACTGTTGCTTTGGCTGCCCTCAGCCCTGCTGCCGACCTGGACGCGGAAGCCCCATTGCTAGGCGTCCCTCAACCGATCGACTTCCAATCCGGTCTGTCACCTCGCGCTGCGAAGGACGAAGACGAAGAAGAGGATGAGGACGAGGAGCTCTACGAAGAGGAAGACGAAGAAGAAGGCGAAGAAGAGGAATTCGACGAGGAAGAAGACGACGAAGAGTACGAGGACGAAGAGTTCGAAGACGAAGACGAGGAAGAAGGTGAAGAGGACGACCTAGACGAAGAGGAATGGGAAGAGGTCGACGAAGAGGAGTGGGACGAAGAGGAAGGCGACGAGGACGAGGAGGACGAAGAGGACGAAGAGTGGGATGAGGAAGAGGAGGATGAAGACCTCGACGACGATGAAGACGGCGACGACGAGGAAGAAGAGGACGAGGACTGGGACTGAGCCGATTCACGGTGCAACGCGGTCAGCTCGATCGCCGTCCGCCCAGTGACTTTTGGATTCACCAGCGAGCCAACTGATGGAGCCGCTCGATGTTACGCTCGAGCATGCAAGCGGCTCATCGGCGCAAGGGCTCTCCGCCGCAGCGGCTTCCCGCGGTGGGAGCCCCGAGTTTTCATCTGGCGAGGGAGGCCCCTCGCCGGACAGCAGTGCGGCCCTGACGCCGATCCCGCGCGTCGTTGTGGGCCCGCGGCGGCGTTTCGACGAAGAGACGGCGCTCGTTTTGCGCGGTCGATTGCGGGCCGTCTACATCAGTCTGCTGGCGGTATTGAGCCTGGCCTTTGCCAGCAGCCTGGTGACCGGTGGCGTCGAGCTATGGGGGCTCCGCCTGGCGATTCTGCTGGTCATTGCCGTGGTTTGGCAGTGGCTTCAACGCTCCGACATCCGCTCATTATTCCCGCTGCGCTGCGCTGAACTGGGGCTGTTTGCCTTGGTCAGCCTCCAGCTGGCTCTGGTGATGATCTCGCGCAGCCTCTTCTTGGTTCGCGAACAAGACGCCGTTTCGCTGGCATCGACCCTCGGCATGTTCTACACCGGATTCTGCGTGCTGGTGCTGACCTACGGCATCTTCATGCCCAATACCTGGCGTCGCGCCGCATTGGTGATGGGAGCGATCGGTCTGGTTCCCCTTGCTGTCAGCGGATGGCTGCGATGGCGGGAGCCCGGCTTCGCCGCGCTGGTCGCTCGGAACCATGCAACGAGCCCAGTTCCCATGACACTGGTCGCGGCGGCTGTGGGTACCTTCGGGTCTCATGTGATCCACCGTGCGCGGCGGGAGGCATTTCGCGCTCGACAGTTCCTGCAGTATCAGTTGAAGGAGCCGATCGGCGGCGGTGGCATGGGTGACGTGTATCGGGCCGAGCACGTGCTGCTGAAACGCCCGTGCGCGATGAAGTTGATCAAACCCGATCGAGCCCAGGACCGCGAAGCACTGCTGCGGTTTGAACGCGAAGTCATCGCGACAGCGAGTCTTTCACACTGGAACACGATTGATATCTACGACTACGGCCATACGGATGACGGGAAGTTCTATTACGTGATGGAACTGCTTCATGGCCGGCCGCTGGATCAGGTGGTAGCGCGGCACGGTCCGATGCCGCCTGCACGCGCCACGTATCTGTTGCAACAGATTTGCGATGCACTGGCAGAGGCTCACGCGCGGGGCTTGGTCCACCGAGACATCAAACCGGGAAACATCTTCCTCAGTCGACAGGGTGGTGTATGGGATGTCGTCAAGCTGCTTGACTTTGGTTTGGTAGCGCTGCGGAATCAGGCGGCTGCGGAAGGGGAGGGAATCGGCGGCACGCCGCTTTACATGGCGCCCGAACAGATCGACGGCAAGGTGCCGCCTGATCCGCGTTCAGATCTCTACGCCATGGGTTGCGTCGCCCATTTTCTGATCACCGGAGAGGCTCCCTTTTCCAGCGGCGGTGTGATGCAGGTGCTCTATGCCCATCGTCACACGCCGCCACCGGAACTGATCGGAAAGACGGGTCCGGCCAGCGACGAACTGCGGGCGATTGTGGCGCGGCTGCTTGCGAAATCACCGGCCGACCGGTTCGCTTCGGCCGGCGATGTTCGGGATGCCTTGAGTCGCTGCCCGGAGGACGGTCAATGGGATCGACGCCAGGCAGCGGCTTGGTGGGAAGCCCATGAACCCGCGCTGGCGGCCGAGCGTACCGCCGCTTGAGGGCGACCTGCGAAGGCCACGCGGAGCCGTCCGCATACGCTACCATCGAGTGCCAAGCACCTCGAAGCCGTTTCACACCTTTCTGGGATGGTCGAAAACCATGCGGGGCATCCTGATCTGTGCATTGTGTGGTTGGGGGTCGATCGTGATGGAGAGCCCAAGCGCGGCGGCCGAACCGATGACGGTGGCCGATTTGCTGTCGTTTCAACGCGTCGCCGACCCTCAGCTCAGTCCCGACGGACGGTTCGTCGTCTATCAGGTCACCAGCGTGCTGCTGGACGAAAATCGGACCACGACCGCGCTTTGGCTGGCCACCACCGACGGCAGCGCGCCGCCCCGGCAACTGACACAGCCGCAAGGCAAAGCCGATCGACATCCCCGCTGGTCGCCCGACGGCAAACAGATCCTCTTCGAATCGACGCGCAGCGGCACTTCGCAACTCTGGGTGCTGCCACTCGAAGGCGGTGAAGCTCGTCCATTGACCGATCTGTCCACGGGCGCCAGCACGGGAATCTGGTCGCCGGATGGACAACACATTGCCTTCGTATCAGCCGTCGCACCGCAGTTCAGTGAATTGCCGCCGGCCGAAAGCGCCGCCAAGAACAAAGATTATGCCGAGCAGCAGGAGAAGAATCCGGTCAAAGCGCGGACCTTCACCCGACTCTTCTATCGGCACTGGGACTCCTGGGTCGAAGGCAAGCGACAGCACCTGTTTGTGTGCCGTGCCGACGGCAGCGAATGCCGCGACGTGACCCCTGGCGATCGCGATGCCTATCCGACCAGTACTACGTTTAGCGTAGGAGACGACTTTACTTTCACGCCTGATGGCAAGCATCTGATCTTCGCGGCAGTTCCCGCAGAGGGAGAAGCGTGGTCGACAAACTACGATTTGTGTCGCGTCAACATCTACCATCCGACAACCGCCTGGGAGACCATCACCAGCGTCAACCCGGCCGCCGACAGCAGTCCGCGATTCAGTCCCGATGGCAAGCAGATGGCATGGCGAGCGCAATCGGTGCCGGGTTACGAGGCCGATACGTGGAAGATCGTCATCGTTGATTGCCAGCCCGACGGCAGCTGGACTGGCACGCCACGCGAATTCGTCGATGTCGATGAGCACTCGGCGGATGAAATCGCATGGGTCGACAATCAGCGGATTCTGTTCACGGCGCCCGAGCAAGGCGCGCATCGCGTGTTTGGGATCGACTTGACTGCCAAGCCAATGGCCGCGTCGAGCTTGGCAATTCCGCCATCGGCGATCAGCAGCCTGAGCGTGGGGGGCGGTCAACTGGCGTATCAGCGAGCCGCCATGGATCAGCCGCCCGAAGTCTTTCTGGCCAGCCCGCTGTTCGGCCAAGCCGCAGCTTCCGCGCGCCTGAAGCCACCGCGGAACCTCAGTCTTGTCAACGATACTCGGCTGCAGAAACTCCAGCTCCCGCGTCCCGAGTCGGTATCGATTCCGGTCGAAGGCGGCGCACAGATGCAGATGTGGATCCTTAAGCCCCCTGGCTTCGATCCATCGAAAAAATGGCCCGTCGCCTACCTCGTGCACGGAGGACCACAGAGCGCGTGGGATGATGGCTGGTCATTCCGTTGGTGCCCACAGTTGTGGGCTGCCCAAGGCTACGTGGTCGCGCTTCCCAATCCGCGCGGCAGCACGGGGTTCGGAGCAAAGTTCGTGCAGGAAATCAGCGGTGATTGGGGCGGCAAGTGCTATCGCGACCTGATGGCCGGCGCCGACTATCTCGAGAATCAGCCATGGGTTGATTCCCAGCGAATCGCCGCGGCGGGCGCCAGCTTCGGCGGCTACATGATGAATTGGTTCGCTGTCAACACAAATCGGTTCCGCTGCTTGATCACGCATTGCAGCGTGTGGAACTTTGAAAGCATGTGGGGCACCACGGATGAACTGTGGTTCGATGAATACGATCACGGCGGACTGCCCTGGCAGTACCCGGATCGCTATCGCGAGTACTCTCCGCATGCCAAGGCCGGGCAGCTAGGCGAATGGAAGACGCCGATGCTGGTGATTCACAACGACCTGGATTTCCGTTGTCCGATCGGGCAAGGTCAGGAGTTGTTCAGCGCGTTGCAGCGACAGGGCGTGCCAAGTCGCTTCGTCAACTTCCCCGACGAAGGGCATTGGGTTTCGAAGCCCAAGAACAGCGAACACTGGCACCAGGAATGTTTCGCCTGGCTGAAGCACTACTGCCCACCCGGGCCCAAGTGAACGCCCACCGTCGACGGCCACACCGGTAGGCGAGTAGTCGAAAAGCGCCTCCCTGGCGTTTGAACCATGATCCCAGATCATCGGTTCAAGCGGTGAGAAAAAAGACGTCGGCTCCCACCCGACGCGCTAGTTTTGAAGTTGTGCGTTTGCGATCGAGCAAATCATGTACCTCGAGCAGGAACGAAGAGGCTTTGCACTTCGTATCGGTTGTCCGACCCACGCACCAACCCGACGCGCCAGCGAGTGAGCATGCCCGCAGCGCCAGCAAGGGCCTTCCGGCTAACAGGAGCCGTTGCGGCAAGTCCTGCTCCAAGAGACCTCACGCAAAGTCGCAAAGTCGCAAAGATTGAAGAAGTCCTTGGGAGATGGTCGAGCGTTGCGGC
>Ga0114939_10000149_pt1 | contig 58758 bp, 50 predicted proteins | sample AshMeaCrysSpring_FD_87196 | JGI IMG/M metagenome (GOLD analysis project Ga0114939, IMG submission 87196) | Groundwater microbial communities from Big Spring, Nevada to study Microbial Dark Matter (Phase II) - Ash Meadows Crystal Spring | ecosystem: Environmental > Aquatic > Deep subsurface >...
GCTGATCGCGGTCTGTCCCGGCCCGCCGGCCAGCATGAACAAGGGTGATCTGCTCGCGCCCTGCGGCGACTTCAAGCGCAGGACGCCCAGCTTCAGCATGCGCCCGTCTTCGCTGCCCCGCGTCTCCGGCACGGTCACGTAGCCGCAATCGGGACTGACCTCGGGGTTCACTTCCCCTGGCAGTTCAGCGAAGCACTGCTGCAAGGGCTCGAAGGCAGGAGTCGCTGCCGCTGTTGACGGCTCGTGCCTGTTGCAGCCCGCCAGGGCCAGGCCGATTATGACTGACGCCACCGCCGTGCGATTCATCATTGGCAAAGATCATCCTCTGCAGGTTGGCGAACATGCCAATTAGCGGCTGTTCGATTCGGGTCGGAACGGAACCGCCCGACCCAGGGCGGTGGATTGGGACAGGAAGCGAACTGCATCTCGGTCACCGTCGGTCGCGAGCGGATGTGGCGATGACGGCTACTCGCGACGACGTCTTAGTCTACCGCTCGAGGAGCGGCGCTTCACCGCCTCCGGTGCGCGCAACGGGCCGGCGGTGCCATTGACGGCGGACGGCCGCGTCATGTAACGAAAGAGCCCCGCACGATGCCGGGGCTCTTCGATGCTGCGCGCAGCAGACTCTCAGTGGGCCGTGCGTCGCCGGCCCAGGCCGAGCCCGGCGAGGCCGAGGCCGAGAAGTGCGAGGGTGCCGGGTTCGGGCACCGCGGCCGTCACCTGCCAATCGCCGATCTTGGTCACGTTGGTGAAACCGTTGGCTTTCAGGTAGGTCGCATAGACCTCGCCCGTCGAGCCCACGGGCTGCCACGCGAAGGTGCCGCCCCCGCGTTCCAGGACCGACGTGCCGGACGATGAGGCACCGCTAAAAAAGTCCAGCGCGGGGGGAGCGAGCATGTCTCCCTCGAGGACGGTCCAGCCAACAATCGAGAGTCCGTTGAACTTGAAGTCGCCCGACGTCTGCTCGAGGAATCCAGTGGCAGGCCCAAAGTCTGGCGCCAGCGCATTGCGCAACTCCAGATCTTTATACCACCCGTCGTTGGGCCCGGTCGGCTGGTTCGCCACAGCATCGACCGATCCCGTCGCCGTCATGATGGCCTTCGTGTCGCTGATCCGTTGAAACGTGAACAACAGCGAGGCGCTGGCCTGCGCACTGAACAGGGCGAGGCCGAGCGATGCGATCGAGAGCCATTGAGACTTCCTGGAACTGGACATGCGTTGATTCTCCGGGGCTGCTGTCTTTGCCGGAGCGGCGAACGGGGTGCCGGCAATAGGCATCGACCTCAAGCTCCATTGGGTTGGTTGGCAGTTACATAAATCCGCGACACCCCTTCGACAGGCTCGCAGCTTGCGAGCGGCGCCTGGCGGTGGACTGTCGCGAAAAACGTCGTCGTTTCAGAGAGCAAAAGTTATGCCAAATAGCCAAAGTGCTGCAGTGGCAAGGGCTGCTGCGGCCACCCGCCCCGCTGGGGCGGCGAACCTGTAAGGCCGATCGACAGCCAGAAAACGAACTTGGTTCGCGATTCGGATAGCGCCCGATCGCGACGGCTAAAACACTTCGACGCCAAATTTTGCAACAACCTGAATCGATTGCCCGCGCAATCTCTCACAAGGAGTTCTCAGTGCTTCGCACCACGCTTTCCGTCTTTCGAACCGTCTGCCTCGCCAGCCTCCTGGCCGTCCTGCCGGCGCTGACGTCGACCGCCGTCGCCAGCAACGCCAACAAGCAGTACAACCGCGGCTGCGCCGACGCCAAGGCCGGTTCCTACGATCGCGCCCACCACAACGCCGACTACGAGAAAGGCTGGCAGGCATGCAAGACCCAGCCGCAGGCCGCTGCAGCCACGGGTGCCCCGAGCAAGCAGGAACAGGCGTGTCTCGCCGCCGTTTCGAACAAGGCAAACAACGGCGAAGTCACGGTGCTGAGCTCGGAGTTCTCGCAGGCGAACACCGTGGTGATGATCGGCGTGGGTTCGCAGCGCGCGCCGTGGCGGTGCCTCGTCTCGAACTCCGGGGTCGTGCAGGAAGTGATGTTCGCCGGCAGCGAAGGCAAGCTCTGACACCAGCCGCCGCGGCAGTGATGTCGCCGCCTGTCTGGCCGCACGTCGCAAGAAGCCCGCCCTCGTGACGGGCTTCTTGTTTTCGAGGGGAGGCGAACCAGAGACCACTCGTGGACGGATGCCGCGAGTGCATGCGAGCACCGCTGCTGCAGATGATTTGAACTGCAGTAGTAGCCCGATCGGCGGCGATCTCTCAGGGCCGGAAAGCAAAACGGCCCCAGAGGGGCCGTTCGCTTCGTTTCGATGGTAGCGGCGGTCTGCTACCGATCCAGGCAATTCCGTTGGACCGAACAAGACCGCCGGAAATTCGGTCACATAGCGCTTTGGCACCAGGCCGCCTCATCCGGGTATCACGGACCCCCATTCATGCGGCCGCCCTCGACCCAATGTTCTCAGTCTCCGCCACAGTTCGCAGACATCGGAACCTTGTCGAGCCGATCCCGCGTCCATTGCACCAGGTCACGCGTGAGCGGAGAGTCCGGCGCAACGACGGAAAGATGATCGCGCCCGGCATAGGTGCGGTAGTCCAGTCCCTCGCCGGCATCGCAGCGCCCGCGCACGAATCGGGCCTGGACATCCGGACGCACCAGGTCGTCCGCCAGACCCTGCGCGATCAGCAGGGGTTGTCGCAAAGGCACGTTCGGTGTGTTCTCGGCGAGGCGTTCACCGAAGGGCCCGCTCGTCGGCGCCTTGTAGAAAATGCTGCCTCCTGCCACGAGGGCCTCGCCCACGGAGAACAGCGCCTCGCGTCCCGCCAGGCAGCGATCGGAGATATCCCTTGCCAACCACCGCTTCCACCCTGGGGCGTAGGCGTCGAACTCGACGTCGGGGTACGCGGCAGCATAGCTGCGCAAGACGAAAGCGGACATGATGCGGCCGACCGGGGTCGCCTGGATGGCATCGATCAGCGACGGCAGGTCGCTGGCCGGCGCGATGGCAGCGATGCCGAGGATGTTCACGTCGGGTGCGTAGTCCGGTGCGACGATGCCGGTCCACAGGGCCGCGTGGCCGCCCTGCGAATGCCCCCACACGATCGTGTCATCGCCAACCCGGATGCCCTCCATTTGACGCAGGGCGCGGATCGAGTCCAACGCCGATCGCGCCTCCCCTTCGCCAACGAGATACGGGTGAGGTCCCGTCGTGCCCAGGCCGACGTAGTCAGTGGCCACGTAGACCCAGCCGTGTTCGATCAGTGGCCGTAACGCAGGGACGTTGGCGAACGGGTCTTCCAGCAACGATGGCGCGCAACCGGGCACGACGCCCGTGGTTCCGTGTGTCCAGGCGATGACCGGACCCGGTTCGCTGCGGAATTCCCGGGAGGCCATGACGATGGCGCTGGCGACCGCCGCCGTTCCATCGCTGCGCGTAGTCGTGTAGAGGATGCGCCAGGCCTGCGCGTCAGCCGGGACGCTGCGGACGAACGCTTCCTGACGCAGCAGCGTGCCCGGGCCAGCCGGTGGGTCAGCGGGCGGCGTGTAGAAGGCATCGGGAGCAGCCGGCCGCGCCAGCCACCAGACGACAGCCACCAAAGCCAGCACTCCGGCGAACAGCCAGGTTGGATAGCGGAACACGCGCGGCATCTGCCGCGTCACTTCGCGTGTGTCGTGGCGGGCATGGCGGTACGTGCTCTAGAGGGGCCCAGCCGGGCGACTGCCTAGTGGTGCAATCGGGACCGGCACGTCAACGAGCATCTTTCGTCTTTCCATAAATGGACAAGTGAGCGCCTTCCGCACCGAGGGACATCGCTTCGTATTCCAGAGCGAGGTGAGTGACCCGGATCGGACCGCCCTGCACCTTGATTGGGTCCGAGCATTCGCCGGCGCCGAGAATCAACGGCAACCAGAGCTTCTGACGCTTGTCGCCGGACATCCACAACTCAGCATTGCGCAGCCGAATGGCATTGCGTTCGGCACATACGCGCACTTCGACGACGTCATCCCCATCATTCAGAAAGGCCAGGTCCTTTTCCGCGTTGTCGCGGACATGCACACGGCCCAATTCATGCCAGCCCTGACCGACATGAGGCTTCGTGCCGGCTGCAGCGGGCGCCTGAGTTTGGGCACTGGCGATCGTGGCCAATGCGAGAATGCTGAGACACAGCAGAGTGAGCGCAGTTTTCACTTTCAATCTCCCGGAAATGTCGCCCAGCGCATTTCTGAAGAACCGAACAGCTTTGGACTTCAGCGCGACCGCCTCGGCCTGTCAACGGCCACCCGATTTCGGCTCATCTGGCGCCGACCGCGGGTCAGCACGCCGGCACGGCCGAGACACGACCTCGATTGGCACGCGGCGCGCCATGATCCAAGCAACCGCAATCCGGATCAATGGCAGCCGCACGAACACGCAGACCACCCCACCGAACGGACCAGTAGCTACTCACGTAGCGTAACGCTCTCGCGGAGCAGAAGTCCCGATGGCCGGAACAACGGCGAATCAGTGACCGACCAGCGTGGGATCTGCAGTTAGTGCGGACGGTACCGTGGTAAACGGCAAGGGCGTTGAAGGAATGCGCGAGTCGGCGCGCAAGACTGCGTCACTGGCCAACCCTGGCCCGGGCACCTTCGGGCGACCCAAAGCAGAACGGCCCCAGAGGGGCCGTTCGCTTCGAATGCGTTGGTAGCGGGGGCAGGATTTGAACCTGCGACCTTCGGGTTATGAGCCCGACGAGCTGCCAGACTGCTCCACCCCGCAATCGAGCCGTGCATTATACGGGCACGGCGAACCGATATCAAACCAGTCCGGTCAGGGCAGCACCCGGGCGCACAGCGCGAGCAGCAGGCCCGGGTACATCCCGAGCGCCAGCACCGCAAGCCCGTTCAGGCTCAGCACGAAGCGCACCGCCCCGCTCCCCTCGAGCGCCCGCCGCTCCACGGGCTCGTCGAAGTACATGAGCTTCACGACGCGGAGGTAGTAGTACGCGCCGACCACCGACAAGACGACCGCGACGATGGCTAGCCACAGCAAGTTCACATTCAGCGCCGCCTGGATCACCGCCAGCTTGGCCCAGAACCCGACGAACGGCGGCACGCCGGCCATGCTGAACATGATCATCAGCATCACGGCCGCGAACCACGGGCTCCGCGCGTTGAGTCCCCTGAAGTCGTCCAGTCGGTCGGCCTCGAAGCCCGCGCGGGACAGCAGGATGATCATCCCGAACCCGCCGATCGCCATCACGACGTAGGTGATCGTGTAGTAGAGCGCGGCCTGGTAGCCCTCGGACGTTCCGGTGAGGATGCCCATGAGGATGAAGCCGACGTGCGAGATCGTCGAGTACGCCAGCATGCGCTTGAGGTTGCTCTGCGCGATGGCGACGACGTTGCCGAGTACGATCGAGAGCACCGCGACGACGATAAGCATGTCCCGCCAGCCCGGGTCGTGCAGGGCCCCGAGGCCCTCGGCCAGCAGCCGGTAGGCGAGCGCAAACGAGGCAAGCTTAGGCGCCGAGCTCAGGAACAGCGTCACCGCCGTCGGAGCGCCGTGGTACACGTCGGGCACCCACATGTGGAACGGCACGGCACCGAACTTGAACGCGATGCCGACGATCATGAACGCGAGCCCGAACAGCAGGCCGATCTGCCCGGGGCCGAGCTCCGCCGCAGACTTGGCGATCACACCGAGCTGCAGCGAGCCGGTCACGCCGTAGACCATCGACATGCCGTACAGGAGCGTGCCCGACGCGATGGAGCCCAGCACGAAGTACTTGATGGCTGCCTCGGCCGACACCCCCGAATCGCGGTTGATCGCGACCAGCGCGTACAGCGACAGCGCGAGCAGCTCGACGCCGAGGTACAGCGTCACGAGGCTGTTCGCCGAGATCAGCACCATGATGCCGAGCAGCGCAAAGAGACCGAGCACGAAGAACTCGCCCTTCAGCAGCCCGCGCTTCTCGAGGTAGGCGTAGGAGTAGAGGAATACGACCGCCACGGCCCCGTAGGCCACGACCTTGAGCAGGCTGCCCACCGGATCGGCGACGTAGGTGCCGTGCCACGCGACCGTGCGCACGTCCACGCCCGTCTTCGCCGTGACCCAGGCGGCGCCCGCCAGCGCGAGCAGCGAGAGCGCGAAGCTCTCCCAGCGCGTGCGCTCGTCGAGGAAGATGTCGATGAGCAGGATGACGCAGGCGGCCGCCAGGACGAAGATCTCCGGTGCGGCCAGCCACAGGTCGAGGCGCGTGATGATTGCTGGGTTCATGGTCTAGAGCTTCGTCACCATCATCTGGCCCACCAGCTGCTCGATGGTCGGCCGCATCACGTCGAGCAGCGGCGCCGGCCACAGGCCGAGCGCGAGCACCGCGATCGCGAGCACTCCGAGCACGAGGAATTCGCGTCCGTTGAGGTCGGTGAGCTTCGCGACGTGCTCGTTGCCCACCGGGCCGAACACCACGCGCTTCACGAGCCAGAGCGTATAGGCCGCCCCGAGCACCAGCGTCGTCGCGGCGAGGAACGCGTACCAGAAGCTCGCGCGGAACGACGACAGGATCACCAGGAACTCACCGACGAATCCCGACGTCCCCGGCAGCCCTGCGTTCGCCATGGCGAAGAGCACCATGAATGCCGCGAACACCGGCATGGTGTTCACGACGCCGCCGTAGTCGGCGATCTGGCGGCTGTGCATGCGGTCGTAGAGCACCCCGATGCAGAAGAAGAGCGCTCCCGAGACGAGGCCGTGCGAGACCATCTGCACCATCGCGCCGTCGAGGCCCATCGCGGCGCCGCGCGTGTCGCCGGTGACGCGGAAGATCTGGTAGGCCGCGAACGCGCCCAGCGTCACGAAGCCCATGTGCGCGATCGAGGAGTACGCGATCAGCTTCTTCATGTCCTGCTGCACGAGCGCCACGAGCCCGATGTAGACGACCGCGACGAGCGACAGCCCGATCACCAGCCAGTCGAGTTCGCGGCTCGCATCCGGGGCGATGGGCAGGCTGAAGCGCAGGAAGCCGTAACCGCCCATCTTGAGCATGATCGCGGCGAGGATCACGGAGCCCCCGGTCGGCGCCTCGACGTGCGCGTCCGGGAGCCAGGTGTGCACCGGCCACATCGGCACCTTCACGGCAAAGGCGACGAAGAACGCGAGGAACACCAGCGTCTGCTCGCGGAGCGTGAGCGGCATCGCGTGCAGGTCGGCGATCGAGTAGCTGCCACCCTTCAGGTACAGGTAGACCAGCGCGACCAGCATCAGCACGGAGCCGAGGAACGTGTACAGGAAGAACTTGACCGTCGCGTACACGCGCCGCGGGCCGCCCCACACGCCGATGATCACGAACATCGGGATGAGCATCGCTTCCCACAGCACGTAGAAGAGCAGCGCGTCCAGGGCGGCGAACACGCCGATCATCAGCCCCTCGAGGATCAGGAAGGCCGCGAGGTACTGCAAAGGCCGCTTTTCTATGACCGTCCATCCCGCAATCACCACGAGCGGCGTGATGAAGGCGGTCAGCACGATCAGCGGCATCGAGATGCCATCCACACCGAGGTGGTACCAGGCGTTGAACGCGCCGATCCACGGCTCCCGCTCGACGAACTGCATCGCCGCCAGGCTCCGGTCGAAGTCGCGCCAGAGCACGACGCTCACCGCGAACGTAGCGAGCGAGGCCGCCAGCGCAAGCCAGCGGCCGAGACTCGCGTTGCGGTCGCCGGCGAGGAGCAGCAGCACGCCGGCCGCGATCGGCAGCCAGACGAGGACACTCAGGATGGGCCAGTCAGCTTGCATGGGTCAGGTACGCCAGAGGAGCCACGCGAGCAGCGCCGCGAGGCCAATGATCGTCGCGAAGGCATAGTGGTACAGGTAGCCGGTCTGCATGCCGCGCGCCACGCTCGCCACCCAGCCGACAAGTCGTGCTGAACCGTTGACCGCAGCGCCATCGATCACCGCTACGTCGCCGCCACGCCACAGTGCCTGGCCGAGTACCCGAGCGCCGCCGGCGATGAACCTCTCGTTGAAAGCGTCGAAGTAGTACTTGTTCACGAGCAGCGTGTAGAGCGCCCCGAAGCGCTCCTGCAGGCGCGCGGGCAGCGCCGGCTGCCTGATGTAGAAGTACCAGGCGAGCGCCACGCCGGCAGCCGCGAGGCCGAGAATTGGCGAGCTCAGGCCGTGCATCACGAACCCGGCCGGGCCGTGGAACTCTTCGCCGAGCCGCGCCAGCACGTCGTGCGCGGGCGAAATGTAAATGGAGCTGCCGAAGTAGTCGCCGAACAGCACGGAGCCGACTGTCGGCCAGCCGATCATGATCGAGGGAATCGCGAGCAGCACCAGCGGCAGCGTCACCACCCACGGGCTCTCCTTCGGCGTCCCGTCGTGGCGGTGTCCGTATTCGCCGCCATGCCCGTGGTCATCACCGTGCACATGCCCGTCGTCGTGACCCGCCTCCGCGTGGGCCCAGCGCTCCTCGCCGTGGAAGGTCATGAACACGAGCCGGAACGTGTAGAACGCCGTCACGAACACGCCGATCAGCACACACCAGTAGCCGTAGTGCGCCGCCGGCAGTGTCGAGAGCTCGACCGCCTCGATAATGGCATCCTTGGAGAAGAAGCCGGAGAACGCCGGGAAACCGATGAGCGCCAGCGCGCCGATCAGGCACGTCCAGTAGGTGACGGGCATGTACCTGCGCAGCCCGCCCATCCTGCGCATGTCCTGCTCGTGGTGCATCGCGATGATGACCGAGCCCGCGGCGAGGAACAGCAGCGCCTTGAAGAAGGCGTGGGTCATCAGGTGGTAGATCGCCCCGGCGTAGGCAGAAACGCCAAGTGCCACCGTCATGTAGCCGAGCTGCGACAGCGTCGAGTAGGCCACGACGCGCTTGATATCGTTGGAAACGATGCCGAGGAAGCCCATGAACAGCGCCGTCGTGCCTCCGATCACGATGATGAAGCTGAGCGCCGTCTCGGAAAGCTCGAACAGAGGCGACATGCGCGCCACCATGAAAATGCCCGCCGTCACCATGGTGGCCGCGTGGATCAGCGCCGAGATCGGGGTCGGGCCCTCCATCGAGTCCGGAAGCCAGACGTGCAGCGGCACCTGCGCCGACTTGCCCATCGCGCCAATGAAGAGGCAGATGCAGATCACGGTGACTGCCTGCCACGCGTGGCCGGGCAGAATCTCGAAAGTCGTCGCGGCAATCTGGTCTGCCCGCGCAAACACCTCGGCGTAGTGAAGCGACCCGGTCAGGTAAACGATGCCGGCGATGCCGAGCAGGAAGCCGAAGTCGCCCACGCGGTTGACGAGGAACGCCTTCATGTTGGCGAAGATCGCCGTGGGGCGCGTGTACCAGAACCCGATCAGAAGGTACGAGACGAGGCCCACGGCCTCCCAGCCGAAAAAGAGCTGCAGCAGGTTGTTCGACATCACCAGCATCAGCATCGCGAAGGTGAACAGCGAGATGTAGCTGAAGAAGCGTGTGTAGCCGGGATCGTCGTGCATGTAGCCGATGGTGTAGATGTGCACCATGAGCGACACGAACGTCACGACGACCATCATGAGCGCGCTCAGGCGGTCTACGAGGAAACCGACCTCCATGCGGATGCCGTCGCTCACCAGCCAGGTGTAGACCGGACCGTCGAAGGCGGCGCCGCCGTGCAGCAGGTCCCAGAGCACGATCGACGACAGCACGAACGAGACTGCCACGCCGGCGATGGTGATCGTGTGCGTCGCGGCCCGGCCGATCCAGCGGCCGAAGAGACCCGCGACCAGGGCGGCGGCGAGCGGCGCGAGCACGATGGCGAGTAGGGTCTGTTCCACGGCTCAGCCCCTCATCGTGTCGAGGTCTTCGACGTTGATGCTGCGCCGGTCGCGGAACAGTACCACGAGGATGGCGAGCCCGATCGCCGACTCGGCGGCAGCCACCGTCAGGATGAAGAACACGAACACCTGGCCCCCGAGGTCGCCGAGGTAGTGCGAGTACGCGATGAAGTTGAAGTTCACCGCGAGCAGCATGAGCTCGATGCACATCAGGAGCAGCAGCACGTTCTTGCGGTTGATGAAGATACCGGCCACCGCGAGGCTGAAGAGGATGCCGGAGAGGAGCAGCACGTGGGACAGAGGGATCATTGCGGCCCCTCCGCGTCCATCTTCACGATCCGGACGCGGTCCGTCGCCCGCACCGCGACCTGCTTCGCCACGTCCTGGACCTTCTGTCCCGGCCGGCGCCGCATCGTGAGGGTGATCGCCGCGACGATGGCGACCAGCAGGATCACGGCTGCGACCTCGAACGGGTACAGGTACTTCGTGTAGAGCAGGTGGCCGAGTTCCGCGGTGTTGGAGTAGTCGGCGGGCTTCGGCAGCGGCGCCGGCGCCTCCGGCAGTCCGAGGTTGCGCACGTACACCACGATGCCGATCTGGGCGACCACGACGAGCGCAATGAGCGCGCCGAGGGGCGCGTAGCGCGTGAAGCCCTGGCGAAGCTTCTCAACGTCGACGTCCATCATCATCACGACGAAGAGCCACAGCACCATCACTGCACCCACGTAGACGACGACGAGCGTGATGGCGAGGAACTCCGCCTCGAGCAGCAGCCAGATGACGGCGCTGTTCAGGAATGCGAACACCAGGAAGAGCGCGCAGTGGACCGGGTTGCGCGCGGTGATCACGCCGATCGCCGCGGCGACCAGGACCGCGCCGAACAGGTAGAAGAGCAGGTTTACGATCATGCTGTGGCGCTCGCTCAGCGGTAACGGGCGTCGGCCGACTTGTCCGCGGCGATCATGGCCTCGTAGCGCTCGCCGACCGCGAGCAGCTTGTCCTTGGTCATGATGTTCTCGCCGCGGCGCTCCATGTGGTACTCGTGGATGCGGGTCTCGACGATCGCATCGACCGGGCAGGCCTCCTCGCAGAAACCGCAGTAGATGCACTTGAAGAGGTCGATGTCGTAGCGCGTCGTGCGCCGCGTGCCGTCCGCGCTCACGTCGGACTCGATCGTGATCGCGAGGGCCGGACACACCGCCTCGCAGAGCTTGCAGGCGATGCAGCGCTCCTGCCCGTTCGGGTAGCGGCGCAGCGCGTGCAGCCCGCGGAAGCGCGGCGACTGCGGCGTCTTCTCCTCCGGGTACTGGATCGTGACCTTGGGCGCGAAGAGGTTCCTGAGCGTGACCGACAGCCCGATCAGCAACTCGTAGAGGAAGAAGGTCTTGAGGACGCTGCGCATCACTGCCTCACGCGGCCCATGGCCCGATCTTGAAGACCCACATCGCCGCCTCGACGCAGAGCCAGACGAGCGTCACGGGGATGAACACCTTCCAGCCGAGGCGCATGATCTGGTCGTAGCGGTAGCGCGGGAACGTGGCGCGGAACCACAGGAAGCAGAAGAGGAAGAACGCAATCTTCACGACGAGCCAGTGGAGCCCGGGCACGGCGAGGAACGTGTCGCCCAGCACCGGGTAGCCTTCGAACGGCGACAGCCAGCCGCCGAAGAAGAACGTGGCCGTGAGCGTCGCGACCAGGATCATGTTCGCGTATTCGGTCAGGAAGAACAGCGCGAACGCGATGCCGGAATACTCGACGTGGAACCCCGCGACGATCTCCGACTCGCCCTCGGCGACGTCGAACGGCGCGCGGTTCGTCTCCGCCACGCCCGAGATGAAGTACACGACGAAGAGCGGGAACAGCCACAGCCAGTACCAGGACAGCGGGCCACCGGCCTGCGCCTCCACGATCCGGCCCATGTTGAGCGTGCCCGCCGCCATCACGACGCCGACGAGCGCAAATCCCATCGCGATCTCGTAGGCGACGATCTGCGCGGCGGAGCGCATGGCGCCGAGGAAGGCGTACTTGGAGTTGGCGGCCCAGCCCGCGAGGATGATGCCGTAGGCGCCGAAGCCGGCGAGCGCGAGGACGTAGAGCACACCCGCGTCGACGTCGGCGATGGCGAATCCCGGCCACAGCGAGATCACCGCCCAGGCGGCAAAGGCTGGCGTGAGCGCGAGGAGCGGCGCCACGACGAACAGGAAGCGGTTCGAGCGCGCCGGGACGACGACCTCCTTGATCAGGAGCTTCAGCACGTCTGCGAACGGCTGCAGCAGCCCCTTGGGGCCGACCCGGTTCGGGCCGATGCGCACCTGCATGTAGCCGATGACTTTGCGCTCCGCGAGCGTCAGGTAGGCGACGCACAGGATGACGACGATGGTCACGCCGAGGATCTGCCCGAGCGCGATCAGGGTGTCCTGCAGCCAGGCCGGCCACGACTGCCAGAGGCTCGCGAACGCGTTCATGACCCGGCCCCGCCCTGCCGGGCCGCGCGCCCGTCACGCGTCTCCTGCAGCGGCTGCGAGCGGCGCACCACCGCATCGACGCGGTAGATGCCGACTTCGCGCGTCGAGTCGACGGCGGCCAGCCGGCCGACCGTGAACGTGTCCGCCGCCGGCGTCGTCGCGAACTCGCTGATCTCCCTGCGCAACTCGTCTCGCACGTCCTCGGAACTCAGGTACTCGAAGCCCGGCAGGCCGAGCAGGTTGCCGAGCACTCGCAGCACCTTCCACGCCGGCCGTGCCTCGCCCGGCGGACGTGCCGCGCCCGCGACGCTCTGCCAGCGACCCTCGACGTTGACCCAGGTGCCCGAGGTCTCGGCGAAGGCCGCGACCGGCAGGATCACGCTCGCGGATGCGAGCTGCTCCTCGCCCGTGTACGGAGTGAGGGCGATCACGCACTCCGCCGACTTCACGGCGGACTCGACGCCGGGCGCCGGCGCCAGATCCTCGGACTCGATTCCGCCGACCATGACGTAGCCGCGCAGCCGCGCATTGAGCATGTCGAGCGCAGCGAGGCCCGGCTTCGCGACCGTCCGGCCGCCGACACCGCGATGAGGCGTCGCCCCCGCGAGCGCCGCGCCGACGGCGTTGCCGCCCTCCGGCAGGTGGCCGAGCTTCGCGCCCGTCACCTCCGCGAGCGCGGCCGCGAGGCTGCGCAGTTCCGCGTACGCGACGTGGCGCTCCGCCAGCGCGCCGAGCAGGATCAGCCTGAGTTCGCCGGTTGCGAGCAGCGTCGCGATGCGCTCGTGCTCCGCCGTCGGGACCACGCCATCGAGCGCCGCAGCCACCGCGGCCGGAACGCCGCGGCCGGCGGCCTCGGCCGCTATCTTGAGCACCGCGGCGAGGTGCTGCGCCATGCCGAGCCCATTGCTCGTGAGGCTCACCGCCACCGGGAACAGCAGCTCCTGCGGGTACGGATTGATCACGGCCACCTGCATCCCGCGGCGCACGACGCCCTTGCGGATGCGGTTCGCGACGATCGGGACGTCCTTGCGCAGGTTCGATCCGACGAGCAGCACGGCGGACGCCTGCTCGAGCTCCGCGATGCCGCAGCCGAGCAGCGGCGCGACCGGGTCGCCCTGCTGGCCGCGGAAGTCGATGCGCCGCAGGCGATGATCGACGTTCTCGCTGCCGAGCCCGCGTGCGAGCCTCGCCGTGAGGTAGGCCTCCTCCACTGTCGCGCCCGGTGCGACGAGGAAGCCGAGCTGGCCCGCACCGGCCTCGCGGACGATCTTCTGCAGCCCCTTCGCGGCCGCCTCGAGCGCAGTCTCCCAGTCCGTCTCGCGCCAGCTGCCACCCTCGCGGACCATCGGGCGCCGGGCGCGGTCGGTCGCGTACAAGCCCTCGCAGCTGAACCGGTCGCGGTCCGCGATCCAGGTCTCGTTGATCTCCTCGTTCTCGCGCGGCACGACGCGCATCAGCCGGCCTCGCAGCACGTGGCCGTAGAGGTTCGTACCCGTGCAGTCGTGCGGCGACACGAGCGGGTGCTGGGTCATTTCCCAGGCGCGCGCGCGGTAGCGATAGGGCTTGTTGTTGAGCGCCCCGACCGGGCAGAGGTCGATGATGTTGCCGGAGAGCTCGTGGTCGACGCTCTTCGCGACGTAGGTCGAGATCTGCGTATACTCACCGCGCCCGACGGTGCCGAGTTCCTGGATGCCAGCGATCTCCTGGCCGAAACGCACGCAGCGCGTGCAGTGGATGCAGCGCGTCATGTCGGTGGAGACCAGCGGGCCGATGCTCTGGTCCCTGACCACGCGCTTGCGCTCGCTGTAGCGCGCGATGTCGCGGCCAAAGCCCATCGCGAGGTCCTGCAGCTCGCACTCGCCGCCCTGGTCGCAGATCGGGCAGTCGAGCGGGTGATTGACGAGCAGGAACTCCATGGTCGCCTTCTGGGCCGCGATGGCTCTCGGCGACCTGGTGAACACCTTCATCCCCTCGGCGACCGGCGTGGCGCAGGCCGGCAGCGGCTTCGGCGCCTTCTCGACCTCGACGAGGCACATGCGGCAGTTCGCCGCGATCGACAGCTTGTCGTGGTAGCAGAAGCGCGGCACATAGGCGCCGTGCGCGTCCGTGGCGTGGATGATCATGGCGCCTTTGCGCGCCTTGACCGGGACGCCGTCGACCTCGATGTTGACCAGCTCTTCGCTCATGCCGTCACGCCGCGCGGCCGCGCGCCTCGACGATGCTGTGGCCGTGCTCGACGTAGTACTCGAACTCGTGCCGGAAGTGTTTGACGAAACTCTGCACCGGCCACGCCGCGGCGTCGCCGAGCGCGCAGATCGTGTGCCCCTCGATGTTGTTCGCGACGGCGACCAGCATGTCGACGTCCTCGCGCTGCCCCTGCCCCGCCAGGATCCGCCGGAGCGTGCGATTGAGCCAGCCCGTGCCCTCGCGGCACGGCGTGCACTGCCCGCAGGACTCCATGTGGTAGAAGCGCGAGAGCCGCTCGAGCACGCGCACCATGCAGGTCGTCTCGTCCATGACGATGACCGCGGCCGAGCCGATCGCGGAGCCCGCTTTCTTCAGCGAGTCGTAGTCCATGTTGGCGGCGAGCATCGTCTCGGCGGGCACCACCGGCACCGATGACCCGCCCGGGATCACGGCCTTCAGCTTGCGCCCGCCGCGCACTCCGCCCGCGATCTCGAGCAGGTCCCGGAACGGGATGCCGAGCGGCAGTTCGAAGTTTCCGGGCTTCGCCACGTGGCCAGAGACCGAGAAGATCACCGTGCCGCCCGAGTTCTGCGGGCCGAGCGCGGCGAACCACTCCGGGCCTTTGCGCAGGATCGTAGGCACCGAGGCAAAGCTCTGCGCGTTGTTGATCGTGGTGGGCTTGCCGTAGAGGCCGAAGTTGGCCGGGAACGGCGGCTTGAAGCGCGGCTTGCCCTGCTTGCCCTCGAGCGACTCGAGGAGCGCGGTCTCCTCGCCGCAGATGTAGGCGCCGGCGCCCATGAACGTGTGCAGGTCGAAGTCGACACCTGAGCCCAGCAGGTTTCTGCCGAGGAGCCCCGCCGCATACGCCTCTTTCAGCGCCGCCTCGAAGCGCGGGATCGGCTCGGCCATGAACTCGCCGCGGACGTAGTTGTAGCCCACGGTGGCGCCCATCGCGTAGCCGCCGATCGCCATGCCCTCGATCAGCGCGTGCGGGTTGTAGCGCAGGATGTCGCGGTCGTGGCAGGTGCCGGGCTCGCTCTCGTCCGAATTGCACACGACGTACTTCTGCACCGGCGCGTTGCGCGGCATGAACGACCACTTGAGCCCGGTCGGGAAGCCCGCGCCTCCGCGCCCGCGCAGCCCCGAGGCCTTCACCATCTCGATGACCTGCTCGCGCGGCGTCTTCTCGGCGAGGATCTTCCTCCACGCCTCGTAGCCGCCCGTCCGCTCGTAGGTGGCGAGTTCCCAGGGCCGCTCGTGCTTCAGCGGCTCGAAGCACACGAGGTTCAGGCGGTCGCTCCAGTCACTCACGTGCGCACCCTCACTTGTGCTCGTCGAGGATCCTGTCCACCGCGTCCGGGGTCAGGTTCTCGTAGTAGACGTGGTCGACCATCATCATCGGCGCGCCGTTGCACGCAGCGAGGCACTCCTCCTCCTTCTTCAGGAAGAAGCGGCCGTCCGGCGTGCTCTCGCCCACCTTGATGCCGAGGCGCTTCTCGACGTGCGAGAGAATGTCCTCGCCGCCGCAGAGCATGCAGGAGATATTGGTGCAGACCGAGATGTGGTGCCGGCCGCAGGGCTTCGTCTCGAACATCGAGTAGAAGCTCGCGACCTCGTAGACCTGGATCGGCGGCAGGCCGAGGTAGACGGCGACCGCGTCCATGGACTCCTGCGTGAGGAATCCCTTCTCGTGCTGCACGGCGTGCAGGGCCGAAATGACCGCCGAGCGCTTGCGCTCCGGCGGGAACTTCGCGACCCAGTGATCGATCTCCTCGCGGACGTGCTGCGACAGCACTTCCCCGTCCGCCGCGTGCGTGTGCTCGCTCACCGGTCGATCTCCCCGAACACGATGTCCGCGGTGCCGATCACTGCCACCACGTCGGCCAGCATGTGGCCCTGGACCATTTCCTCGAGCGCCGCGAGGTGCGGGAATCCCGGCGCGCGGCACTTGAGGCGGTACGGCTTGTTGGCGCCGTCCGAGACGAGGTAGATGCCGAATTCGCCCTTCGGCGCCTCGACCGCGGCGTACGCCTCGCCCTCGGGGACGCAGTACCCCTCGGTGAAAAGCTTGAAGTGATGGATGAGGGACTCCATGTCGCCCTTCATCTCCTCGCGACTCGGCGGGACGATCTTGTGATCGTCCACCATCACCGGCCCGGGATTGGCCCGGAGCCAGTCCACGCACTGCTTGATGATGCGGTTCGACTGGCGCAGTTCCTCGACGCGGACCAGGTAACGGTCGTAGCAGTCCCCGTTCACACCGACCGGGATGTCGAAATCGACGCGGCCGTAGACCTCGTACGGCTGCTTCTTGCGCAGGTCCCAGGCAATGCCCGAACCGCGCAGCATCGGCCCCGTGAAGCCCAGGTTGAGCGCACGCTCCGGCGTCACCACGCCGATGTTGACCGTGCGCTGCTTCCAGATGCGGTTGTCGGTGAGCAGCGTCTCGTACTCGTCGACGCAGGCCGGGAAGCGGGCCGTGAAGTCGTCGATGAAGTCGAGCATCGTGCCCGAGCGCTTCTCGTTCAGCCGGTCCACTTCCTTCTGCGACTTGAAGCGGGACGGCTGGTACCTCGGCATCGTGTCCGGCAGGTCGCGGTAGACGCCGCCCGGCCGATAGTACGTCGCGTGCATGCGCGTGCCCGAGACCGCCTCGTAGCAGTCCATGAGGTCCTCGCGCTCGCGGAAGCAGTAGAGGAACATCGTCATCGCGCCGATGTCGAGGCCGTGCGCGCCGAGCCACATCAGGTGGTTCAGGATGCGCGTGATCTCGTCGAACATGACGCGGATGTACTGCGCGCGGACCGGCACCCCGATCCCGAGCAGCTTCTCGATGGCGAGCACGTAGGCGTGTTCGTTGCACATCATCGAGACGTAGTCGAGGCGGTCCATGTAGCCGATCGACTGGTTGAACGGCTTCGACTCGGCGAGCTTCTCGGTGCCGCGGTGCAGGAGCCCGATGTGCGGGTCGGCCTTCTGCACGACCTCGCCGTCCATCTCGAGCACGAGGCGGAGCACGCCGTGCGCGGCCGGGTGCTGCGGGCCGAAGTTCATCGTGTAGCTGCGGATCTCAGCCATGGCCCGGGTCCTTGCGCGGCGCGTCCTTCAGCGCGGCCGCGTAGCGGTTGTCGTCGCGGATCACGCGCGGCACGAGCGTGCGCGGCTCGATGCCGACCGGCTCGTAGACCACGCGGCCCTTCGACTCGTCGTAGCGCACCTCGACGTTGCCGATGAGCGGGAAGTCCTTGCGGAACGGGTGCCCGACGAAGCCGTAGTCGGTCAGGATGCGGCGCAGGTCCGGGTGGCCGAGGAAGAGGATGCCGAACAGGTCGAAGGCCTCGCGCTCGAACCAGTCGGCCGACTTCCACACGTCGACGACCGAATCGAGCATCGGCGGCTCGCCGCCGGCGGTGAACGCGCGCAACCGCAGGCGATGATTGTGGGTCACCGACAGCAGGTGGTAGACGACCGCGAAGCGTCGCTCCTCGTGCGCACCCTCCCCCGGCGACGCCCCGGCCGCCATGCTGCCCGTGCGACCGCGGCTGAAGCCGCTCGAGGTGGCCGACTCGGTGGTCCACTCGGCCCGGCCGAAGGTGAGGTAGTCGACGCCGGTCAGGTCCACGAGCTGCTCGAAGCGCCACGCGGGCTCGTCGCGCAGCGCGCGGCAGACCTCGACCAGGCTGGCCGCGTCGACCTCGAAGGTGAGCTCCCCGCAGGTCGACGGCACCCGCCGGACCCGGCCTTCGAAGCGGGCCGCGACCGACGCCGCCAGTGTTTCTCGAGTCTCGCTCATGGGGTGCTCAGCGCGCGATCGTCATCGTCCGGTGGATCTTCTTCTGCAGCTGGATGAGCCCGTAGAGCAGCGCCTCCGCGGTGGGCGGACACCCCGGGACGTAAACGTCCACGGGCACGATCCGGTCGCAGCCACGCACCACCGCGTAGGAATAGTGGTAGTAGCCACCGCCATTCGCGCACGATCCCATCGAGATCACCCAGCGCGGCTCCGGCATCTGGTCGTAGACCTTGCGCAGCGCCGGCGCCATCTTGTTCACCAGCGTGCCCGCCACGATCATCACATCGGACTGGCGCGGACTCGGGCGGAAGACGATGCCGAAGCGGTCGAGGTCGTAGCGCGCTGCGCCCGCGTGCATCATCTCGACGGCGCAGCAGGCGAGGCCGAAGGTCATCGGCCACATCGAGCCCGTGCGTGCCCAGTTCATGACCGCGTCGACGGTCGTGGTCACGAAGCCGCGTTCGGGCAGTTCGGAAGCCTCTAGTCCCATTCCAGGGCCCCTCTCTTCCACTCGTAGACGAAGCCGACGACGAGCACCAGCAGGAACACGCCCATCGCCGCGAGGCCCACGATGCCGATCGAGTCGAGCGCCACGGCCCACGGGAACAGGAACGCGATCTCGAGATCGAACACGATGAAGAGGATGGCGACGAGGTAGTAGCGCACGTCGAACTTCATGCGCGAATCCTCGAACGCCTCGAAGCCGCACTCGTAGGGCGAGAGCTTCTCCGCGTCGGGCCGGCGGGTGCCGAGCACGAAGCCGAGCACGAGCAGCAGCACGCCGAGCGCGCCGGCGACCGCGAGGAAAATCAGGATCGGCAGGTACTCTGCAAGCATCGCTCTGCGCGGCTCCGGGGGCTGGCCCGATCAGCCATAAATTCTATCAGGGTGCATTGCGCCGCAGTAAGGTGGCGCAAATGAAAAAGGCGAGCCACGGGCTCGCCTTTATCGTGATGGTGCGGATGGAGAGACTCGAACTCTCACGCCTTGCGGCACTAACCCCTCAAGCTAGCGTGTCTACCAATTCCACCACATCCGCATTTCCGAGAATCGACCGCGACCTCACTGCGCCGGTGTCGCGGGTGCCTGCTGACCGGCGGGCGCCTCGCCCGCCGTGGCGGGCGTCGCGGGCGCGTTCGCCGGGGCCGTGGACGTCGCCGGTGCCGCCGGCTGCGGCAGCTGCGGTAGCGGCGCCGAAGGCAGGACCGGCGCCGGCGCCGTCTGCTCGGTCTTGACGCGATCGACCACGCTCGTCGGGGCCGCGCCCTGGCTGAAGAGATACGAGAGCACGAGGCTCGAGATGAAGAAAAGCGTCGCGAGCACCGCCGTCGTGCGCGAGAGGAACGAGGCCGAGCCCTGCGCTCCGAACACCGTACCGGACGCGCCTGCGCCGAATCCCGCGCCCGCATCCGCACCGCGGCCGCGCTGCAGCAGCACGAGGCCGACGATGCCGGCCGCGATCAGCACGTGGAACACGACCGCGAGGGTCTGCAACCAGTTCATCGCTCTCTACTCTCCGAATCAGTCCGCGGCTGCGCAGATACGCGCAAACTCGTCCGCCTTGAGTGACGCCCCGCCGACGAGGCCGCCGTCGATGTCGGGCATCGCGAAGAGCTCCCGTGCGTTAGACGCCTTGACGCTGCCGCCGTACAGGATCCTCACGGACCCGCCAATTGTAGCATTCAGCGCCGCCACCTTGCCGCGAATCATCGCGTGCACTTCCTGGGCCTGTTCGGGCGACGCGTTGCGTCCCGTACCGATGGCCCACACGGGCTCGTACGCGATCACCGCCGAGCCGAGCGAGGCCACGCCACTCACGGACAGGACGGCGTCGAGCTGCCGGGACACCACCTGCAGCGTGCGCTCCGCCTCGCGCTCCTCCAGCGTCTCGCCGACGCAGAGCACGGGCACCAGGCCCTGGGACTGCGCGGCGACGAACTTGCGAGCGACGAGCGCGTCGCCCTCGCCGTAGACCTGGCGCCGCTCCGAGTGGCCGACCAGCACGTACCGGCAGCCGACGTCCTTCAGCATGGCCGCGGAGACTTCGCCGGTGAACGCCCCGACCGGCTCGGCACACACCGACTGCCCGCCGAGCGCGACGTCGGTGTCCTTGAGGAGTCGACCGACTTCCTGCAGGTACACGAACGGCGGCGCGACCATGACCTCCGTCCGGGAGTCCGGCCGGAGCAGGTCCAATAGCGACCGCAACAGGCCCGCGTTCTCGGCGCGCGAGCCGTGCATCTTCCAGTTTCCGGCGACCAGGGGTTGACGCATCGGGTACTCCACCCGGGCCGCGCCCGGGCCCGGACTGGGCAGGGGTGGCCGCGAAAGGCGCGCGATCTTAGCGGCGGGTCGCCGGGAATGCAATTCCGGGGCGGCAGCCTCAGACCGCCTGCCGGACCACCTCGGCCAGTTCGTTGGCGTGGCGCTTGACGACCGGCTCGTCCCGGCCCTCGACCATCACGCGGATCAGGGGCTCGGTCCCCGACGCCCGCAGCACCACGCGGCCCGCGCCGCCGAGCGCGGCCTCGACCCGCTTGACCGCCTCCTGGATGGCCGGCGACTTGCTGACGTCGATGCGTTCCCTGACGCGCACGTTGACCATGACCTGCGGGAATCGCGGCATGCCGGCCGCCAGCTCGGCCAGTGGGCGGCCCGTGCGCTTCATCGCCGCGAGGACCTGCAGCGCGCTCACCAGGCCGTCCCCGGTGGTCGTGCGGTCGAGGCAGAGCAGGTGCCCCGAGGTCTCGCCGCCGATCGTGCCGCCGTGCTCCCGGAGCATTGCGAGCACGTAGCGATCGCCGACGGGCGCGCGCATGAAGGATATGCCCTCGGACTCGAGCGCCTGCTCGAGCCCGAGGTTGCTCATGACGGTGCCCACGACCGGCCCCCTGAGCTCGCCCTCGGCCTTGCGGTCGCGCGCGACCACGTACATCAGCTGGTCGCCGTCGACCAGCCGGCCGAGGTGATCCACCATCACCAGCCGGTCTCCGTCGCCGTCGAGCGCGATGCCGACGTCGGCGCCCACGCCCGCCACCGTCAGCTGCAGCAGCTCCGGCGCGGTCGAGCCGCAACGCAGGTTGATGTTGCGTCCGTTCGGCGAGCAGCCGATCGGGATGATCTCGGCGCCGAGGTCGGCGAGCACGCGCGGCGCCACCTTGTAGGCCGCCCCGTTCGCGCAGTCGATGACGATCTTGAGGCCGGAGAGGTCCATGCCCGCCGGAAGCGTCGAGGCACAGAACTCCTGGTAGACGACGCGGGACTTGTCGACGCGGGCTGCCTTGCCGAGTTCCATCGATTCGCGCGTCAGGGCCGGGCCGTCGAGGAAACTCTCGATACGTGCCTCGAGCTCGTCGGAGAGCTTGCTGCCCGACGCGTCGAAGAACTTGATGCCGTTGTCCTCGTACGGATTGTGCGAGGCGGAGATCACCACGCCGAAGCTGCAGTCGAAGCGCTGCGTGAGGTAGGCGATCGCGGGCGTCGGCAGCGGCCCGATCAGGTTGACGTTGACGCCGGCCGCGACGAACCCGGCCTCGAGCGCTGCCTCGAACATGTAACCCGACAGGCGCGTGTCCTTGCCGACGAGCGCCGTGCCGCCGTCCGGCGCCAGCGCGCGCGCCGCAGCGCTCGCCAGGCGCAACGCGAATTCGACCGTCATCGGGTCGGTGCCCACGCGCCCGCGCACGCCGTCGGTGCCGAAAAACCTGCGTCCCATCGTCACGAACCTCCCGAGGCGGCGCGCCCGAGCGCTGCCGCCACCTTGACCGCGTCGACCGTGGCCGCCACGTCGTGCGCACGTATGATCGAAGCGCCGCGCGCCACGCAAAGGGCCGCAAACGCCACGCTGCCTGCCAGCCGCTCGCCGGGCGGGCGGCCGGTGATGATACCGACCAGCGACTTGCGGGACACGCCCGCGAGCACCGGGAGCGACCCGTCCCCGAGCTCGCGAAGTCTCGCAAGGAGCGCGAGATTGTGCTCGGGACGCTTGCCGAAGCCGATGCCCGGGTCGAGGCACAGGCGCTCGCGGTGGATGCCCGCCGCGTGACAGGCCGCCACCCGCTGCGCCAGGAACTCGCGGACTTCCGCCACGACGTCGCCGTAGCGCGGGTCCGCCTGCATGGTTCCCGGCTCCCCCTGCATGTGCATCAGGCACACCGCGGCACCCGTCGCCGCGGCCATCGCGAGTGCACCCGGCGAGCGGAGCGCCCGCACGTCGTTGATCATCTGCGCGCCCGCGTCCACCGCCGCGCGCATCACCTCGGGCTTGCTCGTGTCCACCGAAATCGGAACGCTCACTCGCGCAGCCAGCCGCTCGATCACCGGCAACACGCGGCTGATCTCCTCGTCGACCGGCACCGGCGGCGCCCCGGGTCGCGTCGACTCGCCGCCGACGTCGAGGATCGCTGCGCCCTCCGCCGCGAGGCGCTCGCCGTGGGCGACGGCCGCGCCGGGATCGAAATGGGCACCGCCGTCGGAGAACGAGTCGGGCGTGACGTTCACCACGCCCATGACGCGGGGCTCGGAGAGGTCGAGGACCGAATCGCGCAGGACGAGTTGCATCGTGGAACCGGGGCCGGAATGCGAAACGCCCGGCGTGTTGCCGGGCGTCCGTCGGGTTCAGTGCTGCGGGGCCGGGCGTCCGCTCGGCGCCTCTCCGTCGCGCCGCTCCCGGGGCGTCGACCCGGAACTCGGCAGGTCGCGGTCCTCCCAGTCCGCCGGCGGGCGCGGATCGCGACCCTGCATGATGTCGCGGATCTGCTCCTCGTCGATGGTCTCGTACTTGATGAGCGCCTCGGCCATCCTGTGGAGCTTGTCCATGTCGCGGGTGAGGATATCCTTGGCGCGCTGGTAGTTGCCGTCGATGAGGATGCGGATCTCCTCGTCGATCACATGCGCCGTGACGTCCGACACCTGCTTGTGCTGGGTGACGCTGCGGCCAAGGAACACCTCGCCCTCGTCCTCCGCATACGTCTGCGGACCGAGCTTGTCCGACAGGCCCCACTTGGTGACCATGTTGCGGGCGATCTCGGTCGCGCGCTCGATGTCGTTGGAAGCGCCGGTGGTCACGTACTCGGGCCCGAAGATGATTTCCTCGGCGACCCGGCCGCCGAACAGCGTCGCGATGCGGCTCTCGAGCCGACGCTTGGAGGTACTGTAGCGGTCGGACTCCGGCAGGAACATGGTGACGCCGAGCGCGCGGCCGCGCGGGATGATCGTCACCTTGTACACCGGGTCGTGGTCCGGCACGTTCAGGCCGACGATCGCGTGGCCCGCTTCGTGATAGGCCGTGAGCTTCTTCTCGTTGTCGTCCATCACCATGGACTTGCGCTCGGCGCCCATCATGATCTTGTCCTTGGCGCGCTCGAACTCGTCCATGGTCACGGTGCGGCGATTGGCGCGGGCCGCGAAAAGCGCCGCCTCGTTCACGAGATTGGCGAGGTCTGCACCCGAGAAGCCCGGCGTGCCGCGCGCGATGATCGAGGGCTTCACGTCCTCGGCGAGCGGCAGCTTGCGCATGTGGACCTTCAGGATCTGCTCGCGGCCGCGCACGTCGGGCAGCGGCACGACGACCTGGCGGTCGAAGCGGCCGGGGCGCAGCAGCGCCGGGTCGAGCACGTCGGGCCGGTTCGTGGCGGCGATGACGATCACGCCCTCGTTGCCCTCGAAGCCGTCCATCTCGACGAGCAGCTGGTTCAGCGTCTGCTCGCGCTCGTCGTGGCCGCCGCCGAGGCCCGCGCCGCGGTGCCGTCCCACGGCGTCGATCTCGTCGATGAAGATGATGCAGGGCGCGTGCTTCTTCGCCTGCTCGAACATGTCGCGGACGCGCGAGGCGCCCACGCCGACGAACATCTCGACGAAGTCGGAGCCCGAGATCGTGAAGAACGGCACCTTGGCCTCGCCCGCGATCGCCTTGGCGAGCAGGGTCTTGCCCGTGCCGGGGGAGCCCACCATGAGCACGCCGCGCGGGATCTTGCCGCCGAGCTTCTGGAATTTCGCGGGATCCTTCAGGAAGTCGACGATCTCGCCCACCTCCTCCTTGGCCTCATCGACGCCGGCGACGTCGGCGAAGGTGACGGTCACCTGGTCCTCGTTCAGGAGCCTCGCGCGACTCTTGCCGAAGGACATTGCCCCGCGCCCGCCCGCGCCGCCCTGCATCTGGCGCATGAAATACACCCAGACGCCGATCAGCAGCAGTATCGGGAACGAGGAGATGAAGAGCTGCATCAGGAACGACTGGCGCTCCGGTGGCGCCGCGCTGAAGGTGACGCCATGCTGCTGCAGGGTGCCGATCAGGGCCGAGTTGTCCGTCTCGGGGTTGTAGACGACGAACTGCTCGCCGTCCGAGCGCACGCCCGAGATCTTGTCGCCGGTGAAGGTCACCTGGGCGACAGAGCCGTCCTTCACGTGGGTGAGGAACGTGGAATACGGCATCTCCTGCATCGCGGCGCCCCGCGAGCTGAAGTTGCTGACCACCGTCGCGAGCACGACGGCGATCACGATCCACAGGACGACATTCTTGGCCAGATCGTTCAATGCATTGACCTCGGTTCCGATCGCGCCATTCCGCGCCGCGCAGGCGCCGACCGGCTCGATCGACACTACACCAATCGATACCCGCGTGCCAGAACGTACAACTCGGCGCTGCGGGCTCTGGAAGCTTTCGGCTTGCGCAACTTCACGGATTCAAAATCCCGCCTCAGGCGGGCGACCAGTGCCTGGAATTCGCGGCCCTGGAACACCTTCATGAGCAGGTCGCCGCCCGGCCGCAGGCTGTGTGCCGCGAAGTCGACCGCCAGGTCCACGAGCCCCATCGAACGATCGTGGTCGACATCCGCGATGCCCATCATGTTGGGGGCCATGTCCGACATTACAAGATCGACTTTCTGCCCCCCGAGCGCCGCATTCAATCGCTCGAGCACCGCGTCGTCGGTGAAGTCGCCCTGGATGAACTCGACGCCCGGCAGCGCCGGCATCTCGAGCACGTCGAGCGCGATCACCCGCCCCTGCCCGCCGAGAGTCCGGGCCGCGAACTGGCTCCACCCGCCCGGGGCCGCGCCGAGGTCAACCACCGTCATGCCAGGCTTGAGGATGCGGTCGGTGCGCTGGATATCTTCGAGCTTGAACGCCGCCCGCGAACGCCAGCCCTCCTCGTGGGCGCGCTTCACATAAGGATCGGCGGCGTGCTCGGCGAGCCAGCGGGCGGAACTCTTGGTGCGCTTGGGCATGCGGAGATGAAAGAGGGGGTGGTGATCAGGGGGGGGTAGGGGGGGGTAGTGCAAGAGGACGCCGCGCTCGTACGATCTTCTCTTACACTATCCCCTGCCCCCTGATCACTACCCCCTCGTCGCGCCGTGCCCCTCACCGAACCCCAGAAGAAATACCTCCGGCGTCTCGGTCACGACCTCGACCCGATCGTGCTGGTCGGGCAGAACGGCATATCGCCCAACCTGATCGCCGAACTGGATCGCGCCCTGCACGACCACGAGCTGGTGAAGGTCCGGGCCCGGGTCGGCGACCGGGACGAGCGCGACGTGATCCTGGCCGAGCTGGCGGCTTCGACGCGCTCGGAACTGGTGCAGCGGATCGGGCACGTGGCGCTGTACTACCGGCCTGACCCCGACAAGCCGGGCATCCTGCTGCCGGCCTGACGGGAAATTCGGTGCCTGGCACCGAATTTTCTTCAGACGTAGCGGACCGCCACGATCTCCAGCGCCCGGGTACCGCCTGGGGCGGCCACGTCGACCACGTCTCCTTCCCGCTTGCCCACGAGGGCCCGGGCGATCGGCGAGGTGATCGATATCAGCCCGTGGCGCACGTCGGCCTCGGGCTCTCCCACGATCTGGAACACCACCTCCGAACCGTCGTCCTGGTCCTCGAGGTGCACGGTCGCGCCGAACACGACCCGGTCGTTCGCCGGCAGGTGCGATACGTCGATGATCTCGCAGTGGGACAGGTCGTGCTCGATGTGCTTGATTCGCCCCTCGATGAAGCCCTGCTGCTCGCGGGCGGCGTGGTATTCCGCGTTCTCGCTCAGGTCGCCGTGGGCCCGCGCCTCCGCGATGGCCTGGATGACGCGCGGCCGCTCTTCGGATTTGAGCCGCCGGAGCTCGATCCTGAGCTTCTCAGCACCCTTTAGAGTCAATGGCTTACGGCTCATACCCGAACCTCTTCGTGAAGATCCTGAAGCCGGTTCACCTCGACTTCCTGCAGGTGGTCGATGGCCTCACAGGTCGCGAGAGCCGCGGCGAGCGTCGTGTAGTACGTCACCTTGCGGGCGACCGCCTCGCGGCGGATCGAGTTCGACTCGTGGATGGCCCGCTTGCCTTCCGTGGTGTTTACGATGAGGTTGATCTCGTCGTTCTTGATCATGTCCACGATGTGGGGTCGGCCCTCGCGGACCTTGTTGGCCCGGCGGCAGCGGACACCCGCCTGCTCGAGGGCGTCGGCCGTCCCGTGCGTGGCCACGATCTCGAAACCCCGGTCGATCAGCGACCGGGCCAACCCGACGGCCCCCGGCTTGTCGCGCTCGCGGACGCTGATCAGGCACACGCCGCGGGTCGGGATCGTGACCCCCGACGCGGTCTGCGCCTTGGCATAGGCCTCGCCGAAGCTGCGCCCCGTGCCCATCACTTCGCCGGTCGACTTCATCTCAGGACCGAGGATCGGGTCCGAGTCGGGAAACTTGCCGAAAGGGAACACCGCTTCCTTCACGGAGTAGAACGCCGGGATCCGCTCGCGGTCGAGGCCGAGTCCGGTGAGCGTCTGCCCGGTCATGACGCGGGCACCGGCCTTCGCGAGCGGCACGCCCGTTGCCTTCGACACGAACGGCGCGGTGCGCGAGGCGCGCGGGTTCACCTCGAGCACGTAGACCATGCCGTTCTGGATCGCGAACTGCACGTTCATGAGCCCGACGACGTTGAGGGCGAGCGCCATGCGCCGCGTCTGGTCGCGGATCTGCTCCTGCAGGTCCTCGCTCAGGCTGTTGGGCGGCAGCGAGCAACCCGAGTCGCCCGAGTGCACGCCCGCCTGCTCGACGTGCTCCATGATCCCGCCGATGTAGACGTTCTTGCCGTCGCAGATCGCGTCCACGTCGACTTCGATCGCGAGGTCGAGGAAGCGGTCGAGGAGCACCGGGCTGTCGTTCGACACCTGCACGGCGGTGGTCATGTAGGAGCGCAGGTCGCCCTCGGTGAACACGACCTCCATCGCCCGGCCGCCGAGCACGTAGGACGGCCGCACCACGAGCGGGAAACCGACCTCGGCAGCGAGGCGCACGGCCTCCTCCTCGGTGCGCGCCGTGCGGTTCGGCGGCTGCCTCAACTGCAGGCGGTCGACGAGCCTCTGGAACCGCTCGCGGTCCTCCGCGACGTCGATCGAGTCCGGGCTCGTGCCTATGATCGGCACGCCGGCGGCCCCGAGCGCGCGCGCCAGCTTGAGCGGCGTCTGGCCGCCGTACTGCACGATCACGCCGAAGGGCTTCTCGACGTCGAGGATCTCCATGACGTCCTCGAAGGTGAGCGGCTCGAAGTACAGCCGGTCCGAGGTGTCGTAGTCGGTCGAGACGGTCTCCGGGTTGCAGTTGACCATGATGGTCTCGAACCCGTCCTCGCGCAGCGCGAGGGCCGCGTGCACGCAGCAGTAATCGAACTCGATGCCCTGCCCGATGCGGTTCGGCCCGCCGCCGAGGATCACGATCTTGCGGTGCGAGGTGGGCGCGGCCTCGCACTCGTCCTCGTACGTCGAGTAGAGGTATGCGGTCGCCGTGGCGAACTCGGCCGCGCAGGTATCGACGCGTTTGAAGACCGGCCGCACGCCCGCGGCGTGGCGCCGCGCCCGGATGTCCGTCTCGCCGACGCCGGCGAGCCGCGCGATGCGGCTGTCGGCGAAGCCCTTGCGCTTCAGCGCGCGCAGGCGCTCGCCGTCGAGTGCCGGGACCCCGCCCGCGGCGATCGCCGCCTCCTCGCGCACGAGGTCCTCGACCTGCGCGAGGAACCACGGGTCGATCCGCGAGGCGCGGTGCACCTCGGCCTGGGTCAGCCCGGCGCGGAACGCGTCGGCCACGTAGCGCAACCGATGCGGGCCCGGCATGCGCAACTCCTCGAGCAGCGAGTTGCGCGCCTCGTCCGAGAGCGGCAGGGAGACGATGGGCGTGAGCCCGTCGATGCCCGTCTCGAGGCCGCGCAACGCCTTCTGCAGCGATTCCTGCAGCGTGCGGCCGATCGCCATCACCTCGCCCACCGACTTCATCTGCGTGGTGAGCCGGTCGTTCGCGCCCGGGAACTTCTCGAAGGTGAAGCGCGGGATCTTCGTCACGACGTAGTCGATGGCCGGCTCGAAAGAGGCCGGCGTCGCCCCCCCGGTGATGTCGTTCCTGAGCTCGTCGAGCGTGTAGCCGACGGCGAGCTTGGCGGCCACCTTCGCGATCGGGAAGCCCGTGGCCTTGGAGGCGAGCGCGGAGGAGCGCGACACGCGCGGGTTCATCTCGATCACCAGCAGCCGCCCGTCCGTCGGGCTCACCGCGAACTGCACGTTCGAGCCGCCGCACTCGACGCCGATCTTGCGCAGCACCGCGATCGAGGCGTCGCGCATGATCTGGTATTCCTTGTCCGTCAGCGTCTGCGCGGGCGCGACCGTGATCGAGTCTCCCGTGTGCACGCCCATCGGATCGAGGTTCTCGATGGAACAGACGATGATGCAGTTGTCCGCCTTGTCGCGGACGACCTCCATCTCGAATTCCTTCCATCCGAGCACCGACTCCTCGAGCAGAACCTCGCTCGTCGGCGACGCATCGAGTCCGCGCGCCACGATCTGCTCGAATTCCTCGCGGTTGTAGGCGATGCCGCCGCCCGTGCCGCCGAGCGTGAACGACGGCCGGATGACGCACGGGAAGCCGATCTCGGACTGGATCGCGAGTGCCTCCTCCATGCTGTGCGCGATGCGCGAGCGCGGGCACTCCAGGCCGATCTCGCGCATGGCGTTCCTGAAGAGCTCGCGGTCCTCCGCCATGTCGATCGCCTCGCGCGAGGCCGCGATGAGCTCGACGCCGAACTTCTCGAGCACTCCCTCGCGCACGAGGTCGAGCGCGCAGTTGAGCGCGGTCTGGCCGCCCATCGTGGGCAGCAGCGCGTCGGGGCGCTCCTTCTCGATGATCCGCGCGACGGTCCGCCAGTTGATCGGCTCGATGTAGATCGAGTCGGCCGTCTCCGGGTCGGTCATGATCGTCGCCGGATTCGAGTTCACGAGGATGACCCGGTAGCCCTCCTCCCGGAGCGCCTTGCAGGCCTGGGCGCCGGAGTAATCGAACTCGCAGGCCTGCCCGATGACGATCGGGCCGGCGCCGATGATCAGTACGCTCTTGATGTCGGTGCGCTTCGGCATTCGGCTCGACCTCTGCTGGTCACCCCTGCTGGCGCACGGGCACGGCGCCCCGGCGCAGCATCGACTCGACGAACCGGGCGAACAGGGGCGCGAGGTCGCGCGGACCCGGGCTCGCCTCGGGGTGGCCCTGGAAACTGAAGGCGGGGCGGTCCGTGAGCGCGATGCCCTGCAGCGACCCGTCGAACAGCGACCGGTGCGTCGCCCGGACGTGGGCGGGCAGGCTCGTCTCGTCGACCGCGAACCCGTGATTCTGGCTCGAAATGAAGACCCGGCCGGTGTCGAGTTCGATCACGGGGTGGTTCGCCCCGTGGTGCCCGAACTTCATCTTGACCGTGCGCGCGCCCGTGGCGAGACCGAGCAACTGGTGCCCGAGGCAGATGCCGAAGAGCGGCACTCCGGACTCGAGGAACGCCTTGATGGCGTCGATCGCGTAGTCGCAGGGCTCGGGATCGCCCGGGCCGTTCGAGAGGAACACGCCATCCGGGGCCAGGGCCAGCGCCTCGTCGGCCGGCGTCTGCGCGGGAACCACCGTCATGCGACAACCATGGTCCGCGAGCAGGCGCAGGATGTTGCGCTTGATTCCGAAGTCGTAGGCGACGACGTGCAAGCGCTGCCCGGGCCGCCGCTTCGTGCCCTGCTCGAGCGCCCAGTTCGTGCCCTCGTTCCACTGGAACGCGCGCCTGGTGGAAACCACCTTGGCGAGGTCCATGCCCTTGAGGCCCGGGAAGCGCCGGGCCGCCTCCACGGCGAGGTCCGGGCGCGAGGCGGCGTCCCCGCTCGCGATGCAGCCGGCCTGGGCGCCCTTCTCCCGCAGGATCCGGGTGAGCTTGCGGGTATCGATCTCGGCGATGGCGACCACGCCGCCGCGCGTGAGGAACTCGGGCAGCGACTCGGTCGCGCGCCAGTTCGAGTGCAGCAACGGCAGGTTGCGGATCACCAGGCCGGCGGAGTGGATGGCGTTCGACTCGAGGTCGTCCGGGTTCGTGCCGGTGTTGCCGATGTGCGGGTAGGTGAGCGTGACGATCTGTCGCGAGTAGGACGGGTCGGTGAGGATCTCCTGGTAGCCCGTCATGGCGGTGTTGAACACCACCTCTCCGGTCGCGGTTCCGGAGGCTCCGATGGAGATGCCGCGGAACACGGTGCCGTCCTCGAGAGCCAGAACAGCGGGTGTCGTCACGACCTTAGCCTCCGTTGATCCCGGCCCGCACCCATCGTGCCGGCCCTTTTTGCGCGTGCGCCGACCGACGGAGATGAGCATTCGCTCACCCCGTTGCAGGTTTGCTCCACGGGCTAAGTCAAGAAGTTTACGCGAGCGCGGCGTGTCGCGCCATTCGATTCGCCGGGCGGCCGTTAGAGACCGAGGACATCGAGCATCGAGTACAGGCCCGGCGTCCGGCCGGCGACCCAGCGCGCGGCGGCCACCGCGCCCCTGGCGAAGCTCGAGCGGTCCTGGGCCGTGTGGGCGAGTTCGACCTGCTCGCCCGGGCCGGCGAAGATCAGCCGATGCTCGCCGACGATGTCGCCGCCGCGCACGACGCTGAACCCGATCCGACCCCGCTCCCGGATGCCGGTCTGGCCATGCCGGGCGTACTCGGCCACGTCCTCGAGCGTCCGCCCTCGGCCGTTGGCGGCCGCCCGCGCGAGCCCGAGGGCCGTGCCGCTCGGCGCGTCCACCTTGTTGCGGTGGTGGGCCTCGAAGACCTCGATGTCGTATTGCTCGTCGAGCGCGCGTGCGGCGAGCTCCGCGAGCTTGAAGAGCAGGTTTACGCCGAGGCTCATGTTCGGGGCGAGCACGACCGGGATCCGCGTCGCCAGCGCCTCGAGTTCCGCACGCTGCACGGAATCATGCCCCGTCGTGCCGATCACCATCGCGCACCCGCGCTCCGCGCAGAGCCGCGCGTTTGCGATCGACGCCGCGGGCAGGGTGAAGTCGATGGCCACTGCGGCGCCGGCAAGGGCCTGCGAAGGGTCGCGCGAGACCACGACCCCGACCGAGGCCATTCCCGAGATCACCCCGGCATCGTGCCCCACGGCGCCATCGTCGGCCGCGGCGAGCGCACCGCTCAGGCGCAGGTCGCTCGCCTCGTAGAGCAGCGGCACGATCGTCCGGCCCATGCGCCCGGAGGCGCCCAGCATCGCCACGTTTACCATCGCGCCCTACTCCCCCAGGCTGCTGAAGAACCGCTTCACCCCGTCGAGCCACGACTCCTCGCGCGGGTGGTGCTTGCGCGAGTCCTTCTGCAACGACTCCTCGAACTTCCTGAGCAGGTCCTTCTGCTCGCGGTTCAGGCTGACCGGCGTCTCGACGACCACGCGGCAGAACAGGTCTCCGGTCGAGCCGCCACGTACCGGCCGGATGCCCTTCTCGCGCAGCCGGAACACGCGCCCGGACTGGGTCTCGGGCGGGACTTTGATCGTGGCGTTGCCGCCCAGCGTGGGGACCTCGACGCTGCCGCCGAGCGTGGCGGTCGCGAAGCTCACCGGGACTTCGCAGGAGAGGTGGCTGCCGTCGCGCTCGAAGATCGGGTGATCCGCGACGCGGATCTCGACGTAGAGGTCGCCGGGAGGACCGCCGTTGCGGCCGGCCTCGCCTTCCGCAGACAGCCGGATCCGGTCGCCGGTGTCCACGCCGGCCGGCACCTTTACCGCGAGCGTCTTCTGCTTGCGTACCCGGCCCTGGCCGCGGCACGAGCCACAGGGGTCGGTGATGACCTGGCCCCGGCCGTTGCAGCGCGGACAGGTCTGCTGCACCGTGAAGAAACCTTGCTGCATCCGCACCTGGCCGGCACCGCGGCAGGTTTCGCAGGTCGCGGGCTTCGCGCCCTTGGCCGAGCCGCTCCCCGTGCACTCGCCACACTCCGCGAGCGTCGCGAAGTCTATGTTCACGGTGTCGCCGAACACCGCCTTCTCGAGCGGGAGTTCGAGTTCGTAGCGGAGGTCGGCACCCCGGTAGACCTGGGAGCGACCACGGCGGCCGGCGCCGAAGATGTCGCCGAACACGTCGCCGAAGATGTCGCCGAAGGCGTCGCGCGGATCGAAACCCGCCCCGCCTCCGCCGCCGCGCATCCCCTCGATGCCCGCATGGCCGAACTGGTCGTACGCCGCACGCTTCTGTGCGTCGGTCAGGACCTCGTAGGCCTCCTTGACCTCCTTGAACTTGTCCGTGGCCTCGTGATCGTCCGGGTTGCGGTCCGGATGGAACTTCATCGCCAGCCGGCGGTAGGCCTTCTTGATGTCGGCCTCGCTCGCCGTGCGGGGCACGTCGAGGACCTGGTAGTAATCGCGCTTCGACATTCGGGATCCGGACCGGTCTGCAATGTGGAAACGCCGCGGGGGACGAATCCCCCGCGGCGGGCTGTGTCAACTGGCGCGAAGCATGGCGCCGCGGTCTCTGTCAGGCGTTCCTGCCGTCCTTGTCCTTCACTTCCTCGAACTCGGCGTCGAGCACCTCGTCCTTGCCGCCCTGCGAGGATCCGCCGCCCGCCGCCCCTCCGGCGGCGCCTGCACCCGTCTGCGCGCCGGCGTAGGCCTGCTGCGCGATCGTGGCGGAGGCCTCGGCAAGGGCACGCGCCTTGGTCTCGATCACGTCCTTGTCGTCGCCCTTGATGACGCCCTTCAGGTCCGAGAGCGCCGACTCGACCTTCGCCCGATCCGCAGCGGACACCTTGTCGCCGAGGTCCTTCAGCGCCTTCTCGGTGGCGTGCAGCAGCGCGTCAGCGCGGTTGCGCGTCTCGGCGAGCTCGCGGAATTTCCGGTCCTCCTCCGCGTGCGCCTCGGCGTCGCGGACCATCCGCTTGATCTCCTCGTCGTTGAGGCCGCTCGAAGCCTTGATGACGATCTTCTGCTCCTTGTTCGTGGCCTTGTCCTTCGCGGACACGTTGAGGATGCCGTTCGCGTCGATGTCGAAGGTGACCTCGACCTGCGGCATGCCGCGAGGTGCCGGCGGGATGTCCGAGAGGTCGAAGCGGCCGAGCGACTTGTTGTCGCTCGCGCGATCGCGCTCGCCCTGCAGCACGTGGATCGTCACGGCCGTCTGGTTGTCGTCGGCGGTCGAGAACACCTGTGTTGCCTTGGTCGGGATCGTGGTGTTCTTCTCGATCAGCTTGGTCATCACGCCGCCGAGCGTCTCGATGCCGAGCGACAGCGGGGTGACGTCGAGCAGCAGCACGTCCTTCACCTCGCCGGTGAGCACGCCCGCCTGCACCGCGGCGCCCACCGCCACGGCCTCGTCCGGGTTGACGTCCTTGCGCGGCTCCTTGCCGAAGAAGTCCTTCACGCACTTCTGCACGAGGGGCATGCGCGTCTGGCCGCCGACCAGGATCACCTCGGCCACGTCGTTGATCGAGAGGCCGGCGTCCTTGAGCGCGATGCGGCACGGCTCGATCGTCTTCTGCACCAGGTCCTCGACCAGCGACTCGAGCTTGGCGCGGGTGAGCTTCATCGCGAGGTGCTTCGGGCCCGAGGCGTCGGCCGTGATGTACGGCAGGTTGACCTCGGTCTGCTGGCTCGAGGAGAGCTCGATCTTCGCCTTCTCGGCCGCCTCCTTGAGGCGCTGCATGGCGAGCGGGTCGCGGCGCACGTCGACGCCCGACTCCTTCTGGAACTCGGCCGCGAGGTAGTCGATGACGCGTTTGTCGAAGTCCTCGCCGCCGAGGAAGGTGTCGCCGTTCGTCGAGAGGACCTCGAACTGGCGCTCGCCGTCGACGTCCGCGAACTCGATGATCGAGATGTCGAACGTGCCACCGCCGAGGTCATAGACCGCCACCTTGCGGTCGCCGCCCGACTTGTCGAGGCCGTAGGCAAGCGCCGCGGCCGTCGGCTCGTTGATGATGCGCTTGACCTCGAGGCCCGCGATGCGGCCCGCGTCCTTGGTCGCCTGGCGCTGCGAGTCGTTGAAGTACGCGGGCACCGTGATGACCGCTTCCGTCACCTTCTCGCCGAGGAAATCCTCGGCGGTCTTCTTCATCTTCATGAGGACGCGCGCCGAGATCTCCGGCGGCGCCATCTTCTTGCCGTGCACCTCGATCCACGCGTCGCCGTTGTCGGCCTTGACGATGTGGTACGGAACCATGCCGACGTCCTTCTGCACGACCGCGTCGTCGTAGCGCCGCCCGATCAGGCGCTTGACGGCGTACAGGGTGTTCTGCGGGTTCGTCACCGCCTGGCGCTTCGCGGACTGGCCGACGAGCACCTCGTCGTCCTTCGTGAAGGCGACGATGGACGGCGTCGTGCGGTCGCCCTCGCTGTTCTCGATGACCCGGGGCTTGCCGCCGTCCATGATGGCGACGCACGAGTTGGTGGTACCCAGGTCGATGCCGATGACTCTTGCCATGGATGGGACTCCGTCGATTCAGTGATTCGATGACGGCCTAGGTGGGGCCGCAAGCGGTTGATTCAAGTCAGGAAGGCTGGCCGGCCGGCGGTTCCGGCGCACGGGCGATGACCACCCGGGCAGGCCTGAGCAGTCTGCCGTTCAATACATAGCCCTTCTGCACCACGGCCACGACCGTGCCCGGGGGGTGGTCGGCCGTCGGCTGGGTGACCATGGCCTCGTGGAACTCGGGGTTGAAGGGCTGGCCCTGGGGGTCGACGACCGAGATCCCGGACTTCTCGAACGCCCGGTTGACGAGCCGCAGCGTGGCCTCCATGCCCTCGACCAGGCGCGCCGGGTCGGCGCCCGCCGCCGCCGCAATGCCGAGCTCGAGGCTGTCGCGGGCCTCGAGGAGTTCGGCCGCGAAACGATCGATCGCGAAACGGCTGGCGGATTCGACGTCGCGCTGCGCCCGCTTGCGGACGTTCTCCGTCTCCGCCACGGCCCGCAGGTAGTTCTCGAAGCTGTCCTTCGCCCGGGCCTCCGCCTCGGCCAGCCGGGCGTTCAGCTCCTCCATCGTCGGGACGGGTTCGTCGCCGGCCGTTGGGGCGGTCGCGTCGTCGGGTTGGGTCGTCATGTCACCTGCCTGAAGTCGAGGGTGCCGGCCCGCCGCCGGGGCGAGGCCCGGGGCGGCTCGTTTACACGCGCCGAATATCGGGCCTAGCGGCGGGAATTCAAGGCCGACCCGAGCAGCCGGGCCGTCACGTCGACGATCGGGATGACCCGCTCGTAAGCCATGCGGGTGGGTCCGATCACCCCGAGCACGCCCACGGTCTCGTTGTCGAGCATGTAAGGGGCCGTGACCAGGCTGCAGTCGTCGAGGATCTGGTACCCGGACTCCTGCCCGATGAAAATCTGGACGCCCTCCGCCCGGAGGCTCTGGTCGAGCAGGTGGAGGATGTCGCGCCTGGCGGTGAACGCCTCGAACAGGCGCCGCAGCTTGTCCACGTTCGACAGCTCCGCGAACTCCATCAGGTTCGTCTCGCCGGCGATCACGTACTCGGGCTCCTCGGCCACGGCCGGACCGACCATCTGCCGCGCGACGAGGATGGCGTCCCGCATCAGCTGGTTCAGCTGCTCGCTCGCCTGGGCGAGCTCGCCGACGAGGTCTTCGCGGACCCGGCTGATCTCCTTGCCCGCGAACTGCTGGTTGAGGAAGTTGGCCGCGCGGCGCAGCTCGTCGGCCGTGTAATAGCGCTCGAGCTGCACGATCCGGTTCTGGACGTCGCGGCCGTTGACGACCATCACGGCGAGCACCCGGTTGTCGGACAGCGGCAGGAACTCGATCTGGCTGAGCGACTGGTGCGGCTGGCGCGGCACGGTCACCACACCCGCCAGGTGGGTGATCGACGAGAGGACGTGCGAGACGACCGAGATGATCGCCTTGGGATCGCGGGCGTGCTCGTCGTCGAGGCGACGACGCATTTCGTCGATCACGTCCTCCGCGGCTCCCGACGGACGCTGCCTGAGCAGCGTGTCTACGAAGAAGCGGTAGCCCTTGTCGGTGGGCACGCGGCCCGCTGAGGTGTGTGGAGAGGTGACGAACCCGTACTGCTCGAGGTCCGCCATCACGTTGCGAACCGTGGCGGCGCTCAGGTTGAGCCCGGAGTCGCGTGAAAGCGTGCGCGACCCGACCGGCTGGCCCTCGCGGATGTAACTTTCGACCAGCACCCGGAGCAGGTGCTGGGCGCGGTCGTTGAAGATCTCGTCGGTGACTTCCGGCGCCATGGCGATTCACCGTAGCAACGCCGTTTCGCCCAAGTCAAGCACCGCAAATGCGCGAGTTTTCGCAATGAACCGCGCTGGCCCGCCTGACGTGCCGCGTGCTAAAACGCGAGGCACTCATGAGCACCGAAGCCGTCGCCTACCGGACCGTCGCCCTCGCGGGCCGCCCGGCCGAACCTCGGGTCGGAGAGGCCATGCTCGCGCTCGCCGCCCACCTGCGCGAGCGGGGTGTCCGCGTGCGTGCGGCAGCCGGCCACGAAACTCATTTCGCGCCGCCCGAGGTCGAACTCGTCCAGGAAGCGGACCTCGCGCTCGGCGCCGACCTCGTCGTGGCGGTCGGCGGTGACGGAACGATGCTGCACGCGGCGCGCATGGCCGCGGCGAGCGGTGTCCCGGTACTCGGCGTGAACCGCGGCCGGCTTGGGTTCCTCGCGGACGTCGCCCAGGTCCACATGATCGAAAGCGTGGACGACGCGCTCGCCGGCCGCTGCATCCCGGAGACCAGGATGCTCCTGCAGGCGACGGTCTCGGGCGCGCACCATCCCCCCAGCCTGGCCCTGAACGACGTGGCGATCCTGAAGCACGCCACGGGCCGCATGCTCGACCTCAACACCTGGGTCGACCAGACCTTCGTCAACACGCACGCCGGCGACGGGTTCCTGGTCTCGACGTCCACAGGTTCGACCGCCTACGCGCTTTCCTGCGGGGGGCCGATCGTGCACCCGGGCGTGCCGGCCATCGTCCTCGTGCCGATCTGCCCGCACACGCTCTCGGACCGTCCGATCGTCGTCGGGGCCGACAGCGTGGTCGAACTCGAGCTCGCGGGCCGGGTCGAGACGCGAGCGCAGATCGTCTGCGACGGGATCCCGGTGTGCGAACTCGAGGCCGGGCTGCGGCTCCGGGTCGAGCGGGCGGCCGTGAGCGCGACGCTGCTGCATCCGCCGGGGCACGACTACTTCCGGATCCTGCGCTCGAAGCTTCACTGGGGCCGCAGCGGCCGCAGCGGCCAGCAGCCGGGCGACTGAGCGGCGCCATGCTGACGCACCTGCAGATTCGCGACTTCGCGATCGTCGCTGCCGTCGAGCTCGAATTCGGCCCGGGGTTCACCGCGCTGACGGGCGAGACCGGCGCCGGCAAGTCGATACTCGTGGACGCACTCCTGCTCGCCGTCGGCGGGCGCGCGGACAGCGGCGCGGTTCGCCACGGCGCGGAGCGTGCCGAGGTCGCAGCCTCGTTCGACCTTGCACGCAACGACGCGGCACGCCAGTGGCTGTCCGAGCAGTCGATGGACCACGAAGGCGAGGTGCAGCTGAGGCGCGTCGTGTCCGCCGACGGGCGGAGCCGCGCCTACGTCAACGGCCAGGCCGTACCGGTGCAGTCGCTGCGTGCGCTCGGCGAGTGCCTGGTCGACGTCCACGGCCAGCTGGAATTCCAGTCCCTTTCGCGCCGGGAGTATCAGCGCGATCTGCTCGACGACAGCGGCGGACTCGGGACCGAGCGCGAGGCGACGCGCTCGGCGTACCGCACCTGGCGGGCTCTCGAGCGCGAGCGCGCCGAATTCGAGGAGCGCGGCCGCGACCGCTTGCAGAGGCTCGAGCTCCTCGGACACTACGTCGCAGAACTCGAGGCCCTGGATCCGAAACCGGGCGAAGCCACGGAGCTTGCCGAGGAACGTCGCCGGGTGGCCAGTCTCGGGCGCCTCGCCGAGGGCGGGCGCCTGGTCGAGGAAATGCTGGCCGGCGAGGAAGGCGGCGCCGCCGACGCGCTCGCGCGCTCCCACGGAATACTGAAGCAGCTCGTGTCCGTCGATCCGCAACTCGGGAAGACCGCCGAGTCCCTCGAGGAAGCGGGCATTGCCTGCCGCGAGGCCGTCTCGGGACTGCGCCGCTACCTCGACTCGCTCGATGCCGACCCGGCGCGCCAGGAGTGGGTCGAGGGCCGGCTCGCCGCGCTCGAGGCGGCAGCCCGCAAACATCGTGTCGAACCGTCGGGACTCCCGGAACTGCAGCTGCGCCTGACCGCGGAACGCGACGCCCTGCGCGAGGCGTCGGTGAGCCTCGAGGGCCTGGACCGGATGCTCGCGGCCGCGGCCCAGGCCTACGATTCCGCAGCACGCATCCTCTCGGAGCGGCGTCGCGCCGCCGCTCACGGCCTCGACACGCGCGTGACGGCGCTGATGCAGGAACTCGGGATGCGGGGCGGCGTCTTCGAGACGCGCCTCGAGCCCGCCGCACCGGCCGCGCGGACGGAGCACGGGACGGACGAAATCGAATTCCTGGTGAGCGCCAATCCGGGCCAGCCGCCGCGGCCGCTGGCGAAGACCGCATCCGGCGGCGAACTGTCGCGCATCAGCCTCGCACTGCAGGTGGCCACGCTCGAGGCCGCGCATCGCGCCTGCCTCGTCTTCGACGAAGTCGACGCCGGCGTGGGCGGGGCCGTCGCGGAAATGGTCGGACGCCAGCTGCGTGCGCTGGCCTCCTCGGGGCAGGTGCTCTGCGTCACCCACCTGCCGCAGGTCGCCTGCCAGGCGGTGCGCCAGGTGCGTGTCTCGAAGCGGACCGAACGCGGCACGACAAGGACGGCGCTCGAGTCGCTCGACGCGCAGTCGCGCATCGAAGAACTGGCGAGGATGCTCGGCGGCGCGAACGTGACCGACCGCGCCCGCGAGCACGCGCGCGAGATGCTCGAGTCGGCGGCCGGGAACGTCCGCGGACGGCCCGGGGCGGCTACTTCGCGCGGTGCGGGCAGTTCTCGCGCACGCAGCGGCCGTGCAGGGTGAGCGAGTGATCGGTGATGTCGAAGCCGAGGCGGGCCGCGATTTCACGCTGCCGGTCCTCGATGCCTTCGTCCGTGAACTCTTCGACCCGGCCGCAGTCGATGCAGACGATGTGGTCGTGGTGCGTGCCTTCGTTCAGCTCGAATACCGCGGTGCCGCCTTCGAAGTGGTGGCGGGTGACGAGGCCCGCACCCTCGAACTGCGTGAGCACCCGGTAGACGGTGGCGAGGCCGATGTCCTCGTTCGCGTCGATCAGGCGTCGGTAGACGTCCTCGGCGCTCATGTGCCGCGGCTGGCTGCCCGCCAGGATCTCGAGGATCTTGAGGCGCGGCATCGTGATCTTGAGGCCGGCGCGGCGCAGTTGCGAGGGTTCCACGTCTGATTCGTCCTGGGGCGTCCGCGCCGGGAGCGCGGTTCCTGTATGATCCGCGGCCATTATGTCCGGCGCGGGCCGGCAACTCCATACAGATGAAGCCGACTGAAAAATTGCACGTATTGCGTCGCACGCTGGCCTTGCTCGCCGTGGCGACCCTGGCATGGCCGCTCGTGGGCTGCGTCTACCGCCCCGACATCCAGCAGGGCAACCTGCTCCTCATCGAAGACGTCGAGCAGGTCAAGCCAGGCATGACCCGCAGCCAGGTGCGCTACCTGCTCGGCACTCCGATGGTGTCGGACCCCTTCGTGCCGGACCGCTGGGATTACATCTACACCTTCCAGCGCGGCCGCGACCGCAGGGTCGACCGCTCCCACTTCGTCGTCCACTTCGAGGGCGACAAGGTCGCCAGCGTCGAGAAGCGTGACGTCCTCGCGGAAACGGAAAAGGCGAAGGTCGTGCGCCAGCAACGCGAGGCAATTGCCGGTGCCGCCGCGGCCGCCCCGACCGCCGCCGCCACGGGCACGGCCGACCCGACCCCGGCGCCGGCGCCGCCTCCCGGCGACGCACTGCCAACCGACGCCCCGAAGCCGGTGTCTCCGCCGGGCGGCGGCTGAGTACCGGGAGCCGGCGCCGCCTTCAGGTCGCTGCGCCGCCACGGCGGGCGCCGGCAGCCATGCGACGTCGCGTGTCGCGCGGGTCGGCCCGCAGGGGACGGTAGATCTCGACCCGGTCGCCGGGCGTGAGCGGGTGATCGGGGCGGACCACCCGGCCGAATACGCCAAGGTCGAGCTTGCGGCCGGCGAGTTCCCCGAATTCCCCGAGCAATCCCGATCGCTCCACGGCCTCGAGCGCCGTCAGGCCGTCGCTGAACTCGATCTCCACCACCCGCTGGCGATCGCGCAACGCGTAGGCGACCTCGACCGTCGCGCCCTCAGGCGGCGGCATACGTCTGTTTTGCCCGCGCGATGAATGCATCGATGAGCGCATTGCAGCTCTGCTCGAACGCATTGCCGAAGAGCATGCCGACCACGCGGTTCGAGAACTCGAAGCGCATCTCGAGTTCGACGCGCGTCCCGACCTCGCCGATCGGCGAGAACGACCAGCGTCCCTCGAGGAGGCGGAAAGGGCCCTCCACGAGCCGCATGGTCATGAAGCCGGGCCGCTCGAACTCGTTGTGCGTCGAGAACCGTTCGCGCACCCCGCCCCTCTGCATCTCCATGCTGGCCCGCAGGTCGCGCTCCGACTTCTCGTGCAGGCGCGCGCCCGCGACCCCCGGCAGGAATTGCGGATAGCGCTCGACGTCGATCACGAGATCGAACATCTGCTCGGGGCTGAAGGTTACGAGCGCGCTGCGGCGGATTTCGCGGATGGCCATCGGTGGGGAGTCCGGATCGCGGCGCAAGTGTATGCGGGACGGCTAGAATGCGCGACCAGCCCGGATTACCTCCAAATGGCCGCCCCCAGCAAGGACAAGAGCAAGGACACGCCCGCGATCGCGCTCAACAAGCGTGCACGGCACGAGTACTTCATCGAGGAGAACTTCGAGGCGGGGATGGCGCTGCAGGGCTGGGAGGTGAAGAGCCTGCGCGCAGGAAAGGCACAGATCACGGAGGGCTACGTGATCGTGAAGAACGGCGAGGCGTGGCTCATCGGCGCGCACATCTCGCCGCTCAAGACGACTTCGACGCACGTGGTCGCGGACCCGACGCGCACCCGCAAGCTCCTGCTGCACCGTCGCGAACTCGACCGCCTGATCGGCGCCGTCGAGCGCAAGGGCCACACGATCGTGCCGCTGAAGCTCTACTGGAAGCACGGCAGGGCGAAGCTCGAGATCGGGCTCGCGAAGGGCAAGCAGGCGCACGACAAGCGGGCCACGGAGAAGGACCGCGACTGGCAGCGGCAGAAGCAGCGGCTGCTGAGGCGCCGGTAGGCAAGGGGGTAGTGATCAGGGGGTAGGGGGTAGGGGGTAGGGGGTAGGGGATAGTGGAAGAAGGGCCGCCGCAGCATCGACTGCAGGCACCTCTTCCACTATCCCCTACCCCCTGATCACTACCCCCTTTCCCTTGCATTCCCCCGCCCCGCCCCTACACTAGGACTGTCCATCTGGGGGCGACCGGTTTCGACGTGGGTCGCGAAACTCCAGGTGCATGCCGAGGTGCAAGGTTCCTCGTTAAACCGCTTGCAAACACTTAGTTGCCAACGACGACAACTACGCTCTGGCGGCTTAATCCCGCCTAACCCTCGCCTGGTATGTGCCTGTGCATCCAGAATCGAGGGACGCGCTCACAGGATCGCGGTACCGGTGTGCTGAGGGCCGGCTCGCTAAAACGTTCCTGAGCTGGTCGGTCATCTTCCCTGCCGCTTGGGTAGTGCCCGACGAGAATCAAAAAGACGGCTAAGCATGTAGGTCCTGGAATGTAGGGCTTGCGGACGCGGGTTCGATCAACGATGGGTCGCCTTCACCCGTGAGGGTGAAGTGACAACGGGGCTCACATCGGTGGAGCCTGACGCGCCGATGATGGCGGCGCGAGGTAACGCCGAGGGGCAGGAAGAGGGCCAACCTCAGGCCTGCCCTGTAGAGACTCATAGACCGGCTGAAGCCGTTCGCGGCAGAGTCGGCACTAGGATTCGGGTCGGCTTCGACCCGGATAATACGTCCCGCGCCCCGGCAGGATCGCCGGGGTGATGGCATAGTCCAGCCTGCTTCGGAAGAGGCAGATCAGCTGTCCCGCCGCCTCCACCATCATCAGCCCCCGACCGAAACGGTCGGGGGCTGGCCCCCTGGGGTGACCACACCCTACGATTCAGCGCATGCGAGAAGACAGGACACGCGCCAGCCTGGCCCTGAAGCATTACGTTTCAGTCACGCCACGTAACGGGCGATACAACCCGGAGTTGCGCGCCGCAAAGCACGCGTTCGAGGCCGATTTTCTCGCCATCCGGCCCGGTGCGCCGGAGGTGTAGAATTTCAACGAGTGCGCTCGTTCCCGGGACTGCGCCGGGCTCGAAGCACCACCAGATTCCCGATGTTCAATCCCGCCATCCTCGAAGCCTATCGGGCCGGTCTGCTCGGTCGCGCGCACTGGCTGCGCAACGTGGTCGCCGGCCTGGTGGTCGGCGTGGTGGCGCTGCCGCTCGCGATGGCCTTCGCCATCGCATCCGGCGCCCGCCCGGAGCAGGGTCTCTACACCGCGATCGTCGCAGGGCTGCTGGTCTCGGCGTTCGGCGGCAGCCGGCTGCAGATCGCCGGCCCGACCGGCGCCTTCATCGTCATCCTTTCAGGCATCACGGCCCGATACGGCATCGACGGGCTGCAGGTCGCCACGCTGATGGCCGGCGTGATGCTGCTCCTGCTCGGCATCGCACGCCTCGGCACCATCATCAAGTTCATCCCCGACCCGGTAATCGTCGGGTTCACGGCCGGCATCGCCGTGATCATCTTCGTCGGACAGTGGCAGTACTTCTTCGGCCTGCCCGCGGTCACCGGTGACCACTTCCACGAGAAATTCGTGGGACTGCTGCAGTCGCTGCCGCGGCTCCATCCCGCCACGACCGCACTGGCCGCCGGCTCGCTGGCGCTGGTCGTGTTTTCGGCACGCATCCCGGGACTGAAGCGCGTGCCGGGTCCGCTCGTCGCCCTCGTGGTCGCGACCGCCGTGCAGGCGTGGTTCGGCTTCGAGGGCGTCGCGACGATCGGCGGAGCCTTCGGCGGGATCCCGCTCGGCTTGCCGTCCCCCGAGATGCCGGACGTGTCGTTCCGCCGCGTGATCGAACTCATCGGCCCGGCATTCACGATCGCGATGCTCGGGGCCATCGAGTCGCTGCTGTCGGCGGTGGTGGCCGACGGCATGGCCGGTACGCGCCACGACTCGAACCAGGAACTCATCGGCCAGGGCATCGCCAACGTCGCGGCGCCGATCTTCGGCGGCTTCGCGGCCACGGGCGCGATCGCCCGCACGGCGACGAACGTCCGCAACGGCGGCACCGGCCCGCTCGCCGGCATCGTGCACGCGCTGACGCTGGTGCTCGTGCTGCTGGTGCTGGCGCCGCTCGCGGTCAACGTGCCGCTCGCCGCGCTCGCCGCCATCCTGTTCGTCGTGGCCTGGAACATGGCCGACGCACGGCACTTCCTGCACATGGCGCGGCGCGCGCCGGGCGCCGACGTCGCCATACTGCTCGTCACCTTCACTCTCACGGTGTTCGCCGACCTCGTCGTCGCGGTCAACATCGGCGTGATCCTCGCGACGCTGCACTTCCTGCGCCGGATGGCGAGCAGCGTCGAGGTGCGCCAGGCGACGGAGGAAGAACTCGGCGAGGAGATCGAACGCCAGGGGCTGGGCAGCCTGCCTGAGGGCGTCCTGGTCTACACGGTCGAGGGGCCGTTCTTCTTCGGTGCCGTCGAGAATTTCGAGCGTGCGCTCGCGGGCACCCACACGGACCCCAGGGTGCTGATCATCCGGCTGCGCTGGGTGCCTTTCATGGACATCACGGGACTGCAGACGCTCGAGGAAGCCGTCCGCGACCTGCAGCGTCGCGGCGTCCGCGTGATGCTCTCGGGCGCCAACGAGCGGGTGCAGGCGAAGCTCGAGCGCGCCGGCGTCATCGACCTCGTCGGGCACGGCAACAGCTTCAGCGAGTTCGGCGACGCACTGGCGGCCTGCCGCGAACCCGCATGAGTGGCACCCGCGAGTCGACCGGTACGCTTCAGGTGGCGCTGGCTCACGCGGCCAGGCTGCTCGATGCCGACCCCGCGCTTGCGGCCGAGCAGGCCCGCGAGATCCTCGAGGTCGTGCCCGAGCAGCCGGTTGCGACCGTCATCCTCGGTGCCGCGCACCGCGTCATGGGCGACCCGACCGCGGCGATCTCGATCCTGACGCCACTCGCCGAAAGGCACCCGGACTGGGTCTCACCGCACTACGAGCTCGGCCTGGCCCTCGGTGCCGCGGGACGCACCTCGGAGGCGACCGCGGCACTGCGCCGGGCCGTCGCCATCCAGCCCGCGATGGCGGACGCGTGGCGCGCGCTTGGCGACCACCTCACGGCCGCGGGCGATCGCGATGGGGCCGACGAGGCCTATGCGCATCACATCCGGGCGGCGACTCGCGACCCGCGGCTGCTCGAGCCGGCAGCGGCACTCTGCGATGGCAGGATCGCGGTCGCCGAGCGGCTGCTGCGCGAGCATCTCAAGCAGCACCCGACGGACGTCGCTGCGATCCGCATGCTGGCGGAAGTCGCGGCACGCCTCGGGCGCTTCCGCGACTCCGAGACGCTGCTGCACCGCTGCCTCGAGCTCGCCCCGCGCTTCGACGCCGCGCGGCACAACCTCGCGGTCGTCCTGCACCGTCAGAACCGGCCGGCCGACGCCCTGCGCGAGGTCGAGACGCTGCTCGCGTCGGATCATGCCAACGTGGGCGCGCGCAACCTCAAGGCGGCGGTGCTGGCCCGCATCGGCGACCTCGCCGGCTCGACCGAGATCTACGAGCAGGTGCTCCGCGACCACCCGCAGCAGCCGAAGGTCTGGCACAGCTACGGGCATTCGCTCAAGACCGGGGGCCGCACGCAGGAGGCCGTCGACGCCTACCGCCGCAGCATTTCCCTGACGCCCGGCTTTGGCGAGGCCTACTGGAGCCTCGCCAACCTCAAGACGTTCCGGTTCACGCCCGCCGACGTGGACGCGATGGTGGCGCAGCTCGGCCGGACCGACCTGAGCGTGGACGACCGCTTCCACTTCCACTTCGCGCTCGGCAAGGCGCTCGAGGACGCGGGCGACTATGCGCGCTCCTTCGAGCACTACGCACAGGGCAACCGGCTGCGCCGCTCGGTCATCGACTACGACGCGGAGGAACTCACGGACCGTGTGCGGCGGTCGAAGTCGCTGCTCACCGCCGCGTTCTTCGCGGAGCGGGCCGGACAGGGCTCGCCCGCGCCGGACCCCATCTTCGTCGTCGGGCTGCCCCGTTCCGGCTCGACGCTCATCGAGCAGATTCTCTCCAGCCACTCGCTGGTCGAGGGCACGATGGAGCTGCCCGACATCGGCACGATTGCGCGCGGCCTCGCCGGCCGCAAGCGCAAGGGCGACCCGCCCGCCTACCCTGAGGTCCTGGAGCGCCTCGACGCCGACGGGCTGCGCGAGCTCGGCGAGCGCTACCTCGAGCAGACCCGCATCCAGCGACGCACCGCGGCCCCGTTCTTCGTCGACAAGATGCCGAACAACTGGGAGCACATCGGGCTCATCCACCTGATCCTGCCGAATGCCCGCATCGTGGACGCGCGGCGGCACCCGATGAGCTGCTGCTTCTCGGCCTTCAAGCAGCATTTCGCGCGCGGCCAGCGCTTTTCCTACGACCTCGACGAACTCGGCCGCTACTACCGCGACTACGTCGAGTTGACCGCCCACTTCGACGCCGTCCTGCCCGGACGGGTCCACCGGGTCTTCTACGAGAGAATGGTCGACGAGACCGAGGCCGAGGTCCGCCGCCTGCTCGAGTACTGCGGCCTGCCCTTCGAGGAGGCCTGCCTGCGCTTCTACGAGAACGAGCGCGCGGTGCGCACTGCGAGTTCAGAGCAGGTGCGCCGGCCGATCTATCGCGACGCGCTCGAGCAGTGGACTCACTACGAGCCATGGCTCGGGGCCCTCGCGCCGCACCTCGGTCCTGCGCTCGAGGCCCACGCGCTCGCGACGAAAGATTGAATTCCGGCGCCGCTCCGTACCAGAATGGCGACCGATAGCGCCAATAACGAACGGGGGACCCGCGATGACTCGTAGCCGGCGACGAAAGCTGCAACGCATCTCTGCGCGCAAATGCGCCCGAAGCTTCGCGAGGACCCTTCCGCTCGCGCCCGTGCTGCTCGCAGGCATTCCCGCGGCCTACGGCCAGTCGGCCGACAGTGCGGTCCTCGAGGAAGTGGTTGTCACCGCCCAGAAGCAGCAGGAGAACCTGCAGGCGGTGCCGATGAGCATCCAGGCCTTCGGCACTGAAAAGCTCACGGAACTGCGCATCACGAACTTCGTCGACTACGCGAAATTCATGCCGAGCGTGTCCTTCCAGACGCTCGGCCCGGGCTTCACCCGCGTCTTCATGCGCGGCGTCGCGAGCGGCGACAACGGCAACCACTCCGGCCCGATGCCGAGCGTCGGCATGTACCTCGACGAGCAGCCGATCACCACGATCCAGGGCTCGCTCGACGTCCACCTCTACGACATCGAGCGCGTGGAGATGCTGGCCGGCCCGCAGGGCACCCTCTATGGAGCGAGCTCCCAGGCCGGCACGATCCGCACCATCACGAACAAGCCGGATGCGACCAAGTTCAGCGCGAGCTACGACCTGCAGGGCAGTTTCGTCGAGGACGGCGACCAGGGCTATACGGCCGAGGGCTACGTCAACATGCCCCTCACCGACACGGCCGCCATCCGCCTCGTCGGCTGGTTCGAGCACGCCCCCGGCTACATCGACAACGTCGCGGGCTCGATGTACTTCCCGTCGGCCGACATCACGGTCACGAACTCGAACCGTGTGAAGAAGAACTACAACGACGTCGACACCTGGGGCGGCCGCGCGGCGCTGCGCATCGACCTGAACGACACCTGGGCGATCACGCCGGCGGTGATGGGCCAGGTACAGAAGGCGAACGGCATCTTCGCCTACGACCAGAATGTCGGCGACCTCGAGGTCGCACACTTCTTCCCGGAGTGGTCCGACGACCAGTGGGTGCAGGCGGCCCTCACCGTCGAGGGCAAGATCGGCAACTTCGACGTGGTCTACGCGGGTGCCTACCTCGACCGCACCGTCGATACGCGTTCAGACTACTCCGACTACTCCTACTGGTATGACGTGCTCTATGGCTACGGGGCGTCGATCTACAACAACGACGGGGCGCTCATTAATCCGCAGCAGTTCGTCGTGGGCCGGGACGGCTACAAGATGTGGAGCAACGAGCTCCGCGTGAGTTCGCCGCGCGACCAGCGCTTCCGCTTCGTGGCGGGGCTCTTCGCCCAGCAGGCCGAGCACCGCATCACCCAGGACTATCGCATCAACGATCTCTCGGACGAGACTGCGGTCACGGGCAACCCCGACACGCTGTGGCTCACCGACCAGACGCGAACCGACGAGAGCTATGCATTCTTCGGCGAGATGTACTACGACTTCACCGAGAAGCTCACCGGCACGCTCGGCATCCGGCTGTTCCAGACCGACAACAGCCTGAAGGGGTTCTTCGGCTTCAGCGCGAACTTCAGCTCGAAGACCGGCGAGGCGGCTTGCTTCAACGACCGCGACTATTACAAGGCGCCCTGCATCAACCTGAACAAGGACACGGACGAGTCCGGCAACACGCCGAAGGCGAGCCTCGCCTACCGGTTCGACGAAGACCGGATGGTCTACCTGACCTACTCCGAGGGATTCAGGCCGGGCGGCGTGAACCGTCGCGGCACGTTCCCGCCGTACAAGGCCGACTACCTGACGAACTACGAGGCCGGCTGGAAGACGACCTGGGCGGGCGGGACGGTCCGCTTCAACGGCGCGGTCTTCATCCAGGAGTGGGACGACTTCCAGTACTCCTACCTCGGCGAGAACGGGCTCACCAACGTCCGCAACGCGGGCAAGGCGGAGATCGACGGCATCGAGGCCTACGTGGACTGGGCGGCGATGCCCGGCCTGCTCCTGACCGCGGGCGCGACCTGGCTCGATCCTGAACTCACGGAGAACTTCTGCCAGGCCATCGACGAGGACCCCTGCAGTGACGCCAATTTCGCGCCGAGCGGCACGCAACTGCCCGTCACCCCCACGTTCAAGGGCAGCCTGATCGCACGCTACTCGTGGGACGTCGGGTCGTACGCGGCGACCGTGCAGGGCTCCTACGTCTATCAGAACGACGTCGAGTCGGAGCTGCTGCCGTACAACCGGCAGTTGACGGGCAAGCAGGCGTCGTTCGGCATCGCGGACTTCTCCGGCGAGGTGCGCCGCGGGCCGTACACGCTCACGCTGTACGTAAACAACGCCTTCGACGAGCGCGCGGAACTCTACAAGTACCAGGAGTGCGCGACCCAGGTCTGCGGACTCCAGGTTGGGAGCCCCTACACGACCTACACGGGCACGAACCAGCCGCGCACGTTCGGCCTGATCTTCCGCCAGGAGTTCTGACCGCCATGGATGGCGACGCATGACGACCCCGGTGCGGCAGATCCTCGATCGATACGACCCCAGCCGCCCGCTCGAGTCGGCCTGCACGCCACCGGCCTCCTGGTATGTCGATCCGCGGATCCTCGAGCTCGAGCTCGAGACCGCGTTTGCAAGGACCTGGCAATACGCGTGCAGGGCCGACCAGGTGCGGGAGCCCGGGGGGTACGTGACGCTCGAACTCGCGGGCGAGCCGCTGCTCATCGTCCGCGGCAGCGACCGCGTGCTGCGCGGGTTCTTCAACGTCTGCCGGCACCACGCGGCGGCGGTGATGACGGCCGGGTCCGGCTGCGTCAAGCGGCTCACGTGCCCGTACCACGGGTGGACCTACACGCTCGAGGGCGCGCTCAAGGCGGCGCCCGCGTTCGAGAACGTGCGCGACTTTGACGCGGCCGCCAACGGCCTCGTGCCGGTCGCGGTCTGCACCTGGGAGAACTGGGTCTTCGTGCGCATCGCGCCCGAGGGCCCGACGCTCGAGGAGTTCATCGGCGAGGACGTCGTCGAGCAGGTTCGAGCGCTCGATCTCGGCCGCCTCCACTGGTTCGACCGCAAGCACTACGTCTTCGACTGCAACTGGAAGGTCTTCGTCGACAACTACCTCGACGGCGGCTACCACGTGCCCTACCTGCACAAAGGGCTCGGCAGCGTACTCGACTACAACCGCTACACCATCGAAAACGGCCGCAGGCACTGCCTGCAGTCGAGCCCGATGGTGACGCGAGGCGCGGAGAGCGCGACCGGCGCGGTGCGCAAGGGCGACCGCGCGCTGTACTACTGGTTCTACCCGAACTTCATGTTCAACTGGTACGAGGGCGTGATGGACACGAACCTCGTCCATCCGCGCGGCGTGCACCAGACCGAGGTGATCTTCGACTTCTGGTTCGCCGACGTGTCCGAGGCCGCGCGGGAGTTCAACCGCGCCTCGATCGACATCGCGAACCGGGTCCAGGACGAGGACGAGGGGATCTGCCGCTCCGTGCAGCGCGGGTTGCGCTCGCGCGCCTACGACACCGGTCGCCTGTCCGTGCGCCGCGAGGCCGGCGAGCACCTCTTCCACCGCCTGCTGCACGCGGACCTCGTGGCCGGACTCGGGTCTTGACGGGCGCGCCGTACGAGCTCTATCGGCTCAAGCGCACGCCCTTCCACGAGCGTGTCGCGGCCCGCTGCCTGCCGCAGAACTGGCGCCGCTGGGCCGGCTGCATCACGGTCGGCTCCTACGACCTCGGGCTCGACCGCGAGTACTGGGCGATCCGCGACGCTGCGGCGCTGATCGACATCTCGCCGCTCATGAAATACGTGATCGAGGGACCCGACGCGTCGCGGCTCCTCGACCGCATGACGCCGCGCAACATCGCGAAGCTGGCCGTGGGCCAGGTGTACTACACGGGCTGGTGCGACGACGAGGGCAAGCTGCTCGACGACGGCACGATCACGCGGCTCGGCGAGACGAGCTTCCGGCTGACTTCCGCCGAGCCGTCGCTCCGCTGGCTGTCGATGAACGCCGTCGGCATGGACGTGCGCGTCACCGAGGTCACCGACCGGGTGGCGGCGCTCAGCCTGCAGGGCCCGAAGTCGCGCGCAATCCTGAACCGCTGCTGCGCCGGGCCGCTCGACTCGCTCAGGTTCTTCCGCATGGCCGCGAACCGTCTCGCGGGCCATGCCGTGACGATCTCGCGCACCGGCTACACGGGCGATCTCGGCTACGAGATCTGGCTCGACGCGGCCGACGCCCTCCCCGTCTGGGACGCGCTCATGATTGCGGGTGCGGACTATGGGCTCATCCCCTGCGGCATCCTCGCGATGGACATGGCGCGCGTCGAGGCCGGGCTCTTCATGATCGACGTCGACTACACGGCCGCCAGCCACGCCTGGATTCCCGGCCAGAAATCCTCGCCGTACGAGATGGGGCTCGGCTGGACCGTCGCGCTCGACAAGCCCGGGTACTTCGTCGGCCGACGCGCCCTCGAACGCGAACACCGTGACGGCTCCGCCTGGAAGCTGGTCGGCGTCGAGGTGGAGTGGGAAGGCCTCGAGAAGCTGTACGCCTCGGTGGGCCTGCCCCCGCAGATCCCGGCAATGGCCGTGCGCGGCAGCCTGCCCGTGACGAAGGATGGCCGCCAGGTCGGCTACGCGTCCACCAGCACGTGGTCGCCGGTGCTCAAGAAGTACATCGCACTCGTGCACCTCGAACGCCCGCATTACGAACCCGGGACTCGCGTCGAGATCGAGATCACCGTCGAGCACCACCGGCGTCACGCCCCCGCAACGGTCGTCGCGCTGCCATTCTACGAGCCCGAGTGGAAGAAGAAGTGAGCGCGGGCACGTACGACGCCATCGTCATCGGCGCGGGCCACAACGGCCTGATCGCCTCGGCCTATCTCGCGCGGGCCGGAAAGAAGGTGCTGGTTCTCGAGCGGCGCGACGTCGTCGGCGGCGCGAGCATCACCGAGGAGATCTTCCCGGGCTACCGGTTCACCGAGTTCTCCTACGTGGTGAGCCTGCTCCGCCCGGAGATCATCCGCGACCTCGAATTGCCGAAGCACGGGCTCAAGATCCTGCCGCTGCCGAGCACGGTGACCCCGCTCGACGACGGCGACTACCTGGCGGCCTGGGACGACCACGACCTGACGCGCCGCGAGCTGTACCGGCACTCGCCGCGCGACGCCGAGGCCGCCGACGAGTACTCGCGCGTGATGGCGCGCGCCGCCAAGGCGATCAAGCCGATCATCGGCCTCGTGCCGCCGGACCCCTCGTCGATGAGCTGGCGCGACCTGATGGGCCTGCTGAAGCTCGGTCGCTACGGCGCGAGCCTCTCGGAACGCGAGCGCTATCGCATCGCGAAGCTCACCACGCAGTCGGCAGGCGACCTGCTGGACGAGTGGTTCGAGCTCGATGCGCTCAAGGGCACGAAGTCGGCGAGCGGCATCATCGGCACGTTTCTCGGCCCGCGTTCCCCCGGCACGGCCTACGTTCTGCTGCACCACTACATGGGCGAGATCGACGGCGCATTCCGCGCCTGGGGTTTCGCGAAGAACGGCACGGGCGGCGTCAGCGCGGCCATCGCACGTTCCGCGCGGGCGCTCGGGGTCGAGGTCCGCACGGGAGCGCCCGTCGCGAAGGTGATCGTGCAGGGCGGCCGCGCTGCGGGCGTCACGCTCGAGAACGGCGACGAGCTCCGGGCGCGCGTCGTGCTCTCCGCCGCCGATCCGAAGCGAACTTTCCTGCAGTTCGTCGATTCCCAGCACCTGCCGGACGACTTAACGGCCGCCATACGTGCGTTCCGGGTGCGGGGCTCTTCCGGCAAGGTGAACATCGCGCTGTCCGAGCTGCCACAGTTCAGCTGCCTGCCCGGCGAGGGGCCTTTGCACCGCGGCGCGATCTCGATCAGCCCGAGCATCGACTACATCGAGCGCGCCTACGACCAGGCCAAGTACGGCCAGTTCTCGAGCCGGCCCTACATCGACGCCATCATCCCCTCGATGATCGATCGCGACATGGCGCCACCGGGGCACCACGTGATGTCGTGCTTCGTGCAGTACGCACCCTACGACATCGAGGGCGGCTGGGACGATGCGAAGCGCGACGCGTTCGGCGAGACGGTGATCTCGACCCTCGAGCGTTACGCGCCCAACCTCCGCCGCGCCATCGTCGGCATGCAGGTGATCACGCCGAAGGACATCGAGCGCATCGCGGGCATCACCGGCGGCAACATCTTCCACGGCGAGCTGCTGCTGCACCAGCTCTTCTTCCTCAGACCGTCGCCGCAGTGGGCCGACTTCCGCACGCCCCTGCCCGGTTACTACTTCGGGGCCTCCGGCGCCCACCCGGGCGGCGGAGTGATGGGCGCGGCCGGCAAGCTCGCCGCCAACGAAGTCCTGAAGGACTGGCGCTAGGACGGGCCATGGCGAACCACGACACGCTCGTCATCGGCGCCGGCCACAACAGCCTCGTGGCCGCGACCTGCCTCGCGCGCGCGGGACGCAAGGTCCTCGTGCTGGAGCGCCGCGATGCGCCGGGCGGGCAACTCGCGCCACTCGCGCTGAACGACGGGACGCAGATCGATCCCTTGCACGCGGGCGCGCGCCTGCGCGCCGACGTCGCACGCGAACTCGACCTGGCTCGCCACGGGGCGTCATTCGAGCCGTCCGCGTCCGACGCGCTCGTGAGCGCCCTGCCCGACGGCGGGACCCTGAGGCTCGCCACGGCCACCGACGCGGCGACGCTCGATTCGATCCGGGCGCTGTCGGCGCGCGACGCCGCGCGCTGGCCGGAATTCGTACGCTTCATGGACACAGCCGCGGCCTTTCTCGACGTCCTGCAGTCGACGCCCATGCCGAGGCTCGCGGATGCGGACGTCGTCGCCCACGCCCGCCCGCTCGCCTCGCTCGCCTGGAAACTGCGCCGGCTCGGGCGCACCGACATGTTCCGCTTCATGCGCAGCCTGTCGATGTCCGCGGTCGAGTTCACCGAGGAGTGGTTCGAGTCGGAGGCCTTGCGCGCCGCGCTCGGCGCCGTCGCGATCCACGGCTCCACGCTCGGCGCGATGTCGGCGGGCACGGGCTACACGCTGCTGCACAACTGGCTGAATCGCGGCGGCCTCGCGCAGCCGATAGCGGCATCACCGCGGCGCCTCGCCGCGGCACTGGTGTCGGCTTCCCGAGCGGCCGGCGTCGAGATCCGCGTGGCCGCGCCGGTCGCACGCGTCCTCGTGGACTGCCAGACGGTGCGAGGCGTCCGCCTCGACTCCGGGGAGGAGATCCACGCTTCCTTCGTGCTGTCCGGCGCCGACCCGAGGCACACACTCCTCGGGCTCGTTGGTGCTGCCGATTTGCCGCCGGAGTTCGTGTGGGAGGCGCAGTCGATCCGCATGCGCGGATCGGTCGCCAAGGTCCACGTGCTCACGGACGGCACACACGGCCTGCCCGGCGGAACGCTCGTGGTGGCGCCGTCGCTCAAGTACCTCGAGCGCGCCTTCGACGCGTCGAAGTACGGGGAGGTATCGGAGCAACCCTACCTCGAAGTGACCACCGCCGGCGCAGTCGTCTCCGTGCACTTCCAGTTTGCCCCGTACGCTCTCCGCCACGGCGACTGGGTCACGTCGCGCGCGCTCGTCGAGCGCTCCGCCGTCGAGACGATCGCGACACACTTCCGGTCGTTCGGGGCCAGCGTGCGCGAGGTCCGCTCGATCACGCCCGCCGACCTCGAGGCGACCTGGGGCGTCACCGAGGGCGACCTGAACCACGGCCAGCTGATCCTCGATCAGCTGCTGTTCATGCGCCCGATGCCGGGCTGGTCCGACCATCGAACTCCGATCGACGGCCTGTACCTCTGCGGAAGCGGCGTGCACGGCGGCGGCGGAATCAGCGGCGTCGCGGGCCGCAACGCTGCGCGCCGCGTGCTCGCCGACGCGACGCGACGGACGTAGCGCGGCTCCAATCCGCCCGCCGGGGTTCGCGGTGACCAGCTCAGCGCCGCCGAAACCACGCGTACACGGGGACGCCCGCCGCCGCAAGCGCGAGACCCCACAGGAACGGCTCGCGACCCATGCCGACGAACGCGAAGACGGAGTAGGCACTTCCTGCGAGTCCGAGCACCAGCAGGTCGCGCGAGGCGACGTGCTCGCCCCGTTTCCACAGCACGACGAGCGCGATCGCGCAGAAGAGATACATGGGCAGGGCCGCGGCTGTGACGACGAGCGTGAGGAAGGTGAAGCCTTCCACGAGTGACTTGCTGTAGTTCATCAGCACCATCGCCGTCGCGAGGAGACCAGTCACGAGGAGGCCCGCGGCCGGTGCGCCGAGCCGGTTCGTGCGTGAAAGCGATTGGGGCAGCATTTCGTGGCTCGCCATGGTGCGGGTGAGCTCGCCCGTGAGCAGGATCCAGCCGTTCAGCGCACCGAGCCCGCTCACGACGACGAACACCGACAACCAGCGGCCGCTGCCCGCCCCGAGCAGGCGGTCGAGCAGGTCGGCAAACGGTGCCTGCGAGGCCGCGAGCTCGGCCTCCGGTATGAGCGCGATCGCGATCCCGGAAACGGCCACGTACACGGCGGCCGTCAGCAGCGTGCCCACCATCGTCGCGCGCGGAATGGTCGTCGCGGCATCACGCACGCGACCGGCGGGCACGGCCGCGGACTCGACGCCGAGCATCGCGTACAGCGCGATCGTGGAAGCCGCGAGCATCGAGCCGAACTCGATGGGCGCCGCGGGCGGGTGGCGCGCATACGCGGCCGGATCTGCGAGGAGCAGCCAGCACCCGAGCGCGATGACGACCACCATGGGCACGAGCTTGAGCGCGGTCGTGACGACCTGGACACGGCCGCCCGCCGAGACGCCGAGCAGGTTCGCACCGACGAAGAGCCACAGCAGGCCGAGCGCGAGCGCCAGCGGCCCGACGCTCGCGAACGCGGGAACGGCGTTCGCGAGGTAGCCGACGACGCCCACCGCCAGCGCCGAGTTCGTGACCCAGCACGATATCCAGTAGCACCACAGGGCGACGAACGCCGGCCACTCGCCGAGCGTGGAGCGCAGGTACGCGTAGGGGCCGTCGGCCTGCGGGAACGTGCGGGCGAGCCGCACGAAGACCCGCGCCAGCACGATCATGCCGGCCGCCGTGATCCCCCAGCCAATCAGCGCGTTGAAACCGTAAGGAGCGAGCGAGGCCGGCAGCAGGAAGATCCCCATGCCGATCGTGTTGCCGACCACGAGCGCCGTGCACATCCAGAAGCCGAGTTCGCGCCCGGGCTCCGCACCGCCCTCTCGCTCGGGACCCGTGTCGCGGCTCAAGTGGCCAGCGCCTCGTTGAGGCTCACGCGCAGCCAGTGCACGGCCTCGTCGATCTCGGCCTCGGAGACGCTCAGCGGCGGCATGAATCGCACCGTGCTCACCCCGCACGAAAGCAGGATCAGCCCGTTGTGGTAGGCGCGGGTCACGAGCCGGTCGCAGAGCTCGCGCGCCGGCGTACGCTCGGCATCCGTCTCGGCCAGTTCCATGCCGATCATGAGTCCCCGGCCGCGGACCTCGCCGATGCACGGGTAGTCCCGCGCCATTTCCTCGAGGCGTCGCATGAAGTACTGTCCCGTGCGTACGGCGTTCGCCATGTACTCGCCCCGCACGAGATCGATGGTCGCGATCGCGGCGGCACAGGTGACGGGGTTGCCGCCGTACGTGTTGCCGTGGGCGCCGCGTTTCCAGTGTTCCATGATCGAGCGCTTGGCGATCACAGCGCCGATCGGCAGCCCGGAGCCCAGGCCCTTCGCGCTCGTGACGATGTCGGGCCGGACACCCCAGTGCTCGACCGCGAACATCCGGCCTGTGCGCCCGATGCCCGACTGCACCTCGTCGCAGATGAGCAGGATGCCGTGCTCGTCGCAGAGCTCGCGCAGGCCCGCGAGGAATCCATCCGGTGGCACGAGGTACCCGCCTTCACCCTGGATCGGCTCGACGAGGATGGCCGCCACCTCGCTGGCCGGCACGTTGCGCTCGAACAGCATGCGGATGTAATCGAGGACCGCCGTCCCCTGGTCGCGACCTGCGAGGATCGGCCGGTAGGGATTCGGGTAGGGCACGTGCGTCACGCCCGGCATCGTCGGGGCAAAGCCCTTCTGCTGCGTGTACTTGCTCGAGGTGAAGGACAGCGAGCCCATCGTCCGGCCGTGGAAACCGCCGAGGAAGCCGATGAAGCGCGGCCGGCCGGTCACGTAGCGCGCGAGCTTGAGCGCACCCTCGACCGACTCGGTACCCGACTGGCAGAGGAAGCTCATCACGGGCTCGCCCATCGGCGCAATGTCCGCCAGGCGCTCGGCCAACCCGACCATGTTCTCGTGCCAGTAGTCGCTCGAGATGTGCAGGAACTTCTCCGCCGCCTGCTTCACCGCCTCGACGACCCCGGGGTGTGCGTGCCCGGTCGCGCACACGGCGATGCCGGAGGCGAAATCGAGGAACCGGTTGCCGTCGACGTCCCAGACTTCCGTGCCCCGGCCGTGGGACATCACGAAGGGGTCGCTGCGGGGGTACGAGGGCGAGACGACGAGCGCGTCGCGCTCGATCAGCGCCCGCGCCCGGGGGCCCGGCAGTTCGGTCCTGATGTGGGGATTCGGCACGGAGGCCTCCTGGTGGGAAGTGACGTTCAACCGGGCGGGTCACATCCTACCGCCCGGGCCACTCGCGGGCACGCCGGTCCGGGCTGCGGCTTGTGGAGCCACGGCGCGCGGGCGCAGTATTGCCCCAGGGGATATCGAGGAGGTGTGAGTCATGACGAGTCGTCTGCAGTGCGGCGTCGTTCTCCTTGGCGGAGTGGCGGTCCTGGCCGCGACGAGCGCGATGGCGCAGGGGACAACCAAGCAGGTCGTGAAACCCCCGGTGGCGCAGGCATGGATCGACGTCGCCACGTTCTCCGGCTTCGGGATGGGGCCCGGCATGATGAACGCCACGCTCGGGTCGCTGCTCGGCGGCCGCCAGAACGCGACCGCCGAATTCGGTTACACGCAGGGCGGCCCGGCGGGTCGCTGGATGGACGTCACGCTCTACACGAGCCGCAACACCAGCCTGGCCCAGGCGATGCAGAACGTCCCGGACGCCACCGGCCTCGCGCCCACGCTCAAGCTCGAGACGCCGGAGAAACCGAAACCCGCGCCGCGCCTCGACGACGAGGGGCCGGTGGAGATGGACGCGGAACCGCCCAAGGGCAAGCTCGTGATGTATTGGGGCTGCTCGGAAACGGTGCGCCCGGGCCAGCCGAAGATCGTCAACCTCGAGACGGCGACGATCGCCGAGCTCGGCAAGTTCTTCGAGTCGCGGCGAGCGACGCAACGCGGCACGCACGCGACGGCCGGACGCCCGGTCTGGCCGAGCCGTACCGACAAGCGCACGTTTCCCGCGGGCGCCTCCATCGTCGGCCAGCACGCGTACAGCGGTGAGGGCGTGCCCGAGAGCTTCAGGTTCTCGATCCCCGCCGCGCAGGACATCATGCCGGAGATCCGCATCCGCCAGACCGAGCAGCCGACGTTCGTGCAGCTCGAGTGGGACGCGATCCCGAACGCCCGCGCGTACTTCCTCGGCAGCATGGGCGCGTTGCCCGGCGAGGACGATATGGGCATGGTGATCTGGACGTCGAGCGAGCTGCCGGACAGCGGCATGGGGCTGTTCGACTACCAGACGAACGCCGCCGTCGACAAATGGCTCAAGGAGAAGGTGCTGCTGGCACCGACGATCACACGCTGCGCGATACCGAAGGAAGCGGCCTCTCAGGGAATGCTGCGCGCGATCGCCTACGGTACCGAACTCAACATGGCGTACCCGCCGCGGCCGGCCGACCCGAAGATCGCGTGGGAACCCGAGTGGAATCTCAAGCTGCGCGTGAAGTCGATGACTACGACCATGATCGGCATGCCGGAAGGCGCCGGGATGCCGGGCGCGGGCGACGAGGAAATGACGGACGCGCCGCCCGCGGCTGACGGTGAAGCCGCGCCGCCGGCCGGGGAGCAGAAGAAAAAGAAGAAGGGCTGGAATCCGCTCGATGTCGTGAAGGACGTCGTCGAGAAGATCCCCTAGGGCCTGTTAACACTCATTGTCGCGCGCTGCGTGCCCTCTCCAGTGGCCTGCCGCAAGGCGCAAAGCGCAGCCAATATGTCGATATTGGCAAGCTTTGTAACGCTGCGGCAGGCCACTGGAGAGGGCACCCATACATGGACGAGGATCATTCAGCGGGACGATTCA
>Ga0114939_10000152_pt1 | contig 58063 bp, 51 predicted proteins | sample AshMeaCrysSpring_FD_87196 | JGI IMG/M metagenome (GOLD analysis project Ga0114939, IMG submission 87196) | Groundwater microbial communities from Big Spring, Nevada to study Microbial Dark Matter (Phase II) - Ash Meadows Crystal Spring | ecosystem: Environmental > Aquatic > Deep subsurface >...
GTGTTTCGTAAGCGAAGCAGGTCGCTCGGCTGGCGAGCATCGCCTCGGTCAGTTCCAGGCTCGCGGCAAAATGAAAGTAGGTGAAGATCGTCTGATCCCGACGAATCAGCGGCCATTCGGTGGGCAACGGTTCCTTGACTTTGACCACCAGATCGGCTTGTTCGTAAATTTCTGCCAAACTCGAGACGAGCTCGGCTCCTGCGTGCAGGTATTCGTGGTCCGCCAGGCCCGATCCCAAGCCGGCTCCGGTTTCCACCAGCACCCGATGTCCCCGCTGCACCAACTCCTCGACCCCCACGGGCAGCATGGCGACTCGATACTCGTCTTCCTTGACTTCACGCGGAACCCCGATCACACGATGACTGGTCATGCAGTATTCAGTGGCTGAGAGGCGACTACTTTCGCGGCGCTGTGGCGCAAGCTAACTTGCGCCAAGACTTCACACCGAGTGAAGCATCACGCAGGCGGTGACAGATGACAACAACAGGCACGCATTCCGAAGCCGGCATCAGCCCGCCCGTGGACTTGTGGTCGAGGCTTCGCCATGTGGGGCCAGGGGTTATCATCGCCGGGTCAATTGTAGGTTCTGGCGAACTGATCGCCACTACGAAGACGGGAGCCGAGGCAGGTTTTGTTCTGCTGTGGCTGATCCTGCTGGGCTGCGTCATCAAGGTCTTTGCGCAGATTGAACTCGGTCGTTATGCGATCGTCAGCGGAAAGACAACGCTCGCGGCACTTGAGGAAGTTCCGGGCCCCCGAGTTCGCGGCCGCGGCAACTGGCTGGTCTGGTATTGGTGCGCCGTCTGGCTGACTCTGATCGGCCAGCTTGGCGGAATCGTGGGCGGCGTCGGGCAATCACTGGCTCAAGCGGCACCGCTTACTGAACAAGGGCGTGCCTACAACCGTGTGGCCGATGCGATGGTTCGCCTCCAGGTCGCGCAGGCCGCACGAGCGGAATCCCTGTCGGCGAATGACACCGAAGCGGATGATTTGTGGCAGGAGCAACTGGCAGCGGTCGATCGCCTGAAAGAGGACTATCGCGCTCGATTTGGGGTCATTCGCTCCGCGGCGGATCCCAGCGGTCTACTTCCGCCGCTTGATGCAAAAGGGTGGGCCGTCATCGTGACGCTGGTGACCAGTGTTCTGCTGGTGGTCGGTCGATATGGGTTGGTCGAATGGGTCACGATGATCCTGGTGGGGCTGTTTACGTTGATGACGGTGGCCAACCTGGCATTGATGCAGCAGCAACCGGCGTGGCGGATCTCCGGCGATGATCTGTTGAGCGGACTGATGTTTCGTTTGCCGGAAGCGCAAATCGGAATCAGCCCGCTGGTCACGGCTTTGGCAACATTTGGGATCATCGGGGTGGGTGGAACCGAACTCGTGTTCTATCCCTATTGGTGTCTGGAGAAGGGCTATGCGCGATGGACCGGGCGGAACGATGGGAGCCCGGGTTGGATCGAGCGGGCGCGGGGATGGCTGCAGGTGATGCGTCTGGACGCCACATTGGCGCTGTTGCTGTATACCGCATCCACGGTTGCCTTCTACTTGCTAGGCGCGGCGGTGCTGAATCGCACGGGCCTGAATCCCTCCCGCGGTGAAATGGTCCGATCCTTAACGGCGATGTATCAGCCGGTGTTTGATGACTGGGCAACGACTCTGCTGCTGATCGGCGCCTTTGCAGTGCTGTATTCCACATTCTTTGTGGCGAACGCCAGCCACGCGCGGGTCGCCGTTGACTTGATGAAAGTCCTTGGGTTGCTCGGTGATTCGTCCAGCGGTTCCCGTCGCTGGCTGATCATCTTCAGCGGCTGTCTGCCACTGCTGGCACTGACGATTTATTTGCTGTTTCCCGATCCCGTGGCGTTGGTTCTGTTGAGCGGGGTTGCGCAAGGGATCATGCTGCCGATGCTTGCCAGCGCCGCACTCTGGTTCCGGTATCGACGCACGCCCGCGGGCCTGGAACCCTCGCGTCTGTGGGATGCGATGCTCTGGCTGTCTGCCGCAGGTCTACTGCTCACGGGCGTGTGGACCGCCTATGAGCAGCTGAGCAACACGTTTGCCTCTTGAACCGCTCCGTCAATCCAGGGGGAGATACACCGATGAAGGAAGTTCGGGTTGGCATCCTGGGTACGGCGCGCATTGCGCGGCGATTGGTCGGACAAATGCAGGCGGTCCCTGGCTTTTCGGTGAAAGCTGTCGCCAGCCGCATGCCGCAGCGCGCCGCTTGGTATGCCGAACAATATGGAATTGAGCGAGCCTGCGTCGGGTATGACGAAATCCTTGAATCCAGCGAGATTGATGCGGTCTACATCCCCCTGCCACCGGCATTGCACGCGGTTTGGGCGCAGAAGGCAGCCCATCACGGCAAGCATGTTCTTTGTGAGAAGCCTTTAGCCACAACGCTGATCGAGGCTCAACACATGGCGGCGGCCTGCGAAGCATCGGGCGTCTGCTGGCTGGACGCGACGGCCTGGCTGCATCACCCGCGAACGTCGGCGATGCGGGAGAAAGTCGTCGACGGAGCGCTTGGCGATCTGCGGCACCTCTCTGTGAGTGTCACCTTCTTCGAACCCTTTCAGGAAAACGACCACCGCTTGGACCTCGCGCTGGGCGGTGGCTGCCTGTTGGACCTGGGCTGGTACTGCGCCAGCGCCATCGTTTGGGCTGAGCATCCGGCGATCTGCTGGACTGTGGACGGTTATCAGGTCGATGGCTGCTGGCGTCGCGTCGTGGCTCAGGGGAGCGGAGCCGCCGGGCAAACGGTTCACTTGGAGTGCGCTTATGACTCGGCCAGCCGCAAGCAGTTCGAACTGGCAGGCACCGAACGGGTGTTGAACTGCGATGACTTCACACGACCATGGCAGGAATCCGAGGGCAGTTTTCGATTGCGTGATCGAGCGGGCACGGTATCGCACTCGTCCCACGTCGGTCACCAAGAACGATTGCTCCTGCAGCATTGGCTGGAGGGGATCCGTGGTCAGTTGGATCTGAATTCCTACCAGGCAGCGGCCTTGCGGACCCAGTTGCTCGTCGAGCAACTTCAGGCGGCATTGGCGACATAACTCTGGCAGACCATCAGCACCCCAATCCGGTTTCGCGGAGACAGCGCATGCGGATGATTGTGGCGGTGATCCAACCGACAAAGCGGCAGGCAGTGCGTGACGCGCTGCAGCGGATCGGCGTGGAGCGGATGACCGTGTGCGACGCCTTGGGGTATGGGCGACAACGGGGCATGTCGGCTACGTACCGCGGTGTGGAGTATCGCGCAGAGCTGATTCGCAAAGTGACGCTGGAGATCGTGGTCAACGAGGATTTTCTGGAACGGACCCTGGATGTACTGACGACTGCGGCCCGCACCGGGAGCACCGGCACCATCGGTGATGGAAAGATCTTCGTGTTGCCGGCGATGGACGCGATCGACCTGGCCACTGGTAACCAGGGCCCCGCCGGCGTCAACTAGAGATTGCTCTGCGATCGGCCACGGCAATTTCGGATCTTTCCACTGAGACCCCCATGGACAAAGTGCTCGTCATCAGCGGCGACCTCGCCAATTTGGCCCGCGTCAAATCCGCATGCATTCCCACAGGGTGCGACATTGCTTTGGCCACTCGTCTTCCCGAAAACGCAATCCCTGACCCGGTCAAGGGCGTCGTGGTCGATCTGGGCTGGCTCCGCGAACCGCCCGCCACGGTCGCCGAACTATTGCGAACCCATTACCCGTCCGCTCGTCTGATTGCATTTGGGCCTCACGTCCAGGAGGCCCGGCTGTCCGCGGCTGAGGAGGCGGGGTTCACGGTCCTGACCCGCGGCCAGCTGGAACGCGGGCTCGCAAGTTTGCTTCGCAAGCCCTGATTCAGGAGCGCTTGCGGCCGGCCGCTGCATGGCGCGTTGTATCCTGCCGCACGGATTCGGCAACATCCATTGCACTTCCAATTCAGCGGGTCTGTATGGCGCGGAATGAGCAACTGATCCGGCAGCACCGCATCTTGCAAATCTTGGAGGCGTCCAGATTTGGAAAAACGCTGGAGGAACTGCGGGGAGCTCTCGTGGATGATCTGGGGCTCGGCAGCCTGCACGAGCGAACGGTGCGGCGCGATCTCGATGCCCTGCAGGCGGCGGGATTCCAAATCGTCGATGAGCCCTCTCCGCGGGGCCGCGTCATCCGGTTGGGCCGCGCCGATAAGGGAATCCATAAGATCTCGGCGTCTGCGACCGAACTGATCGCACTTTCGATCGGACGCGAACTGCTGTTGCCACTACTGGGAACGCACTACTGGCAGGGAATCGAATCCTTTTGGACGAAAGTTCGCGAGGCGCTGCCCGAGTCCGTTTGGGAACATTACGAACGGCACCGCAAAGCCGTACATGTCCTGGGCGCGCCGGCCAAAGATTACGCCAGGCATGAAGGCATGCTGCGGACGATCAACCGGGCGATCCTGCAGCATCGGATCCTGGAAGTTTCCTATGCGGCGGCGGGCAAGGAGCCACAGGCGCGACGCTTGGAGCCTTACGGAATCGCGGTGTACCAGTCGAGCCTCTACGTCGTCGCGGCAGCCGTGGAAATTGCAGACCCGCACGAACGCGTTCGGCACTGGAAACTAGACCGCTTCCAGTCGGTGGTCGCGCTCGACGAGTATTTTAAACCAGATCCCAGTATCGACCTGGAGCGTTGGTTGGGCAGAAGCATCGGCATCTTCTCGGGTGAGTCGGCCGATGAAGTCAGAATCCGGCTTTCGAATCGCGCGGCGACTTGGGTTCGTGAGGACCCTTGGCACCCGGACCAGCGGATCGAGGAACTCCCTGAGGGAGGCGCGGTCGTTGCGGTGCCGGCAGCGCATCCCCGTGAACTGCTGCCGCGGGTGTTGGCCCTGGGAGCTGAGGCAGAGGTGTTGGAGCCTCAAGCGTTTCGCGAGGTGGTGGCCGAGGAAGTGCGGAAGTTGGCGGACGCCTATCAGGGGCCGAAATAGTGTCCCGACCGCCGCAGTTGGATGATCGTTAGATCAGATGTTCAGGTTCAGGGCCGTCGTCTCCTCGCCTTTTGGAGCGGGCTCCCGGAAAATGTCGCAAAGCCTTCGTCGTTTGGGGACGTCGGGTTCGGCCGACACGGGACTGGTCGCGACCGGCGTCCCCCTCGGATCGGCGTTGCCGCCCGCTGGATTGGCGTTGCCGTTGGTTCTGCCGATTCGTTATGAGCCGATTGGACGAGTGGCACGTCGATGGATTGGGGTTCTTTTGCGGGAATCCCTCAAGCGGCTCGGCCGAAGATCCGATGAACTGACGAATGGTCTGCCTCCTCCGAGCCGATGGAGGCGTCCAGCCCAAGGCGCCCTCAGCGCCAAGGGTCGGGTGAACAGGCGGGCAGGGATGCCCAGGATGGTAATCACAACGATGTCGCGTTCTGCGCTCGATGCAGCAAGCCCGCAGGATCGACTCCAAGCGCTGCTCACTCTCGTGCAGTCCGGAGAAGATCTCCGACCGTTTGTTGTTGAACTGACAAAGCTCAGTGACGATCCCGAAGCCGAGATCGCGGCGACTGCATGCGATGCGCTTGAGATGCTCGGTCCGCCGCGAGCCGTTGATCTTCCCGCGCTGATCGCCAGCATGCAGACCAAGCCAGACAGCGAGCAGGCCTATTGGGCTGCGACATTGATCGGGAGATTGGGACCCCAGGCGAAGTCGGCCGTGCCGGCTTTGATTTGGGCAATCGAACGGAGCCGAAGTTTGATGGTCCGCGAGCGGGCGGCTTGGGCGCTGGGGCAGATCGGGCCCGCGGCGGCTCAAGCCCGGGCGACGCTGGAAGCCGCGGCTTCGCAAACCGCTCAGCCGCCGCGACTGAAGCGGTTGATCCTGCAAGCCTTGGAATCCATTCGAGGATTTGCGGCCTGAGCAGCCGGTTGCGGCAAGCAACTGGAGGGACGGTTGTGAGAGTCGAGACGGTTGAACCGATGACTTGAACAACCGACGCGGCAGGATGCCGCAGAAGAGCGAAGAGAGTTGAACGGATGTGTCCTGCAGGGAGGCAGGTCGCATGGCTCAGGGACCGGGTTTTGGAACAGCGCTCGCGGGGATCGTCACAGCGGCCTGCGGCTATTTTGGCTGGCAATCCGGTTGGATCGACCCGAGCAAAGCGACGGCGTGGGTTTCCGGCAAGCTGGGGAGTAACTCCGCAGTCACACAAACGGCCAGTGGTGAGGACTCCACGATCGCGGCGAGCGGTGTGCTTGGGACACCTGGCAATGCGATGCCCGCCGGCGCCGCTATGCCCAACGGGGGCGCCGGCTGGCCTGTCGGGCAAACCCCTGCGATCGCAGCCGCGCAGGCGATGGCCTTTCCGCAGGGCGCGCCTGCCGGGTATCCGCCGCCGGCCGCATCGGCTCCGCCGGCCGCCGCTGCGTCACCGCCTGCGGCATATGCAGCCCAGCGCCCATTGCGGATTGCGACGTTCAATATCGAGAACTTCGGCCCCACGAAAGCCAGTCGTCCGGAAACAATGCAGGTTCTGGCCGCGATCGTCGGTTGGTGTGATCTGATCGCGATCCAGGAAATCAGCTCATCGAAACGTGATGTCGTGGGAGAACTCGTCGCGCTGGTGAACCAAAGTGGGCGGCGTTACTCGTATGCAGTTAGCGCGCGCGTAGGGCGGGGAAATGGCGCGGAACAGTACGCCTATGTTTGGGACACGGAGCGGATCGAGGCGAATCCACAATCATTTTTTACGGTGGACGATCGAAATGATCGAATCAACCGGGAGCCATTCATCGGCAGTTTTCGTGCGGTGACTCCGCAGGGCAACGGGTTCAGCTTCACGATGATCAATGTCCATACCGATCCCGATGAAGTACCGTCGGAGATGAAGGCACTGGCAGCCGTTTGGGAGAACGTCCGCGTCTATCTCGCGCCGGAGGATGACTTGATGCTGGTCGGCGACATGAATGCCAGTGCCCGTCAGCTCACGCCTTTGCAGGCATTCCCGGGAGTCGACACGATCGTCGGCGGGTTTTATACGAACGCAGCCCGCAATCGCGATATCGATCACATCGTCATCGATCACAATGCCACCGTGGAATTCACCGGGCGGACCGGTTCGATCGACTTCGTGCAGAACATGCAGTTGGATCCCACGCTGGCGCGAGGCGTGAGCGACCATTACCCGCTGTGGGCGGAGTTCTCACTGTATGAAGGACAGTCGGCCGGCCAGATGGCCAATGGCCAGGCCGCATGGGGCGGTGGCGTCCGCTGAACCGGTTCGGTTCAGGCGGCCCGTTGCCGAACGCGCCGCGGCGGCTTCCGCCAACGCCGATGAAGCCACCAGTATTGCTCGGGTGCCAGGGCGATCGCCTTAGCGAGCCGTTGGTTGTACCAGGTGGTCAGCGCTCGAACGCCGCTGACTTCAGGGCCGTTGGACCGCGGATCGGCGATTCCAGAGACAGTCAGTTCGAAGCTCATCGGCGGTCCCACACGCCGCATCGAAGTGACGACCAGGGGTGCGTCACCGGCCAACGAGAACAGTGCCAGTGCCTTGTGGCAACTCGCTGGATGGCCCAGGAAATCGACCCAGCAGCCTTTGTTCCCCGCATGCTGGTCGGCCAACAAAGAGAGCGTGCCGCCTTCACTCAGATGTCGATCGACCAGCGGTGCACTGCCGTCCTTCGGCACCAAGACCTGTCCATATCGCCGACGGCCTTCAGTCACATAATGATCGAGTAATCGATTATCCAACGGGCGCGCGATGGTCATCGTGTGGATGCCGAACAAACCTGTGACGTAGCCGGCCAGTTCGAAGTTGCCGAAGTGACCTGTCACGAGGACTGTGGGCCGCGAATCCAGCAGAAGCCCAAGGATCGTATGCGAATCAGGGATCCTGACGAACTGTTCCCAATTGTGGCGGTGAATCCGACGAGGAGCCCAACAGAACTCACACGCCATCAACAGCAGATGATGCCACATCTGCTGCGCGAGTCTCCGCCGTTGTTCAGCGGATGCGGAAGGGAAGATCCGCTGCAGGTTTTCTGCGAGCACGTCGCCTCGCAGCGGGATGCGGTCGGTCAGCCAAACGCTCAGGACGCGACAGAACCGATCGACTCGATCCTCGGGCAGCGTCTGCACGACGGCCACAAGCGCCCGCACAAGCCAATAGGCGGCGTAATCCGCCGCGATCTGGATGGCGCGAGCGAAGCGGGGGCCGATCGACTTCATCATGGATTCCCTTCCCAAGCGGGGCGGGATTGTGCCTGGATCGGGCCGAATTCGCCAAGCCCAGGAATCGCGATTCCGAAATCGCCGCGGGTCTCGTTACTATGTATTGCGTAGTAGCGGCTCCGTACCCTTTTGTGCCATGGCGGCCCGTGCCACACTGGGCGGCTCGGCCCCCGCTGGGTGGTTCGTCTTCGGGGCAAGCCGTGAGAGGTTGGCTGCGGGACGGGAGCGGACCTGTGTTTTGGGAATCGCGAAGATGAACCGGACGACGGCCATCGTGTTGGCGGCGGGCAAAGGGACGCGGATGAAGAGCGACCTTCCCAAGGTCCTTTTTCCGGTGCTCGGTCGGCCGATGATCCACTGGGTGTTGGACGCGCTGGAGAAGGCAGGCGCCGAGCGGCCGGTGGTGGTGGTGGGCTATCAGGCCGATCGGGTTCGTGAAGAGCTGCGCGACCGGGATGTGCGGTTTGCGCTGCAGGAGCATCAGCTTGGAACGGGGCATGCCGTGCAATCGGCGATGCCGCAATTGGGGGCCGACGAAAACCCGGTGTTCGTGTTGGCGGGTGATTCGCCGCTGGTTCAGCCGAGCAGCCTGCGGCGGCTGCGCGAGCGGATGGGAGCGGTGCCTCAGGGGTTGCTGTTGGGCACGTTGACCAGCGATCGGCCTGATGGGCTGGGACGGATTGTCCGCGATGAAAGCGGGCGGTTTTTGGGGATTGTCGAACACAAGGACGCGACGGAAGCGCAGCTGCAGATTCGCGAAGTGAACATGAGCACGTACCTGTTCGCGGCCGACGACTTGCGGGAAGCGTTGGGTCGGCTCGGGAATCAGAATCAGCAGGGCGAATACTACCTGACCGATTGTGCTGCGATTCTCCGCTCGCTGGGGCGACCGGTGGAGGCTTGGCCGGAACTGGATCCTTGTGAGTCCTTGAGTGTCAACACGCTGGAAGAACTCGCCCGTGTCGAGGACCAGATGCGGCAGTTAGGCTATCGCGTTTCGCAGGAAGTGGCGGACGGATAATGGGGCGCTGGCGGCGCTCTGTGAACGGCAATTCGCACTGCTGGTTTCAACGGCGAGTGCGAGGTTCCGCTCGCACAAAACCTTGATCCTTTTGACCTGGACAGTGATTGGACAGCGATGGTTCGTGAGCTCAAGATCTTCAGTGGCCGAGCCAATCCGACGCTGGCGGCAAACATCTGTGGCTTTCTGCATCTGGAGCCTGGTCGGATCTCGCTGGGCACGTTTCCGGATGGTGAGAACTACTGCAAGATCGACGAAGACGTTCGTGGCCGTGACGTGTTCCTTGTGCAGCCCACATGTCCGCCGGTCAATGACAATTTGCTGGAACTGTTGATCATGATCGACAGTTGCAAGCGGGCCAGTGCGGCGCGGGTGACCGCCGTGATTCCGTATTACGGATATGCAAGGCAGGATCGCAAAGACGAAGGTCGTGTGCCGATCACTGCAAAGATGGTGGCCAATCTGATCACGCGCGCCGGTGCTGACCGTGTGCTGACGATGGATCTGCATGCAGCGCAGATCCAGGGCTTCTTCGACTGCCCGGTCGATCACCTGTATGCCGCCCCGGTGCTCAATAAGGCCGCCTTGGATCGTGGCCTGTCGTCGGACCAGATCGTTGTGGTCAGTCCGGACGAAGGAAGCATCAAGCGCGCCGTCGGGCATGCGAAGCGCCTTGGCGGAAGTCTTGCGATCGTCGACAAGCGCCGCGCGTCGGCGCTGGATGTCAGGCACACGACGATCATCGGCGGCCCGGTGAAGGGCAAAGTGGTTTTGATGTTCGATGACATGATCAGTACGGCGGGGTCGATCACCGGGGCGGCGCGGCTGGTCCATGAAGCCGGCGCGGCGGAGGTGCATATTGCGGCAACGCACGGGGTGCTATGTGGACCGGCGGTCGAGCGACTGAAAGCGGCGCCCGTCGATTCGGTGACGATTACCGATACGATCCCGCTGACTGTCGAAAAGCAGATGGAGAAGATGCAGGTGTTGAGCGTCAGCCCGTTGCTGGCCGAAGCGATTAAGCGGATCCACCACGACCAATCGATCAGCGAGTTGTTCCGGCAGCCCAGCTGAGAACTGCCCACGAACTTCCGGCCGCTGCGGCGGTCACGAAGCCCGCCGAAAGCGACTCGGCAAGCTCATTCCTTTTCGGTCCCGTCCTTCCGAGCCGCTCGGTTCGTCGCTTCCCGCCGGAACACAGCCACCACGTCATCGACGGGGACGACAAACAGTTGGTTGTCTGGCTCAAAGTCGACCGGGATCGCGTTCTTGGGGTGAAAGAGGATCTTGTCGTACTGACGCAGCGGGACATCCTCATCGTTCTCAATCTGGGCGCTGATCGCGACGATGCGGCCTGTGATGGTGGGGATTTCCGCTGCATCCGGCAGGGCGATGCCCCCCTTGGTCTGACGTTTCGGCTCATCCTTGCGAACGAGGACACGAGCCCCGATCGGTTCCACGTACTCGAAGACTTGTGCGCGAGCTTTTGTCATAGCAGATGACCATACTCGGCCGGGCGAGCTTTCGCCATGCGTCGTCCGGGTCCTGGGTCGCTACGAGCGGCTCCCTGCCGGAGGGAACGTTGGGCGCCCGATCCGGGAGGCCCCGGGGCCATCTCGGCGGGCCGGGTCGGGGCGGTTTTTTCCGGGGTCAGCCACGGCAGGCCTTGCCAGGAAGGCGGGTTGGCCTTGCGACTCTGTTTTGTTCTGGCATACTAGCCCGACTCTGCCCGTCTCAAATGCCCCGCATGAAAATTGCTGGACTGTTGATATGACTGACTTACTGCACGTGAAGCGTCGAGAGCACTTGGGAAGCGCGGCAACCCGCCGCCTGCGCCGTTCACGACAGATTCCCGCGGTGCTCTATGGCCACGGCGAACCGCCGGTGCACCTGGTGATTCCCGTCACCGAGGTGGATGCCCTGGTCCGACACCATGGGAAGACCGTGCAGTTGACGGGGGCCGTGGACGAGCACGCCCTGGTGCAGGCCGTGCAGTACGACTCGATGGGTGCCACCGTCCTCCATTTGGACTTGGCCCGAGTGCGACTCGACGAGCGGGTTGTGACCAAGCTCCCCCTGAAGCTGGTAGGACAGGCTCCTGGCGTGGTCGGCGGCGGCATGCTGCGAGAGGTTCATCGCGACTTGGAGATTCGCTGTGCGGTCGCCAACCTGCCTGACGACCTGCCCTTGAACATCAATGACCTGCAACTCGGTGGGCACAAGACGGCAGCCGACGTGCAGCTGCCTTCAGGGGCCGAGCTGGTGACGCCACCGGAGACCGTGATGGTGATGGTCGTTGAGCCGCACCGCGAGACCGAGGCCTTGCCGGGTGAGGCGGGACCGATGGAACCGGAAGTAATCACGCGGGCCAAGCCGTCCGAAGCCGCTGAGTAATGATCGCCGACGTCTTCCCGTGGGTGGCCTGACCGCTTGGCGAACAGGATCGCTGAGCGGGGGCCGAACGGTTCAGTTCGATGAAGCTCGTCGTGGGACTAGGCAATCCGGGGAGAAAGTACGAGGGCACCCGCCATAACATCGGCTTTCGAGTGGCTGCGGAGATCGCCCATCGAGCCTCGATCAGTGCGGCACGGGTAAGGTTTGACGGGGACTTCCAGGAAGTACAGTTCGATCAGCAGCGGTTCGCCGTGCTTTGCCCCGGGACGTTCATGAACGCCAGTGGGCGGAGTGTTCGGCAGGCAGTGGACTTTTACCGGTTGGACGCGGCGGAAGTGCTGGTGGTCTGCGATGACCTCGCCCTGCCGATCGGGAAACTCAGATTGAGGGCCCGAGGGTCGGCCGGCGGTCAGAAGGGACTCGCGGACATCCTGCGGGCGATGGGGACCGAGGCGGTTCCACGTTGTCGGATCGGGATCGGGGCGCCGCCGCCGGTTATGGACGCCGCGGATTTCGTGTTGTCGCGATTTACGCGGGAGGAACAATCGATTATCGATTCGGCCGTGCAGAGGGCTGCAGACGCAGCCTTCGATTGGGTACGATTCGGCATCGACCAGTGCATGAGCCGTTACAACGCGGGCGAGGCTCCGACGCAGTAGACTCGTGAAGACGGCCTTGGTGGGTTGAGCGAATCGTTCGTTGAGCCGAAATCAGACACGGGAATAGTGGGTCCGAGTCTCCACCGCGGAAGCGGGGGGAGGGTCGGTCGAAGATAAGTCGAAGTTCGAGGAGTTTGGGCGAAGTGGCAAAGGCAAACTACGAAACGTTGTTTCTTTTGGACAGCAATCGGTATGCCCGCGATCCGAGCGGGGTTGCGACTGGGATCCAGAAGCTGATCGAAGGCAGCGGCGGCGAAATTCAGGCGAGCCGTCTTTGGAACGAACAGAAACTGGCCTATCCGATTGAGGGTCACCAAAAGGGCACCTACTGGCTGGCCTACTACGAGATGGATTCCCAGAAGCAGACGGAGTTCAATCGGGCCTGCCAGCTGCACGAAGCGGTCGTGCGGCAGATGACCGTCCGGCTGGATCCCCGCCTGGTGGAGCCGATGGTCGCCCATGCTCGCGGTGAGCGCCCGGCAGTTGTTGCGGCCGCCGCACCCGCCGCCCCTGCCACCGCCGCGGTTACGCCCGGCGATCTGGCTGAGGGCGATGAAGAATAGTCGGCTGGGGCTTTTTTCGGGAACCGCTTGCAGTCATTGGGTCGGGTGGTTATTTTGACGCGATACGGGACAGTTGTTCAGTATTTGCAGCCCAAGCTGAGGAGGGTCAGTGACCGATGGCAAGTTTCAATCGCGTCATTTTGATGGGTAACCTGACTCGGGACATCGAGCTTCGCTACACGCCCGGCGGGATGGCGGTCACCGATGCGGGATTGGCAGTGAATGACCGTCGCAAGAACCAGAACGGCGAATGGGTTGACGAAACGACCTTTGTCGATGTGACGATGTGGGGCCGGACGGCTGAGATTGCCAACGAGTACCTCTCGAAGGGCTCGCCGGTGCTGATCGAAGGTCGCTTGAAGCTCGATACCTGGGAATCCGAAGGGCAGAAGCGGTCCAAACTGCGAGTCGTCTGCGAACGGATGCAAATGGTAGGGGCTCGCGGCGAAGCGGGCGGCGGTGGTGGGGCTGCTCCGCGGTCCCGTGGCACCAGCGAGATGGCCTCCAAGGGGCAACCTGCCTCCGGGGGTGCCGACTTCGGGGATGACGATATCCCGTTTTAAGGTGCGTGGCCCGGCCGTTCCGGCCTGCATTCCCCGGCGAACTGGTGATTTAGGGTTGACCAGCAGCGTCCTCCTTTGGACAACAGCGTTTCTCAAGTTTTCCCAACAAGGCAAGGCATCGGCCGCAGGCTGTATCGCTTGGCGGCTGAACGAGAAGTTGAGTTATGTCGAACGCACGCCCGAACAAGCCTCGTGCCCACAAGCCGTTGCCGAGCGGCCCGAATGGTGGTGTTCAACTGTTGCTGGTCCATAATGTCGACCACGTTGGCAAGCAGGGCGAGATTGTCAGCGTGCGCCGCGGGTATGCGATGAACTACCTGCTGCCGCAAGGCTTGGCGACGATCGCCACACCCCATCATCAGCGGATGGTGGAAAAGCATCGCGAGAAGCTCAAGGAAATTGAACGTGAGCGCCTTCGCGGCTTGCGGGAACTGGCCGAGCGGATTGAAAAGCAATCGATCACGATCGAAGCGAACGCCAACGAGGAAGGCCACCTCTATGGCAGCGTCGGTGCTCGTGAAATCGTCGATGCATTGAAGCAGAACGAGATCACGCTGACCGACGACCAGGTCCGCTTGCAGGGCCCGCTCAAGGAGCTGGGGCTTTATACCGTCAAGATTCACCTGCATGCGGATGTGGAAGCCGACCTGAAAGTTTGGGTCGTCCCCAGCGTCACGGCGTGATCCGCCGAGCCATGATCCGAATCTGGCGGGTTCCATCTTGAAATTGGCGATCACGACTGCGTGAGCGTTTGCCCGTCAAGGCGACGCAGTCTGGATTGGCCGTATTCGGGGCTGTGGCGGAATTGGCAGACGCGCTAGACTTAGGATCTAGTGCCGCAAGGCGTGCAGGTTCGACCCCTGTCAGCCCCATTCTTTGAATCGAATCAGGGTCAGCCCTTCAGGCGGTAGGCTCCCGAGATCGCCGGTTCCACGCAGCGGGCTGCGCTTCTGCACAAGATGCTAGCGATCCGATTGCAGGGAGCAGGAAGTCCCGCGACGGATCAGCCAAACGGCTCGTCTCCACGCATCGACAATAAGGCTTCGATTTCTTCGAGAGTTTGCGGATCGAGCTGTACCGAACCGGTGGCTGCGGTCTCCACGATCTGTTCCGGGCGATGCGCACCCACCAGCGCGATGTCGATGGTCGGTTGAGCCAAAGTGGCTGCCACCACCAACTGCGCGACAGTGATTTCAAAGCGAGCCGCAATCTGCTGCAGGCCGGCGAGGAACGCATCCGTTCTTTGCCGCGACTCACCCCGAAACTGAGAATACTTGGGACGAGAATCGCCTTCGAGGAAACGATGATCGGGACCGATCTTTCCTGCCAGCAATCCTTTCATCAGAACCCAGTAGACAAGCGTGCGAACGTCGTGGTCTTGGCACCATTGACGGACCGCCGCAGTCGCTTGCCGCTGAATCAGATTGAACGGGAGCTGCACGGCAGAGGGGATCGCTACCGAGGCAAATGCCTCTAACTGAATCAGGTCCGCATTGCACAGCCCAATGGCTTGGGTCAGGCCTTCGCGCTGCAAGTCCGCCAGCGCTTCTGCGCTGCGCTCCATCGGGACCTGTGGATCGGGTTGGTGAAGCAACAGCAAATCGAACCTGTCCAAGCGACTTCGGCGTAGGCTTTCGGCCGTCTCGCGTTTGAGCCGCTCGGGACTTGCATCGATTCGGCGCTGTCCTTCCGCGTCGTAATGGGTGCCAGCTTTGCCGACAATGAACAGTTGATCGCGGCAATGCCTCGCGACATCTCCCAGCAGTCGATCGCTGCGACCATCAAGTCCATAACTGAAGGCTGTGTCAAAACAAGTGATGCCGGCATCGATGGCGGCCGCGATCGTTTGACGCGCCCGTGATTCCTCGACGCCAATCGTGGTCACGCCGGCAATCGGCCACAGGCCAAGCCCGATTCGCGACGGTCTGAACGCGGCTCCTGGAATTTCAACCGTTTGCACGCGTCGAGACCTCTTGGCAGGAACGGGAGCAGTCCAAAGGTTTCACGCCAGACCAATGAGCAAAGATAGACAGGCTAAGCCTGCTCAGGGATGGCGATCCAATCCACGTCCATGTCGCATCAGGCAGTGCCGTCGCTGGGTGGGGCAGTTCGAGCGGGCCGTCGTGGCTCATACCAGCAACAACGTTCGGGGCAGACGTCATGGCTGGGGCCAAGGCTGCCCAACGCCAGCCGGTTAGCCCCGGGCGTACAGCGCTCTTCGATCAGTTCGCGGATCATGCGGACGTAGTGGGGATGCACGCCGACTGTGGGCGCCCGAACGAGATGAATCCCCAACTCATCACAAATCTGGGCAAGCTCGGTATCGAGGTCGTAAAGCACTTCCATGTGGTCGGAGACAAATCCGATCGGCAAGACGACAAGATGCTGAATGCCTTGCTCGCGGTGGAGCATCCGCGTCCGATCGCCGACGTCGGGTTCCAACCAGGGCTGTTGAGGTGGACCGCTGCGGCTCTGATAAACGAGTTCCCATCGACTGTGACCCGCCTGTTCGGCGACCAGACGGCTGGCTTCCTGGAGTTGTGCTTCGTACCGCGCGGTCGCTGCCATCTCTAACGGAATACTGTGAGCGGTGAACAGGACTGGCGTGGATTCCCGTTCCGAAAGCGGGATCTGTTCGAGCGCACTGCGCAGACCAGCGCCTAGCGGCTCGATGTATCCCGGATGGTTGAAGGCAAACCGGAGTTTTTCGATGATCGGCGCATTCGGCCCGACCGCCGCGCGGGCCGCCTCGATGTTCTCGCGATATTGCCGACATCCGCTGTAGCAACTGAATTGGGAAGTGAAATAGGCCAAGGCGCGACGAACGCCATCGCGGGCCATTTGAGCGATCGCATCGGTCAGCAGTGGGTGCCAGTTCCGATTGCCAAAGTAGATCGGGAGTTGCCAGCCGGCCGCGAGAAACTCCTCGCGAAGTGCATCGATCAGGGCAAGGTTCTGTTCGTTGATCGGGCTGCGCCCACCGAAATGCTGATAGTGTTCTGCGACCTCCAGCATCCGCTCACGCGGCACATTGCGGCCGCGAAGCACATTTTCGAGGAATGGGATGACGTCTTCCGGACCCTCAGGGCCCCCAAACGAAACCACCAATAACGCGTCGTAGGGCAGGGGATGCATGCTCGGCTCAACTCCTCGGGAATAACTCGCGCTGCAATACGATCGACCGGCGTCAACTACCGCAGGCTCGAGCGAGAAGTTGGCAAAAACGCCATGGGAAGCTCCGATGTGACAGGCGACGCGGAGCCGCGCGGGCCGTGCCGAAAGACGCTCGCCGGGCGTGGGCCAGGGGAGCGGGAAGGGAGCTGAGGACCCGCAGTGACCCCGACGGGAATCGAACCCGTGTTACCGCCGTGAAAGGGCGATGTCCTAGACCGCTAGACGACGGGGCCAATCAGATGCCAGCGTTGTCTAACAGGTGGCGGCTTGGATCGTCAACCCCCGCAGCGAGCAGGACGCGGCGACGGTCCGATCTTTTCAGCAGAGACGCTTCCGGATCAAGCGGCCGCCATCCGGAGGGCTACAGAAAGCGTAGGGTAAAAAGACCTAGGAGTCCAGGCTTTCGGCCGACTCCGGCGCGTCATCGCCCGTTTCTTTTGAACGCTGAATTGCATCGTAGACCTCGCGGCGGTGGACCGGAACTTCCCGGGGAGCCTCAACTCCCAGACGGACCTTGTCACCGCGAATCTCAACCACGACAATCCGAATGTCGTTGTTGATAACAATGCTTTCGTTTTTCTTCCGCGACAGCACAAGCATGGGGCACTTCCTTTCCGTCCGGCTGAACCGCTCGGCACTGAGCAGTCCCTGAGGCCGCACCATCGCTGGCGACCTCTCACCCAACGACGTTCCTCAAGGCCGTTAGGTGACTATTCCGGCATTCTGATCTCCAGGGTTTTCTCCTCCCTGCGAGTACTCCCAATGGCCGGACGCGCTCTAACTTCCTAGGTTCACTCTACGCACCCTTTTGCGACAGTCAAGAAATCCTGGAAGTCAATAGGGGACTTCCCGCGATTTTTCGGCGTACTGTCGCTCCAAGTGACACGTTTTCCCCGAGCGCTCGACCCAAGGCATCCGACCCCGAATCGTATGTACAATATGTACATCTGGTTATCGTTGGGCAAGGCCGAAATTTTGGGGGCCTTCTCGAGCGTGGTTCGGTCCCCGGATCGCGAACGGGCGAAATGCCCTCGCCTGTTCCATCCAAGGCACTTCGCCAGGATGACGAATCATGCCAGGTCAGGTGACCCGACTGACCCGTCTTCCGGTATTCAGCGTAGGCTTTCAAGGAGAGGGGCTAGTCTGAATCAGGAACGGGACTTAATTTCGCCACGGCCCGATCGTTCGGTCGATAACCGAAACAGGAAGACCGTTACTCGGCATCCCATTCGCTGTCCACTTCGATCGTTTCGGGGGCCCCTCGATAAGTTTTGACGCGTTCATAGAAAGGAGCGGGGGGGCGGGAACCGGGCTCCGGTTTCGGACCTCCAAGTTCACAGAGTTGGCCACAGGCTAACGAGTCAAGGGGATTTCTTCGTCTTTCAAAGGAAAAACGCTCGAGCATGGTCCGCACCAGTTCGACATCCCGATCGTTCACACTGGAACAGGCGCAACAGGCGTTGCCGTTGGTCCGCCTGATCGTGGGCGATATTGTCGAACTTCAGCATTCTCTTGAGGGGCAGCAGGGCCGCATCGAATCCTTGCTGGCTCGGCGGAAAAAGTTGGGGCGAGACGTTTACGACGACGAGTTGCAGGAAATGCGTTCATCGCTGGATGAGGATCGTCGGCAACTTGATCGATACAGCACGGAACTCGACGACCTGGGGATTCAGCTCCTCGAGGCTTCGAAGGGGAGGGTCGGCTTCCCCACGCGTGTCGGCGGGCGCGAAATCCGTTATGTCTGGCAACTGACCGAGCGGGACATCGGCAACTGGCAGGAGCTTGGGGATCAGCCGGAGGTTTCTCGGCCTTTGGAGCAGCTGGAAAACGAATTCCGAAGATTGCCCGCGGAATAGCGGGCCGTGGCGGACTGTTGGGCCGGGATCCCCGACAGCGAGGCATTGATCGCCTGTGGGGTGCTCAAGCAGTGACAGCCGGCTTTCAGCAGTCGTTGCAGATCGAGCTTTGAAGTGCTGCGGCTTCAAGCATGTAGCCAGACCTGTTGGCTCCGCACGCCGTGCGCGCCGATCACCAGCGACTGTTCGATGTCGGCGGTTTTCGATGGGCCCGAGATGAAGATCCCAAAGCCAACCCCGGAAATCCGCAGCTGCTCATAGGCCTCGTGCATGGTGTTGACCAACGAGCTGCGGGGAACGATCAGGATCATCCGCTGAGCGAGGAAGAGGGCCGCCCGCAATCTCGGAAGCGAGGCGTCGACCCAGACCGCGGCGTTTTCGGCGACTGCAAGTCGACCTTCCGCGGCAACCACCGCCAGCGGCTCCAGGCTCGCACGGTCGATTGCCCCGCGCAGGTCGACGGAGCCCGATGAACCCGTCGAAAGCCAGCATGCCGTCGGCCCTCCAGCCGCCTTGAACTCCTCGCGAAGGGCCCCCTCCAAGGCCTGCCGATCGTCGAACCATCGACAGCTCCCTCCCACCGTCGACAACACGGTTTCAAACTGCTGTGCGGGATCGTCGTAGGCGACCCATGGGCCTTTCGCGGTGTCGGGTAATGGCGGCGCGGACAGCACGCGGGAGCGGAGACGATCGAGAATCGCCTGACGCGAACGGTCGCTTGAAGGGAGCTCGGGCACCGTCATCGCATTGCCGATCCAAATCTCGGGAGGGCCTCAGTGGCTGCGTTCTGGTCTCGGACGCGAAGGGTGGCCACGATGGGCCGCATACCAAGCGCGGAAGCTCGTCGACGGCGGATCAGGCAACTCCCGTGCGCGACCCCATGAGTTATGCCGTCCATAAAGAACAAAGCGCGGAAGATGCGCCAACGACCAGCGGGCTAGGGCCCCTACTCCACTGAATAAGCGGGGATAGGACATCAACCACGCGCACATGCTCATGCTCCACCGTTTCGATGCGGCCACATGGTGAGTGTCGGCCAACTGACGCCGCAAGGCGAGCAACTGATGGTGCAATGGAATCTTGACGGGGCAGACGTCGGTACAGGATCCACAGAGGCTGCAGGCAAACGGGAGGCTCTGATGAGAGGCGGGGGCCTGCTTGGGGCTCAAGACACTGCCGATGGGGCCGGGCACCGTCGATTGATAACTGTGGCCTCCACTGCGTCGGTAAACCGGACACGTATTCATACATGCGCCGCATCGGATGCAGTGCAGCGCGTCTCGAAACTCTTCATCATCGCGGAGCGTCGAGCGCCCGTTATCGACGAGGACAATCTCCAGCTTGCCTCCCGGACGTGGTCCGTGGAAATGGCTCGTATACGCGGTGATTGGTTGACCGGTCGCCGACCGGGCTAAAAGCCGCGTGTAAACCGCCAGGTCTTGGAGACGAGGGACCAGCTTTTCGATCCCCACGCAGACGATGTGAACGTTGGGCAGGACGGCTCCCAGATCGGCATTTCCCTCATTCGTGCAAACGACGATGCCGCCTGTTTCGGCCACCGCGAAGTTGGCTCCCGTAATCCCCACTTCGGCATCCAAGAATCGTTCGCGCAAGTGGACTCGGGCTGCCTCCGTCAGCGCTTGAGGATCGGCGAGGCCCGCCGGGGTTCCGAGGTGCTCGTGGAATGTCGTCCCGACTTCCTCCTTCTTGATGTGAATTGCCGGCAACACGATGTGGCTCGGGGGCTCATGCCGTAGCTGTACGATTCGTTCGCCAAGATCCGTATCGATCACCTCGATCCCGTTCCGCTCTAAGAACGGGTTTAGATGGCATTCCTCGGTCAACATCGACTTGCTCTTGACCACATGCGTCGCGTGATGCTCGCGGAGCAGTTGCAACACGATCTGATTGTGCTCTTCGGCGGTGCGAGCCCAATGAACGCGTGCTCCGAGGCGCGTGGCTTCCTGTTCGAACTTTTCAAGCAGTTCGGGCAGGTTGGCAATCGTGTGTTGCTTCACCTTCGAGGCGAGTTCGCGGAGATATTCCCATTCCGGGATCGAACTGGCGGCACGATCCCGTTTGGCTCGAACAAACCAGAGGGCCTGGTCATGCCAATGGGTTCGTTCGTTGTCCGAGGTGAACGTCGCTGCTAACTCAGGGTGATCGAGTGTCGCGGCCTTCATGTTTCGGACTTTTTAGAGACGGGAATGGGCCGGCCGGCCAGAATCTGAGCCACGTGCATGACAGGCAGCGGCAGGTGATCTCGGCGGATCAGGCCATCGAGGTGCATCAAGCAACTCATGTCAGCCGCGGTGAGGACTTCCGCGCCCGCCGCGCGATGGTCGGCGATTCGATCCCTTCCCATGACCGCGGAAACAGCCTCCTCGGAAACCGCAAACGTGCCGCCAAAGCCACAGCATTCATCGGGGCGTTCCAAGGACACCATTTCAATCCCGTCCACAAGTTTCAGGACATCCCGGACCTTGTCTGGGCGCGGAGCCATCGTTTCGCTGGAACGGCCCAACCGAAGCTCACGCAACCCATGGCAGCTTACGTGCAGGCCGACCCGCACGGGGAATCTGGCAAAGGGCCACGACTTTACCTGCATCACATCATGCAGGAATTCGCACAGCTCGTAGGTCTTCGTCTGCAGCTGCGTCAGACGCGGTCCATCTGGCAGCAGATCGCCGTAGTGAAGGCGAATCATCGCCGTACAACTACCCGACGGGCAGACGACATGCGTAAATGGCTCAAAGATATCGACCACTCGTTCCGCAAGTCGCCGCGCCGCGTCCGTGCATCCCGTGTTGGACATCGGTTGTCCGCAACACGTTTGGGCTGACGGGAAATCAACTTCCAGCCCCAGACGCTCCAGGATCTCGAGCGTCGCGATCCCAACGTCCGGGTAGAGCTGGTCGATGTAGCAGGGGATCAACAGTCCGATGCGCATCCGAAGATTATAGATAGGTCACTGCGACTTTGGCATCGATCAGCCCGTGCATTGCCGACCCGGCTGGCAGTCCTGCTCGCGTGCTGCCGCAATCCACCGCGCAAGTTCTTCGTGCGTGGGGACCTTGCGCGGGCCGAGCGTTTCCCGACCGATGCTGCTCAGGGCCCAGAGGTGTAAGTCTCGCTGGAGTTTGCGTGGAGACTCACGGGCGAGTTGTCGTGCATCCAGACGGTGAATCTGGACCAGCAGCAGCGCGCCCTTCCGCCCTAAAACCGGGACTTCCTCCAGGAGTTTCCGTGCGGCTCGGCGGGGGAATGGACGGCATGGGGCACCCGTTCGACGGCCCGAGCGGCTTCGCTTGAGCCGGGAGGGCTGGGCGCGGTCTGCGGGGGACTCGGTGGAGGGAGGCGGGTTCTCCGCCAGGAGCCCCAGGTTCTCTTCGACGGCGTCCTCCGCCGAACCCCACCAACGGGCGAAAAAGCTCCGAATTGCCATGGCCTGATCCCCACCACGCAACGGGAAGTGCCTTGCCGCCGGCGCTGGCCGGGAGTCGTGTAAACATCAGGCGACTACCTAGCGGGAAGGGAGGGGCCAGGCCAAGGTCAGTCCTCGCGGGAGGCTAGCGGCGGAGGCTCAGTTGAACCAGCATCTGCAGGGCTCCCCAAGCCTCCCGCCAGGACAGCTTGGAGTTTCCCCGGGTCCGTTCGGTGAAAGTGATGGGGATCTCCACGAAGTGACAGCCTTGTCGTTGCAGGTGCCAAAGCAGTTCTTCCAGCAACGCATAGCCTCGGGCTCGTAGAGTGTCCCGGTCCAGTCGTTCGAGGGCGGCGACGCGATAGCAGCGGAAAGCGCCGCTGGCATCGTACACATTCAGCCGCAACAATCCGCGGGCCGCCGTATTGAGGGCTTTGCTGATGGTTCGCCGAGTCCAAGGCCAGCCGACGATCTGCCCGCCCGGGATATAGCGCGAACCGATCACCACATCGGGGGCTCTCCCTGTCTGAGGCTGGGCGGCCTGCAGCAAGCGCGGGATATCGGCCGGGTCGTGGCTCAGGTCTCCGTCCAGGTTGACGAGCCAGAGGTACTTCCCGGAGATCGATTGTTCTATCGCCAGGGCGATTGCGGTTCCCAAACCGAGTTTTCCAGGCCGGACTACAACTCGAAGCTGGGGATCCCGGTCCGCCCACTCCATGGCACGCTGACCCGTGCCATCGGGAGAATTGTCGTCAATGACTAGAATCGTCGCCTGGGGAACGGCCCGACGGATCCGCTGCAACAGGTCATCGATGTTGTCTCGCTCGTTATACGTGCAGACAGCCACCAGGGTGGATCGCGACCGGTCGCCAAGCGTGGATCCGTGACTTTCCATCGATACATCGCCAGTTCGGAAGTGGCGATCGGAAACGCCACATCGCCATGAGCCGCATTGTCGACCAGCCGTGGGCGTCGCCCGAGGCCATCCTGATCTGCCGCCAGAGCATTGGGTCGCCTCCTCGAGTATGGCGGCTCAAGCCGAGGAGGAAGATCGGTGGGTGAGCGACTGTACGATTGGCGATTTGCCTGTTGCTATATCGCTAACTTGATGTTCTTGATCGGCTCCACGACGCTGGTTCGATACAGCGATTTTGTGGTGGGGCAATTGGGAGGAAGCGAACTGGATCTTGGTCTGGTCGTTGGCTTTGCGATGGTTGGCGCGTTGGGGGCCCGCTGCCTGCTGGGGCCAGCGATGGATCGCTGGGGCGCTGCCAGCGTTTGGCTGACAAGTGTCCTGCTGTTCGTGGTGGCGATTACTTCGCACACCCTGATCCAATCGCCGCACAGCCCCGCATTGTATCTGGCACGATGGGCCGTTGCGGTGGCGGCCGCCGGCACGATCGGAGCATCGCTCACGTTCATCACATTGCGTGTCGCCGAAGGTCGGACGAATGAGGCGATTGCTGTAATCGGTACTTCGGGGTTCGCGGGGTTGGCGCTGGGGCCGGTGCTGGCTGACTGGATGATCGGCCCAACCGTCGATGCAGATGCCGTGCGACGGCTGTTTCTGGGCGCTGCTGCCGCGGGACTCACGTCATTCCTGTTTGCTGCGATCGCGGTCTTCGGAGTCGCATCACCAACTTCTGTGCGACCCCGGCGAAAGGTACCCAGTTGGAGGATCGTGCCCCGTTATCAATCCGGGAGGTTGCTGCTTGTCGCGGCAGCCATGGGCTTAGGATTCAGCGTCCCAGGGGTCTTTTTGCAGCCGTTCATTCAGCAGCAGGGGCTGGGGCGGGTGCGGGACTATTTTTTGCTTTACGCGGCGGTTGCGTTTGTGGCGCGATTTGTGTTTCGCAATCTTCCAGCGCGTTGGGGTGCTCCACGCGTGATTTCATTGGGCCTCGTGCTGTTGGGCGGCGGAACCATCGCATTCAGTGCGGTCAATCAGCCACTCATGTTGGCGATCCCAGCCGTAGTTGGCGGAATCGCACACGCCATCGTTTATCCAGCCGTGGTGACGGAGAGCGTTCTCAATTTTCCTCGCCGCTATCGCGGCTTGGCGATGACCGTCGTGTTGGCGATGGTGGACCTCGGCGGATTGATTGGCTATCCCCTCGCCGGTGGCCTGATCACTCTTGGGCGGAGTTGGGGAATGCCGGAATACGAGGTCATGTTCGCCTTGATCGGTGGAATGATCAGCGTTGCGGCAGCGGCCTACACCTGGTTGCAGGCGGTGGGGCCAGCCCGTCGTGGGGACTGGACGACGCGAGTTGCGCCGACTCCCGTCGTTGTCTTGTCGCCGTCCGCACGTATCCCCTGTCCAGCGTACGATGGGGAACGATCCGACCAGCAAGTTCAGCTTGGGAAACCCGCCGTCCCGAATCCAGCCGATTTTCAGCCCACTGTTGAGCCCGTGTTGAACTCACGGAACGTGGAAGCGACAGTCCCTTCGCCGTGACCAGCCGCACCATGGTCGGGCGCACCTGGGGGTTGCCCCGCGCGAACGCAATGAGGACATCAACAATCGATGCGATGGTCGCTCCAGATTCCCGTCGCGGAAACTGCGGTCCATTGGACGATGGACCCGGGCATGTGGCGATTGGCGATATTCGTCATCGCCTTCGCAGGACTCGGGGTGATGGAGTTCGCCTGGCCGCGCCGGGCTCCTCGAGCCAAGCGGTTGCGGCGTTGGTCAAGCCACTTGACGCTGGCGGTGCTCAATTCTCTGGCAATCCGCTTGCTGTTTCCCGTCACCGCCGTGGGTTGGGCCGCGATCTGCGCCCATCGTCAATGGGGATTGTTGCAGCAGGTTGAATGGCCTGGATGGCTGGAGATCATCCTGGCCGTGGTCGGTTTAGACTTGCTGATCTATTGGCAACACAGGGTATTCCATGCCTGGTCATTCCTGTGGTGCTTGCACCAGGTCCATCATGCCGACGTCGATGTGGATGTGAGCACGGGGATCCGCTTTCACACAATCGAAATGCTGCTTTCTCAAGGGATCAAGCTGGCGGGGATCGGTCTGTTGGGCGCCAGCCCCTATGCGGTGCTCGCGTTCGAAATCATTCTCAATCTTGGGGCAATGTGGAGCCACACTAATGTGTCCTTGCCACCGATCGTCGATCGGATCGTTCGATGGTTTGTGGTGACGCCCGACATGCACCGAGTGCATCATTCGGTTGACCGTGAAGAGTCGAATCGCAACTTTGGATTTCACCTTCCTTGGTGGGATTGGCTTTTTCATACCTACCAAGCGCAGCCGAAAAACGCTCATGCATCCATGGAACTCGGGTTACCCGGTCGTGCCTGGCGTCAGCTCCCGGAAAACCTCCTCGCGCTGCTCCGGATGCCGTTCGCAGCGCGCCAAGAGTCGGGTAGCGATCGATAGTGATCAGCGAAGATCACATGTTCCAGCTGCAACAGCCTGCGTTTTCGTTCGACTCCATCGGCAGCCGAAAATCCACCGAGCTTGCCGTTTGCCGCGAGCACTCGGTGGCAGGGGATCACGAGCAGAACTCGGTTGCGGGCCATCACCTGACCTACGGCCCGCGGCGCGCGAGGCCGATGGCAGGCCTCTGCCAGTTCTGCATAGCTTGCAGTTTGCCCCCACTGCAATTCGCGACAGCGATCGAACACCGCGTGTTGGAAGTCAGTCCACCCAGTCGGGTCCACGGGGATCTTGCGGAAATCGACGGGGCGGCCGACAAAGTAGTCTTGAAGAAGTCGGCCGAGCAGAGCCGAGTGCGGGGATGCTCCCGGCAGGGTCTCTGTCGCGCTCAACTCGGGCGGCGAGGAAGCTGCCTCCAGCCACGAGAGATGCCACAAGCCCAGTTGGCTCCACCGAGCCTGCAGCGGACCCCAGGGGCTCGGGTAGAGGTCTGCAGATGTCTCGGGTTCCGGCAGCCGTGAACGCGTCGCTGCAGACGGCAGGTGGGTTTTGTGGGGTTTGGCAAGGGTATGGACCATCGTGCGATTCACTTGAAAGTCAGATGGAGAACCAGACCGATTGGCGATCCGGTGGAGCAGCCTAATGAAAGTTCCCGGTCCTTGGTGGGTGTCCACCTGTGGCGGGGCCCGTCTTTGACCGAATGATTCCGGACAACGTATACTCCACGGCTCTGACAATTTGCAAACTTGCCGCACGGCCGGGCGTTTGGACCGCGTGCCGTGAGTTGCGGACGCGGAAGGCATCCCCGCTTGGCGGTTGAGGCGGGAATTACCGGGTGACACCAAGGAGCGCTGGATGAGCGAGTACAGCTCGCTGAGTGATGACTTCTACATCAATGTCGTTCTGTCGACGGAGATGGATCTTCCCTACCAGCGAGAGTCGCTGCTGCATTTCTTTGAGCAGGTCCAGAGACGGTTTCCCAGGCTGCAGAACTTTCAGTGTCGAGAACGTTCCGAGTTCGTTTTGGAAGAGGACAAGGATCAGGGAGCGTATCGTTGGGTATCGGTTGAGCAGCGTCGCGTCAACAGCGGCGTCGTCAACCCCACGTCGATTGAAGAGGGGATGCAGCAGCATCGCATCGTGTTGGAGCTGGCGCCTTTTGCACTTTCGGCCAGTCCATTGGATTGTGAGAGCCTGAGTGTCAGCTACGGATTTGATTTCACGTTCGCCGGAAATCAGAACGCTCTGATCACCGAAGCGATCGGTTTGCCGCCGGCCTTTGAACGGCTGCTGGAACTGCCCAACGGCGAAGTGCTGTGCAACGAGCCGTCCATCCAGCTAGCGATTGACGACGAATGCCGGACGCAGGTCCGTGTCCATTTCGAAACGCGGACGACGGCTTATCACGTGCGGAGCGGTGAGTATCCGGAGGAGCAACTGAGCGTTTACCTGACGGTTCGCCGGTACGACAGCCTGCTGCCTGGCGAGTCATTTGTGGCTGAGTTCGACCGATTGGCAAAGATTGGCAAGGAACTGGTCGACGGATACCTGATCGATAATGTGCTTCGCCCGCTGCAGCGGACGATTGCTTTGCATTGACAGGCGGCGCGCGGGGGGAAGACTCAAAAAAAACGGCCCGCTAGTGGCGGGCCGTTGGGAACGCTCGAAATAGCCGGTCGTCTAACGGGCGCCGACCAACTGCTTCTGTTGCTTCTTACGTTCGTCGATGATCTCTTCCTGAATGCTCGCCGGAACACGGCGATAAGTCTTCAGTTCCATCGCAAACGTGCCCTGCCCCTGCGTCATGCTCCGCAGGTCGGTCGCATAGCCGAAGGTTTCGGCCAGGGGAACTTCGCAGGCGATGTAGCTCAGACCGTCGCGTGTGTCGGTGTTGGTGATCAGGCCGCGGCGGCTGATCACGTCACCGACGACCGTGCCCTGGAATGACTCGGGGCATTCAATGTCCATCCGCATGATCGGTTCAAGGATCACCGGAGCGGTTTTCTTGAACCATTCGCGGAAGCAATCCTGAGCACAGATGTAGAAGGCCTTTTCCGAACTGTCGACGTCGTGATACGAGCCGTCCTTCAGGTCAACCTTGATGCCCACGACCGGATACTCGGCCAGCGGCCCCTTGTGCAGGATGTCCGTGAAGCCTTTTTCCACAGCGGGAATGTATTGCTTGGGAATCCGGCCACCGACGACGTGCTCTTCGAAAATGAACGACTTGTCGCCTTCAGGATCCAGTGGTTCCATGCGGCCGACCACGTGGGCATATTGGCCTGAACCACCGGACTGCTTCTTGTGCTTGTAATCAAAGTCGACCGCTTGGGTCGGCGATTCGCGATAGCTGACCTTCGGTGCGCCGACCTCCACTTCGACCTTGTATTCACGCCGCATTCTTTCGACGTAAATATCCAAGTGCAGTTCGCCCATCCCGCTGATCAGAATTTCGTTCGTCTCTTCATCGGTGAAGACGCGGAACGTCGGATCTTCGCGGCGGAACCGCTGCAATGCCTTGCCCATCTTGTCAGCATCGGCGCGGCTGGCGGGGTTGACCGCGACCTTGATCACCGGCTCGGGCACAAACATCGATTCGAGCGTGCAGAAGTTCCGCTCAGGGGCATAAGTATCGCCCGAAGCAGAATCGATCCCCATGATCGCGACGATATCGCCGGCGCCCGCTGAGTCAATCTCTTCGCGCTTGTCCGCGTGCATCTTGACGATGCGGCTGAACCGCTCGCTGCGGCCGGTTCGCTGGTTCACGTACGTTTCACCCTTGGCGACCGTGCCCTGGTAAATCCGCATGAACGTCAACTGTCCGAACGGATCATCGACGATTTTGAAGGCCATTCCCACAAACGGCAGGGACGGCTCTGGCTTCAGTTCGATCCGCTTGGACTCGTCCTTCGGATCCCGCCCCTTGATCTCGCGATCAAGCGGTGAAGGCAGGTAGCGACAAACCGCGTCCAGCAGCGTCTGAACGCCCTTGTTCTTGTAGGCCGAACCAACCAGCACCGGGGTCGCTCCCGCGAGGACCGCCTGACGCATCACGTTGTGGATCAGCTCGACCGACGGCTCTTCCTCGCTGAGCAGCAACTCCATCATCTCGTCGCTGTACATCGACAGCGCTTCGAGCATGTGATGGCGAGCCTTGTCGGCTTCGTCTTTGAGGGAGGCTGGGATCTCCGCCGTGCGGACCTTTTCGCCCTTTGTGCCATCGTAATAGATCGCCTTCTGTTCAATCAGGTCGATCACCCCTTCAAATGCGTCTTCAGCGCCGATCGGGTACTGGACCATGAACGCATCGGCTCCGAGCTTGTCGCGGAGCTGCTGCGTGGCGCGGAACGGATTCGCTCCCGTCCGGTCCATCTTGTTGACGAAGGCCAACCGCGGCACGTTGTAACGCTTCATCTGACGGTCGACCGTGATCGATTGGCTTTGGACGCCACCGACCGCGCACAACACCAGTACGGCACCATCGAGCACCCGCAGACTCCGCTCGACTTCCACCGTAAAGTCGACGTGCCCGGGCGTGTCGATCAGGTTGATCGTGAAATCGTTCCAGGTCACCTGCGTGCAGGCGCTGGTAATCGTGATCCCGCGCTCCTTCTCCAACTCCATGAAGTCCATCGTGGCACCATCGCCGCCGCCTTTGACTTCCTCGATCTTGTGAATTCGGCCCGAGTAGTAAAGGATCCGCTCGCTGAGCGTCGTCTTGCCCGAATCGATGTGGGCGCTGATGCCGATGTTTCTGAGAGTTTCGAGCTTCATTGCCGGATACCTACCGTCAGAGAGCGATGACCAACGAGGGGGAGAAGGCCAATCACGGTCCTTCCCGCCGGAATGCGGAGCAGGGCCATCGCGAGTCGCCGCTTTTTGATGGACCTTTCGGGATACGATTCAAGCTTGGCAAGCCGCCAAAGGCACGCACCCCGCAGCTGTCAATATGATCTTGCCGGGGAACTGCGCGAAGGGCAAATCGACATCCGTCCGAGGGGCGAAACTGGCTCGAACTGAGGGGCCTTTAGGGAACTTTCGCCAACCTTGCCGCAATCCTGTCGCTATTGGATGGGGGCCTGGCGGATGGGCTGGTGCTGCAAAACCTGCTCGAGCGTCGCGGCGAGGGCCGGACGCTCTTCCTCAGGGGCTTGGGCGATGGCCCGGCGGATTTGCTCTTCCGCCGGCCCCCATTGGCCGGTCTCCGCATAAGCGGCCGCCAAGGTCTCCGCAAATCGGTACTCGGCAGTTTCTCCGGCCGCCGCATTCGCCAAGCGGGCCAACTGGACCGCGTCGTTCCCTCTTCGGATGGACTGCTCGGGGCAGGTCGCCAGGAGCCAGGCCAAGTTACGGAGCGCGTCGGCCAGGTTGCGATCCAGGTTCAAAGCCCGACGATAGTCCTGCTCGGCCTCGACCCAGCGGCCGAGGCTTTGCAAGGCATCCCCGCGATCGACATACCGCTCGGCGTCCTGCGGTGTCAGGGAGACGGCGTGAGAAAAATCTTCGACCGCCGGTCCATACCGCCCCAGTTCGAACAATGCATGACCGCGACCCCGGTAAAAGTCGGCCTGCTCCCCGTCCAGGTCGATGGCTCGTTGATAGTCGGCCAATGCGAGTTCTGGTTCGCCCATTTGCAGTCGAACTTCGGCTCGGTTGAAGTACGCATTGGGATAGGCCGGCTGCAATTCGATCACTCGGTCAAACTGAGCGAGTGCCTCCTCCCATCGTCCGGCGTCGGCCTCGACGATGCCGAGGTTTTGCATGGCACGCCATCTCCCCGGATCGGCGCTCAAAGCGCCGTAGAAGTCTTCAATGGCGCGAGCGCGAAGGGATTCGTCGAGTTGAGCGGTCGCGGTTGCCTGATCCCACAAGACTTCGCCGCGTCGGTTCAACGCCCAGGCTTTTAGTCGAGTCGCATAGGCTTGGTCCCCTGCACGTTGGGGGGACGCGATTGCGCGATCACACTGGTCGATGATCTCGTTGTAGTCGCGGAGCTCTTTCGCAAAGCTCGTGGAGCGATAGGTAGCGATCAATTCGGGACTGACATCCACCGGCTCGGACGTTTGTCCAGGCGAGTCTCCCGATCCATTCCGTGTCCGCGAATCATCCTGCCCGCGTGTCGGTGGGCTGCATGCCAGGAACAACGATATGCCGACACCCCACCCGCAGCAGGCGACGAGCCATCGGATTGAACGCCGTGGCGGTGGTGGGCTCATGCCTGCCGCGTGCGCTGATTGCCGTAAATCGTTCATGCGTGGGGTTCCGTCATGGACCATGGATCGAGTGCAGACTGCAGTTGATCCTCCGGCAATACCTGCTGTTCGCGGCAGAGCTCACGAATGGTCCGCCCAGACGCAAACGCCTCCTTGACCAGTTTGGCAGCCTTTTCATAGCCGATCAGCGGATTCAGGCTCGTCACCATGGACAGGCTCTGTTCGACACTCGCTTCGCAGGCCGTCGGGTTGGCTTCCAAGCCTGCAATGCAGAACTCGATGAATGCATCGCAACTCCGAGCCAGAAGTTCGACGGATTCCAAGGCTGCGTGCCCCATCACAGGCATCATGATGTTCAGTTGGAAGTTGCCTCCTGCGGCTCCGCAGAGGGTCACCGTCTGATCGTTGCCCATGACGCGGGCGGCCACTTGCATCAAGCTCTCGCACATCACCGGATTGACCTTGCCCGGCATGATGCTGCTGCCTGGCTGCCGGTCCGGCAGTATCACTTCGAAGAATCCGCAGCGCGGCCCACTGCCCAGCCAACGAATATTGTTCGCGATGTTGAACAGCGTCTGCGCGATGCACTTCAACTGGCCATGTGACTCAACGAGAGCATCACGCTGGGCATTTGCTTCGAAATGATTCTCGGCTTCGACAAAGGGAATTCCCGTTTCTCGCGCCAGAGCCGCCGCAACACGCCGACCGAACTCCGGGTGCGTATTGATGCCGGTTCCAACGGCCGTGCCACCGACGGGGAGTTCATAGACCGCCTCCGCTGCACGTCGGGCCCGGCTGCATGAAAGTTCAATCTGTCGCGCAAAGCCGCCAAACTCCTGTCCCAGCCGTAGCGGCGTGGCGTCCATCAAGTGAGTTCGACCGATCTTGATGATGCGGTCCCACTGTTCTGCTTTTTCCGCAAGAGCCTTCCCGAGTCGCCCCAAAGCGGGCAGCAGGTGCCGATCGATTTCCCTGGCTACGGCCACATGGATTGCGGTAGGGAACGTATCGTTGGTGCTCTGCCCCATGTTGACGTGGTCATTGGGGTGGATCGACTTGGCGGGGCTGAAGCGATCTCCACCGGCCAGTTCGATCGCTCGATTGGAGATCACTTCATTCAAGTTCATGTTGCTGCTGGTGCCCGATCCGGTCTGGAACACATCGACCGGGAACTGATCGGCCCACTGGCCGGCGGCAATCTCGCGACAGGCGGCCAGCAGCGACTGCACCTGAGTTTCATTGAGTGTTCGCGCGCCGGAACCAGTCAACTTTCCGAGTTCGTGATTGGCCTGAGCGCAGGCTAATTTGACGAGAGCCATCGCCTGCACCAATGCGGGCGGGAGACGCCAGCCACTGATCGGAAAGTTCTCAACAGCCCGCTGAGTTTGAGCGCCGTAATAGGCTGCCGCTGGCACGCGGATTTCGCCCATCGAATCACGCTCGACGCGTTCTGCCGTCATCGGTGTTTGGCTCCAGGGGGAAACGTCTGGCTGTCTGGTTCACGGAAGGGGGGATGTTGCCGCCATTTTGACGAGCCCGATCGGCGGGAGTGGTGAACCGCCCAAGATTCTTGGGGAGGCTGGTCGACGGGACTCCCCGCGGCAGCCCCTAGATTACGCGAAGCACTCGGGCCGGAAAGTGGGCTGAGTCTGGGGCAGGAATGCCAAGTCGCCTGCTCCATGGGGATATTCAGCAGGCAGCGGCCCAGCCCACCGGCGGCTGCGCATTCTGTTACCTTGCTCGTTGGTCAGGAGACGTGACTGGATCAAATCCTCCGCGCGGGAGTTGTTCGACGCGCTCGAATCGGTGGACTGCAAGGACACTCATATGATGCACGTTCTCGCTGCAACGGAGCCGTGGATCAACAACCCGCTTTGGATCGTCGGCCTGGGTATCGCTACCGTTCTGGCGCTGATGATCTTCTTGAAGATGAACGCGTTTCTCGCGTTATTGCTGGCCGCGCTGGAGGTGGCGTGGCTTAGCGGTAAGGGACCGGATGTCATGGCTCCGGTAGCCGAGGCACTGGGCTCCACCGCGGGACAGATTGCGATTGTGATCGCGATGGCGTCGATCATCGGCAAGTGCATGCTCGACAGCGGCGCGGCCGATCGAATTGTCCAAGCCGTCCTCCACGTTACCGGCGAAGCCCGTGCGGCGGTCGGGCTGATGTTCAGCGGCTTCTTACTGGCGGTTCCCGTCTTTTTCGACACCGTATTCTTTCTGCTGGTCCCACTGGCTCGCAGCTTGTATGGACAGACCGGCCACAGTTACCTGAAGTATGTGATGGCGATCTGCGCGGGGGGGGCCTGCACCCACACGCTGGTGCCTCCCACGCCCGGCCCCCTGCTGGTGGCCGCTAACCTGGGCGTAGATGTCGGAATGATGATGCTCGTCGGAACGATGGTTGCAGCTCCCAGTTCGATCGCGGGATTGATCTTCTGTTCGTGGATCGACCGGCGGATGAACATTGTTCCTCATGCCGATGAAAGAAACATCTCCGAAGCCCAGCCCGAGGTGAAACGAATCCATCCGATGCCGTTGTGGCTCGCGCTTGCCCCGATCGCTTTACCGGTGGTGCTGATCACCGCTGCAACATTGATCAGTAGTTGGGCCAACGCCCAAGATCGAGCGAGGCTGCGGGCGGACGAAATCCGTGATCCGGCGGCCATGCAAGCCGCATTGCGCGAAGCTGCCACGGGTGAGCCGACGAGCGCTCTGGCGCGGTTGACGCAAAGCAAGAAAACCACCGCAACGTTTCGCGAGTTGCTCGCACAGCCCACGCCCTGGGACTCAACCCAACAGGCCGCAGTAATTGAGCAGATCAACGCGGCGTTGCTGGATCGTAGCTGGTTTACGGAGGATGCGTTTCGCAGTGTGCAGATCTCAAGTGGAACACGTGCCCTGTTGAAGGCCGACAGGGAACGACTTCAGCCGGCCGAATTGCGGCGCGTCAACCGGAGCCTGCTGGAGGACGCGCTACCGGGGGTGTTCGCCCCCTATCAATGGACCGATACCGCCCGCCGCTGGGCAGATGCCTGGTCTCTGGTCGGCAATGCGAACTTTTCACTCGTCATATCCGCATTGATCGCGCTTGGGATGTCGGCGTGGGCCTGCCATCGATCGCGCCGTCAACTGGCCGAAGACGTGGAGTTCGGATTGCTCGATGCCGGCATGATCATCCTGATCACGTCCGCCGGGGGCGCCTTTGGTGCGATGCTTCGCGGCGCCGGTGTCAACGAGGCCATCAAGCAGATCTTCGATCTGCAGACGATCCAAGGTCCGCAGCTTTTGATCGCAGCCTGGGGAATCTCGGCGATCCTCAAAGTGGCCCAAGGCAGCAGCACGGTGGCGATGATCGTCTGCTCGTCGATCATCGTCGCGCTCGTCGATGTAAGCTCGCTAAGTTTCCACCCTGCGTACCTCGCCACCGCGATCGGGGGTGGATCATTGATCGGCAGCTGGATGAACGACAGCGGTTTCTGGGTTGTGGCCAAAATGAGCGGATTGACCGAACGACAAACGTTGCTCAGCTGGACCCCGCTGCTGATCGTGTTGGGGACCACGGCACTGATTGCCAGTATCGCGTTTGCAATCGTCCTGCCCTTCACCGGTTAGAAGATTCCACATGGGCGGGTCCGGCCGGCCGCCTGCCAGCCCGACCCCCGGAGGGAGGCGAGCATGACTGGAACCGAACAGACCTGGGGGCCCCTCCACGGATGTGCCTTCGGCCTGATGACGGCCGGCATGGGAGGCCTGCTTTTGCTGATCAATGGGGCGGTCATGCTGGGAGTTCACTACGGATTGCGCGATCTTTACCCCCCCGGACTGGACAACCCGCGAATTGGGCAGTTGATTATCTTTCTCGGCACCGTTGCTTTGGCCTATGTTCAATGGCGGCTGGTCGATTTCGTGGTCGACCGCCTGAGACGTGCCCCGCACGATCCGCACTAGACATCCTCGCTGCCGGCCGGTCTGTGATCCCGGCCGAAGACGTGAACGTCTTGCCAGCATGATCGCTGCTCCCTCGGTCTTCGTCAGGCTCCGCACATGTTCCTTCGCCAACAAATCCTCCATGTGCAGCCACTGGTTGATTTGCCCGCCGTCGTCAATGTGATCATCGAGATCCCCAAGGGGCGACGGAACAAGTTCGAAATGGATAAGCAGACCGGCCTGATCAAGCTGGATCGTTATCTGTTTTCATCGAGTCACTATCCGGGGGACTACGGCTTCATTCCCCAGACGCTGGCCGAAGACGGCGATCCACTGGACGCGCTGGTGATGGTCAACGAGCCGACTTTCAGCGGCTGCCTGATCAAGACCCGTGTCATCGGCTTGTTTCGGATGACCGATCACGGCACCAACGATTACAAGTTGTTGGGCGTTCCGGACACCGACCCGCTGTTCGCCGAGTATCAGGACCTTCGCGACTGCCCCAAGCATGTACTGCGCGAAGTGGAACATTTTTTCACCACCTACAAGCAGCTTGAAGGTGTGAACGTGCAGGCCGAGGGGTGGGGCACGCGTCGTGATGCCGTGGAAGAACTGCAGCACGCGATCGCACGATTCCAGCAGAAAGCAAACTCGCCCCCCCCGTTGCCCGAGGGCGGCTCGGCATGATGCGGCAGCCGCACCATGCAACGGGCCTCATGGCCTGAGCGGATTCACCTTCTCATCGAAGGATCGCCGACTCGAAATCAAGAACCATGGAAGTTTATCTCGTTCGACACGCTGAAAGCCAAAACAACGCCCTGCATGAATCGCAACGCATCGCGGATCCGCCGCTGACGGAGCGGGGAAAGCGACAAGCGGACCGGTTGGCTCACTGGGCGGCAGAAATCCGCGCCACGCAACTGCTCACAAGTCCCTTCCGCAGGGCCTTGGATACGCTGGCCCCGACCGCGCGGCGGACCATGGTCCCCGTGGAGGTCTGGACCGATTTGCACGAACGGGGCGGCTGTTACGACGGCTGGGGTGATGGTCCCCACAGAGCCCAACCAGGGCTTGGGCGAAAGGCGATCTTAGAGGCGTATCCGCAGTTTGAGATTGAGCCCGAGCTACCCGACGAAGGTTGGTGGCAAGGGGAAGGACGGGAGGCCGATCACGCAGCGATCGAGCGTGCACAGAGGTTATTGGAACGATTGAGAAGTCGCTTTGGCGGGACCTCCGCGGTGGTCATCGCCGTGACCCACGCGGATTTCAAGCGATTGCTGCTTGAGCAGATCCTTGAGCAGAATCCGTTGATCGATCGATTTGGGCCCCTGATCAATACCGGGGTGACTCACTTGCGCGAGTGGCGCGGGCGATGGCGGATTGACGGTTTCAACGCCGCTTCCCACCTGCCTGCGGAGTTGATTACGCCCCAAGCTGGCTTAGAAGCCCCCGGCTCGATGCCCCCGTTGGCAACGCGACTGGTCGCAACTTGAGCGGCTGCATGAGGTCGCCCGCACGAACGACACTTGCGAGGCTCCCGCTGCGCCGGATAATCGCAGTGCGAGGCTCCGCTCGGGAGTGTGAGTCGAGCCACATGTCGTATTAGCAACATTCACGATTACGGATCTGCGAACATGCCGCTGGTGCCACTGCGCGTCGTCCTCGATCATGCCGCGGAAAATGACTACGGCGTCGCGGCGTTCAACGTCAACAACATGGAGCAGATCCAGGCGATCATGGAGGCCGCCGAAGAGACGGATTCGCCAGTCATCATCCAGGCATCGCGAGGTGCGCGAAAGTATTCTCAGGACAACTATCTGCGGCACCTGATGCTCGCTGCAGCCGAGCTTTATCCGCAGATTCCGGTCGTGATGCATCAGGACCACGGCAACAGCGTGGCCACCTGCTTGAGTGCCATTGAGAACGGCTTTACGAGCGTCATGATGGACGGCTCGTTGAAAGAGGATGGCAAGACTCCAGCCGACTACGACTACAACGTTCGTGTCACGGCCGAGGTCGTTCGGATGGCACATGCCCGCGGCGTTTCGGTGGAAGGGGAACTCGGCTGTTTAGGCTCACTGGAACATGGCGGCGGCGAACAAGAAGACGGTCATGGCGCTGAGGGCGTGCTGAGCCACGATCAGTTGCTGACAGACCCCGATCAGGCTGAACAGTTTGTGGCCGACACGAATGTCGACGCGCTGGCGGTTGCAATCGGTACCAGCCACGGCGCCTACAAGTTCACGCGGCAACCGACGGGTGAGATCCTGGCGATGGATCGAATCGAAGCCATCCACCGGAAACTTCCCAACACGCACCTCGTGATGCACGGCAGCAGTTCGGTGCCGCAGGAATTACAGGACATCATCAACAAATACGGCGGCAAGATGCGGCAAACTTGGGGAGTTCCTGTCGCGGAGATCCAACGTGGCATCAAGCACGGTGTTCGCAAGATTAATGTCGACACCGATAACCGGATGGCGATGACAGGCGCGATCCGTAAGGTCCTCTGGGAGAGTCCCGACAAGTTCGATCCCCGCGACTATTTGAAACCGGCTCGAGATGCCATGAAGCAGGTTTGTGTCGACCGCATGGTGGCCTTCGGGCAAGCCGGACATGGCCGGGCTCTTCGCAGTCTGTTGACGGCGGTCGCCTGATCGCATGGCGCAAGAGTCTCGTCGATGAACGACTCGAGTCCGCAGGCCTGGTTGGACCGAATTCGCTCCAGGCCTGCGTCCATCGCCGTTCGCCAATGGCCTACCGGTGAGCAACTCACTTGGGCGGAACTCGATCAGGCTGTCGGGAATGTCGCGGGCCATTTGCGGGCACTGGGCGTTCACCGAGGCGAACGAGTCGCCATCAGCTTGCCGCCTGGGATTGACTGGATCGTCCACGTGCTGGCGGTTCAATCATTGGGCGCCGTAAGCGCACCGCTTGACCACCGTCTGAACGGTCAACAACAGGAATCGTTGGCCCAATGGGTGGACCCGTTCCTGTGGGTGTTCGGTCATGGACGCGAGCGGGTTGAGTACCGGCATCTAGGTCCCGCCGGATCTCCGAGTCATGAGCATCCACGGTCGATTGAACAGGCTGCACTGACCCTCAGCGTTCCAGGGCGCGGAGCCTCCTTGCTGTTCACTTCGGGCACCTCAGGGCGCTCGCACGCTGTCTTGCTGACGGACGAAGCGCTGGCAGCCAGCGCTGCCGCCAAACTGGCGGCCGTTCCCGAGCCTCCGGGCAGTGTTCGCTTGACGGTCGCCAGCCCGGCACATGCCTATGCTCGGACGTGTGACTACGGCACATGGCTTTGGTCCGGCTGTGAACTGGTCATTTGCTGCGACCAGCGACATTGGCTGGATGCGTTGCCCGCGGTTCAACCAACGCACCTCAATGGGCCGCCGCTGCTGCTCGATCAGTTGGCACACCACATGCAACGGGCGGAAGCTGGCGGAGCATCGCGCGAGATTGTATGTGGACCGCGTTTGCGTTGGGTTGGTTGTGGCGGCGCCTCACTTTCGGCTCAGACGTTTGCATATCTGGAAGCACGTGGCCTGGCAGTGATTCAGGGCTACGGACTCACCGAAGCCGGTCCCTGCGTCTGTTCGACGACCACCGTCGGCGATCGGCGATGGGGCAATGTGGGGCCGCCTGTCGTCGGGATGGAACTTCGGATCGATGCAGAAGAGCAGCTTTGGTGCCGTGGTCCAGGAGTGATGCAAGGTTACTTCCGTGAGGAATCCGCGACCTGCGCGCGGCTGGTCGACGGTTGGTTGGCAACCGGGGACCGCGCCCGATTCGAAGCGGACGGCACGGTGGTCATTCTCGGCCGCTGCGACGACGTTCAATGCCTGGGGAACGGGTATAAGTTTGACCCCTGGCCGCTTGAGCAACGATTGCAGCACCTGCTGCCTCCGCAGGGCCGCATCGTGTTGGCCGCCATGGGCCGCGCTCGGCCCGTCGTTGCGGTCAGTCTTCCCGAATGCGACGAGCCCGATCAAACCTTGCTGCAACGTATTCAGTCAGAACTCGCGGATCGACCCGCATGGGAGCGTCCCGATCGGATTTGCCGGCTGCCGTTTCCGCTTTCGGTCGAGCGCGGCGAGCTCTCCACCAAGGGAGCCATCATCCGACATGCGATCGAATCGTTGCTCGCAGAATCATCGTTGCTTGCAGAATCATCTGTACAGGATGTTCGGCCGGCTCAGCCGCTACCTTCGGCTGACTGATTCATCAGGGAGTGCTCACGGAGCTGGCAGCATAACGGGCGAAGGCACCCGCTAACTGCTCCGTGGTGACCGCGCCTTCATGCAACAGCACTCGGTAGTGCAAGACCAGCGACTGCCCGGATTCAATGCGAGAGCCGGCCGTGGCCTGAGGCTCACCATCAAACTCATGGCGACCGAACGGGTTGTGGGCAAACAGGCCATAGGTACGGACATGCCAGCGCGTGTCTTCCATGGCAACAGAGGGGTGCAGCATCACAGTCAATCCGGCCGGCTGTCCATCGATCATCCCGGAGTAATCCACCCAAGGCGATGGTCTGCCCCACGCCGCTGCATCGGTAAGTCCTTGCTCGTTCAGGATGCGGCCGCCTTGCTTGCGATCGACATCCAAGGCGCCGGGGACACGTAGCGCAAAGGTGCCTTCTTTCGTGTCGCCAAAGACTACGGGGCCGTCGCTGGCCAGCAATCGGAAGTCGCAATCGATCGCGATTCCCATTGGATCTAACGAGATTCGATACCGACGACGGTCCACCAGCACTCGTTTTCCTTCAGCCGTTCGCCAATCGTTCTCCGTAGCGATCACCGCTTCATCCTTGCCCGCCAGCAACTCCGCAAACCGGATGTGCTGTTGTTGGCCGTGACCGGTTTGTTCGCTCCAGAAATCGATCCCATTGACGAGCCCATGGCCGATCCACAGCGAGCGATGGTGAATGTGATCTTCCGCTTCCCCTTCGATAACAGGCCCCACGGGGAAACTCCGTGTCATGGCCTTTCCGCTCAAACTGCGCAGCGGCCAAACCACCGGTTTGCTCACACTCTGCGTGCGGTAAACTGCCACTTCACGGCCTTCCAGAGTCACCTCGACCGCGACAGTCCCGTCGGGCAGAACCTGTTTCGCAACGGCAAAGCCATCGGACGCCATCGCCGCGTTGCAGGTCAGGCAGGCAAGCAGGCCGAAACTGGCGGTCCATATCGGCAGTGTTCGTTCACTCATCGGTCTACCCGTTCCTCAAGGCGCGGCGGGCTCCATTCGTCCGGACAGTGTCCGCTGCGATGAAAAGATGTCCGCTGCGATGATAAGAGATCGGGGGAACTCGTGTGAGCCAGCCAGCGTTTCAACAGGCCGCAGCGGCTGAGCCTTCGGATGGACAGGCGGTGGTTTGATGTTCGTGTTGGGAACCGATGAGGCAGGCTACGGACCGACCCTCGGTCCGCTCGTGGTCGCGGCGACGCTTTGGCACGCCGAAAATGAGGATGAATCGACCGCCGGGTTCGCGGAACTTGCGGCGGGCGTGCCTTGGAACGAGACGGAGTGGTTACGCATCAGCGACTCGAAGGAACTCTATGAGCGGCACGCGAAGCAGCCCCTTCGGAAGCTCGAAGCAGCCTTGCAGTGGCTGTTACCTGCCGGTTCAGAGCCCACGAGCATGGGGGAACTCCTGGAGTCGCTTGGGGTTGTGTTCGCAACGCCCTTGGGAAACTATCGGGGCGCCAACGACTGGCTTACGGCACGCTATCCGCTGACATTGTCAAGCCTCGAGCAGCAGCAGTTGAAGTCGGTTCGTGAGCAATGGCTTAAGGCAGACAAACCAATCTGCCTGCGGACTCGCGTCATTATCCTGGAACCGCGCGCTTTCAATGCGCAGTGCAGCGAAACGTTTAACAAGTCGGATTTGCTGAGCCTGACGACGATTTCATTGGCTCGCGAGCTTTGGCAGGAAGCGGTGGCGCCGGCGGATTGTGAATTGATCAGCGATCGCCACGGAGGACGCCAGTTTTACGGAGCGCTCCTGCAGCAACTCTGGCCCGATCATTGGATGCAAGTCGAATCCGAGCTCGCGCAGTGCAGCCGCTATCGATTGACCCAAGGGTCGTCTGAATTGCGTTGGCGATTCCTCGTCGGCGGTGAAGCGAATCCCCCTGTAGCGGCCGCGTCGATCATCGCCAAATATCTGCGAGAGCGATGGATGGAAGCCTTCAATCGGCGTTGGCAGGAGTTGGTGCCGGGATTGTCGCCAACGGCTGGCTACCCGGTCGATGCACGCCGGTTTCTGAGCGCGATCGAGGTCCAGCGGAAGGCGTTAGGGATCGACGCGATCGAGTTGGTGCGTAGCCGTTGATGGTAGCCGTCGGCTGGCTTGCGAATGCTGGGCTCGCTGAGACGCAAAAGGGTCGCTGACGTACCCAACTAGAACAGCCGGTTGTAGCCATTCAGGGCCGCGACACGATAGGCTTCCGCCATCGTCGGATAGTTAAAAGTGGTTTCGTAGAAGTACGCCAAGGTGTTGAGCGGCGGGGGCAGGCACATAATCGCCTGTCCGATATGCACGATCTCAGACGCTTGTGAGCCAAAACAGTGAACGCCAAGCAACTCCAAGGTTTCACGGTGAAAGAGCAGCTTGAGCATTCCCACGGTCTGGCCGGTAATCTGGGCGCGGGCAAGGCTCTTGAATTGTGAACAACCGACTTCGTAGGGAATCTTTGCTGCGGTCAGCTCGCGCTCCGTGCGACCGACCGAACTGATCTCGGGGCTGGTGTAGATGCCTGTCGGGATGTACCTCAACCGCATCAATCCTTCCTTCGAACCCAGCAGGTTCGAGGCGGCGGCGCGACCCTGCATGTAGGCCGCGCTGGCGAGACTCGGCGGACCGATCACATCTCCCACGGCGTAAATATGCGTTCGATTCGTGCGATACTCTTCATCCACATCGATCTGACCGCGCGAGTTGACGGGGATGCCTACATTCTCCAGACCTAGATTTTCAGTGTTTCCCGATCGTCCGTTGGCCCAAAGCAAGATGTCGGTCTTGATCCGCTTGCCGCTGGCCGTCGAAAGGACAACCCCATCTTCGCAACCTTCGATCGATTGGAACTGCTCGTTGTGTCGAATGACGACCCCTTGATCTCGCATGTGATAGCTCAGCGCGTCGATGATCTCGTCATCGAGGAATTCGAGCAGTTTCTCGCGCGTGTTGAGCAGGTTGACCTTGACCCCCAGGTTGCGAAACATCGAGGCATACTCGCAGCCGACAACACCGGCTCCGTAGATCGCGATCGCGTGCGGGCGGAGGTCCAGATCGAGGATCGTGTCGCTGTCAAAAATCCTGGGATGGTTGAAATCGACGCCGGGCGGCCGGTAGGGTCGAGTCCCTGTGGCGATCACAAAGAACTCGGCGGTAACGCGTCGCTCCCCGTCCAGGATGATCGTGTGGTCGTCAATGAATTTTGCATGGCCCTTCAGGACAGGCACATTGTTTCGATCGTAGAATGTCTGCCGCATACTTTCTTGGCGATCGATGATGCTGCGGCTGCCCTTGCGGAGCTGAGCAAAGGTCGGACTCGCCTTGATTCCGAACTCGCGAAGCAGCGGGTTGTTCATCGCCTCCACCAGCGTGAAGATAGACCACCGCAACGCTTTGCTCGGGATCGTGCCCCAGTGGGTACACCCACCTCCGATCCGATGGTACTGCTCGCAAATCGCCACACGCCGGTCGCGTTTGGCCGCTTGCATCGCAGCACCTTCCCCCCCAGGCCCCGTTCCAATCACCAACACGTCGTAGTCAAAAGCGGATTTGCTCATGGGCGGATTATCGCCCCAACGTGATTCCGCAACCAAGCCCGGGTCGGTCAGAATCGATCGACCACCGCGGGAAGTTCGATCGGCACGCCAGCGACTTGCGTCGTGCGGATCGCAGACAACTTGAACCATTGCCCCAAAGGGCCGCCCATGAACGATTCCACCTCTTGGCGCGTCGCCGTCGGCCAGTCGGATGTCAAACTGGGAGACTTGGCGCACAACCTGTTGCAGATCGATCGGCAATGCCTTGCCGCGTCAAAGGCGGGATGTCAGCTGCTCGTGCTGCCCGAATGCGCTTTGAGCGGCTATTGCTTCGGAAGTCGCGACGAAGCGCTGGCTTCTTCCGTTACGCTGGATGGTAAGGAGATCGAGCAACTCGTGGCGATCGCCCGACGCGACAACCTGCTGCTGGTTGTCGGGCTGCTCGAGCGAACTAGAGAAAAATTGTTCAATGCTCAGGTCCTGGTCGGTCCCTCCGGGCTGATTGGATCCTACCGGAAGATTCACATTCCTCATCTGGGCGTCGATCGGTTCGTGGATCCGGGCGACCGGCCCTTCGCCGTCTGGGAGGCCAATGGCGCCAGGATCGGGCTGGCGATTTGCTACGACAGCTCATTCCCGGAAACCTGCCGCGTATTAGCCTTGCAGGGCGCGGACATCATCGCTCTTTCCACCAACTGGCCATCCGCGGCATTCCATACCGCGCGGATCGTCCCGCCGGCGCGGAGCATGGAGAACCACCTGTTTTTCCTTGCGTCCAATCGCATCGGCGCGGAGCGCGGAGTTACATTCTGCGGCCAAAGCTCGATCTGCGGCCCCGACGGCATTGAGTTGGCACGTGCTGAGCACGCGGATGAGGCCCTGCTGGTAAGCGTGATTGATCTGGCTGCCGCGCGATGCAAACGGATTGAGCGAACGAAAGGAACGCATGTCATCGACCGGTTCGCGGACCGCCGACCCCAGTACTACGCACCGATCGGTGATCTACATCCGCCGTACTATCCGCCTGGCTCGAGTTCCCGACATTGCGTTCTAGGCGCGGCCGCCAGCCTGTAATGCGGCCTTCCGCCGTGCATACATCTCGTAACGCGCCAGAACGACTTGGGCCAGCAGGCCCAGCGGCTGAGGCTGGCCAGGAACGACCGCTCCGGCCGTGGCCTTCCGCCCGGCCATCGGCTGTTGGGCCCGATCGCCGGCAGGCCTTCCGCCGACCGTCGAGTTCCAGGTTCCGTTTCCCGCAACCGCCGACGAAGAGGGGAGCAAATCGAACAGGCTGAGCTGAGTCATCGGTCAGGCCCTTCCTAGAAGCCAGGTTGTTCAACCAGATGGCTTCATGTTCGAGAGCCTTCGGACACGTTCGGTCAGCAACATCCTGACCATACGGCTGCCAGCAAAAATTTCGCCCGATTCAGGGCGATCCGTGACACGGCTGGTCCATCGCCCAAACCCGAAGTCTTCCGATCCTCCAGATCGATCTGCTCTGAGCCCGAATTCTCTGCGCGGAAAACCTGCGATCCCCAAGCGATCGGGGACCGCTCATGCGACCGATGGCCGATATCCGGACCAACGAGCGGCCGGCGGAATGAAGGAATGGCCGTCGTGAACGAGAGAAGATTTGAGCCGCGAAGCAATCCCGCGACCGCGCAAGTTCCACGCTCGACAATCCGTCATGAACCCGTTCGGATCATGTCGGGGGCGGGGGCGGAGCCTGGGCCAGGAACGCCTGGAGCGCAGCCGACTGCACCTCCGCAACGGACACGCCTTGCTGCTCCGCGATGCGGACCACGTCGTCGTATTCGGCCGCAAACCGCCAGCGTCTATTGGGTTGCCAGGCGCACTTACCGGCGAGCGGTCCCCACGGCGTTTCCACCGTACACATGCGACGAAGACACTTTGTGCGCTCAGCCGACCAGCGGCGGACGCCGATGGAGCTGGTCTGTGTCAGGAGAATCGTCTCCAACGCTGCCACTCGCGAAGTACCGGCTAGCACGTGGAGCCGAGTTCCCGAACGACCCTTCTTCATGTGCAGCGGGATTTGAGCGACATCTAAAGCACCGCTGTTCAACAACTGCTCGCAGCAGGCCGCCAACTGCTGCGGTGTCGCATCATCGATGTCCGACTCGAGAATCCAAACCCGGTCGACCTCATGCTCCCAAGCCGGCGTAGGAACCTCCGTGTGACCAATCACCACGCGCAGGACATTGGCCCGGTCCGTTAGCTCTCGACTCCCCGCGCCATAACCAATCGCTTCGATTTGAATCGCTGGCAATGGGCCGTAACCTTGACAACAGGCGGCAAGAATGGCCGCTCCCGTCGGCGTCGTCAATTCACATTCAACATCGGCTGCCGCCAACGGAATGCCCCGCAGCAACTCGGCCGTCGCCGGCGCGGGAACACTCACGCGACCATGCGCGATCTCGATCGTGCCCGAACCTACGGGGATCGCGGATGCCTGCAGACCTTCCAGTTCGAGCAAATCGTAGGCGATGCTGAATCCAACAATGTCGGCTATCGAGTCAATCGCTCCGACTTCATGGAAATGGACTTTTTCAATCGTCGAGCCATGGACCTTTGCTTCCGCTTCGGCCAGCTTCCTGAAGATCGCCTTCGCCCGCACCTTCGATGACTCGCCGATTTCGGCTCGGTCAATCATCGATTCGATGTGATGCAAATGCCGATGGGCGCGTTCATCAGGATGTTCAATCTTGACGTGCAGCGCCCGAAAGCCGCGCCGTTTCACCGGTTCGGCAGTTACCTTCAGTTCGGCCAAACCCATCGACTGCAGCCCGCGCGTGATTGGATCCCATGACGCTCCGGCGTCGATCAACGCGCCGAGGGCCATGTCGCCACTGATTCCGCTGGTGCAGTCGAGATATGCCCAACGAGCCATGCCGAGACTCCGTGAGGTTCTGCTGTTCATCCGCAGTGAGCAGGATGAAGCATTCCAACGGGGGCAAGAAGGGGCGGGAGCCATGGCCGGAACGCGATTTTTCGAGGAACGCCCCGCCCCCTTGGGCCTCGACGGTCAACTACTGTGTATTGCGTAGTAGTCGCCGATCGGAGGCCGCGCACCGCCGATTTGGCGTTGCCTGGAACCGTAGCCCGGCTATATTCCGAGGTCCCAGCGGGTGTTGGCATGGACTTCGATGTCCGTCTGACCCGCTGCGGCGAAACATTGATGAACGTGTTGGTTGAGGGCTGACGGTCGGCGGTCAAAGCGCTTGAAGGCGCTGGTCGGACGGTCCCGTGGGATTAGCCGGAGGTTACTGTGAAGGTCGTCAGCTCGATTGGGGCCTTGAAGTTTCGTCATGCGGACTGCCAGGTTGTCCGCCGTCGCGGCCGGATTTACGTCATTTGCAAGACGAATCCGAAGTTCAAGGTCCGCCAAGGTGGTGCGAAGGTCAAGAAGGGCCGACGTTAGTCGTTGATTCGCGGCACGGTGCTTTGCGATCGGCAGGGCGGGTCCCGTGCGCGGCAGTTCATAGCCGCAATCGGTTCGCAAAGTAGAACCACTCGACCACCAGCACGCCCAGGGCCGCCATCAGGCCCCACCGCCACCGATCCGTGCGAACGGCCTCTTGTGACAGCCGTCCTTCGATCGGTTCGTAACCGACGTTCAGAGATGCGACCGGTGTGATCTGGCTTTCCAGCCGGTCGAACAGATTGACGCAGAAGTGATCGATCACCGATTGCCCATCATCAAGGACGGTGTAGCTGCCCAATTGTTCCGTATCGTTGATCAGCCAACCGACACCCGGCTGTGACTCAATTGTCTTGCTGCCGCCGTCGGGAAGGCGCAGCTGGATGGTCTCCGAAGAAGCGTTTAGGACGGCGAAACTCGCGCCCGGCGAGATCTGCGGTGCGGCGCCTGCAGACGTTGCGCCGGCCAGCTGTTGCAAGACATTCAGCACGAAGACCGGCCAACTGCGGCGGAGGGGCCAATCCGTGTTCAGCTGTTGATCGTTTGCCACGATCGCCATTCCCAGGACCAGGTCCTGAAATCCGCGGCGCGTGGCCAGGGAGAGGAGGGGACCCAGGTCGCTGGTGATCAGGGCGATACTTCCGGCTGGCGCTGTGAGGCTGGTGCCCTCGGCGATCTGCAGGGTCAAAACATCCGTGAAGCGCATCAGCGGGTGGGTTCGGTCGAGGTCCAGAACTTGAAGCGGGCCGCCGGACGGTCCGCGTTGCCAGTTCGTGGGCGGAATGCTGTCGATATACCAGGTGTGGCTATTCGGTGCATTTTGCGGCTGACAGCGATCGAAGATGACGAGCCGGTCTTGTCCATTTGCCAGCCGTTCTTGCACGGCAGGTTCCGATAGCGACTTCGGGGCCATCCGTTCCACCCGACAAAGCGACCTGGCGCTGGGTGTCTCGAGCGCCAGCATCAGGGGAGGATTTCCATCACTGACCAGCAGAACATCCACCTGGCGCGACGGAGCCAGTGAAGCGAAGGCCCGATTATCAAGAGAAAGATCGTCCGCTGTGTCGATCACAAACTCCCACGGCGACGGATCCGCGGCTTGGCCATCGATTGCGAACGACATGCCGGTTTCTTCGTTTGGAGCCAAGTTGAACTGCTGAGCATCGAGCAGCTGCCCGGCGCGTCTGAACTCCACGGTTCCGCGGACCGGAGTCGCACCCAGGTTTGCGATTCGACCATATGCTTCCGCGGAGGCGGCTTCGGGTCCGCCGGGATCGACCGAGAACGCCGTGATCGCCACATTGGATGAACGCTCAATGCCGATCGGGACGAAGGTCGGAACAAGATTCTCGAGGCTAAATTCGGGGAGTGGCGGAAACCGGCCGTCGCTGAAAATCTGCAGCTCCGCCGGCAGTGGATCGGCCACCTGCAAATCGGCGATGTCCTCCGCCTGACTGGTCCGGTTGGGGTTGGCCAGCCCGGCGGCGGCTTGGAGTGCTTCCCGGATATCGCTGCTGCGATTGGTTGGCTCGATGCCATCGATCGCATCGAGCAACACGCGACGATTGTCGGTGAAGCCTTGCCGTACATCGGCGCGGTCGCTGAATGCGATCACCATCGCCACTTGCTCGTCGCTCATGGCAGAGATTTGGGCGCGGGCCAATTGCTTCGCGCGAGCCAGTCGCGTGGGGGCGACGTCCGTGGATTGCATGCTCGCGGACTGGTCGATCAGCAGGACAAGCCGTCGACTTTGCGTCGTCGAGGTTCGCCATCCTGGTCGCAGCAAAGCCAGTCCAATCGCGCCCAGGAAGAGCAGTTGCAGCAGCAGCAGCCAGTTGACGCGAAGTCGTTGAATCAGGCTATTGACGCGGAGATCTTCGATGGATTTCTTCCACAGGTAAGTGCTGGGTACCTCAAGCCGTTGCCGTCGGAGCTTGAGGAAATACAGCAGGACGATGCCCAGAGCGACGGCGCCGAGCGCTGCCCAACCGAGCCAGGAGATCGCTGGCAGGAAGCTCATCGGACCAGACCTCGTTCGCGGAGATACTGCGTCAGGACCAGGTCGATGGGGCGGTCCGTCGGAACCAGCATGTAGGTAATCCCGCGTCGGGCGCAGAAGGCGCGGGCCTGCCCCACGAACTGTTGAAGAGTTTCTCGGTACTGTTGCAACAGCGGTCCCACCATCGTCACTTCCGCTTCGTCGCCATCCTCACAGTCAATCAGCTTCAAATCGCCTTGCAGGGGAGGATCGATTTCCTCGGGCGACAGCAGGTGCAGCAGGTAGACATCCATCCGGCGGCCGAGCAGCAATCGCAGGGCTGGTTCGTAGCCCGACTTGTCCATCAGGTCGGTTAATAACACAACGATTCCGCTTCCGGGAGCGCGGACCAGATAATCGCGCACGCCTTGCTGCAGCGGGCTGTTCTCATCCGCAGACAACGACTCCAAATACTGCAGCAGTCGCCACAGTGAGCTGCGACCGCGGACGATTGGCGCCCGGAGTCCGGCGGGGCCCAGCCCAGCCACGCAGACGCGATCCGACCGACAAAGTCCGACAAATCCCAAAGCAGCCGCCAGCTGCCTGGCAACATGCAGTTTTGATGGGCTGCCGAAGCTCATCGATCGACTGCAGTCGACCAGCGCATGGAAGTGAAGTTCTTCTTCTTCGAGATAGAGTTTCAGGAATAAACGATCGAGCCGGGCGTAGAGGTTCCAGTCGATGAATCGGAGGTCGTCTCCGGGAACATAGCTGCGAAAATCCGCGAATTCGACGCTCTGCCCGCGGCGACGACTCCTTCGCTCTCCCTTCAGCTGCCCGCGGAAGACCTTTCGCGTGAGCAGTTCGAGCCGTTCGAGCTTGGCCAGCAACTCGGGAGACAGAAGGTCACTTTGCACTGACTGGCGTACCGCGGGCATGGTGATTTCCCTGTGCAGCGGAGCGGCGAAACAGCCCGGCTGGCTCGATGGGGTTTGCTGTCAGTATTCCAGTTTGCCGTCAGTATTCCATGGAAATCGCGCCGTGATCCAGCCGCCGGAAACTGATATGTCGGCACCAGTGTCGATCATCCAGTCGCGGAAAATCCGTACGGTAATGAACTCCCCGCGACTCCTCACGCACTACCGCGGCCCGTGCCATCAGATGGCCCACGATCAACAAGTTTTGCAGCTCCCAGCCCGCGACATCTTGAAACGGTTGAGCCAGCGCATAGCGCGCGAACTGCTCGATGCTTTGCAAAGCCTCTTCCAGACCTTCGCGCTGACGTTCTACCCCGACTTCGCGTCCCATCAAGCTGGTCAATGAATTGCGGATGTCGATCAGGTCCAGTCCTTTCATATCGGCAGGGGGAGGCGCATGTTCGATAGCGCATCCCTGCAGGTCGTCGGGCATTGTTTCGCACGCCGCTGCGGCCGCTTGACCGGCCCGCCGCCCGAACACCAATCCCTCCAGCAAACTATTGCTTGCCAAACGATTGGCTCCATGCAGGCCGGAACTGGTCACTTCGCCCGCCGCCCACAAACCGGGCAATGACGTACCCCCATCCTGATTCACGATGACTCCGCCGAGCATGTAGTGTGCTCCCGGGCGGACGGGAATGCGATCGCGGGCCATGTCCAGGCCGAACTGTCGGCAGGCCTGGGAGATGCCCGGGAATCGCTGATGGACCGTTGACGGGTCCAGATGGCTGAGGTCCAGGTAGACGCATGGGTGTTGTGTCCGCGCCATCTGCTTGACGATCGCCTGGCTGACAATATCGCGTGGCGCCAGTTCCAGCCGTTCGTCGTAGTCCTGCATGAAGCGGTTGCCTTGGCTGTCCAGCAGGTGTGCGCCTTCGCCTCGGACCGCTTCGCTGATCAGAGTTCGCGCGCTGCCAGCGATGTACAGCACCGTCGGGTGGAATTGCATGAACTCCATGTCACGGACCTCCGCGCCGGCGCGAAACGCGGCTGCATGTCCATCTCCAGTCGCCACGCGCGGGTTGGTCGATTCACGGAAGACTTGGCCCACGCCCCCAGTGGCCAGGATCGTTTGTTTCGCCCAGACCAGGATCGGCGGTCGGCCTGCCTGGGCGATCAGCGCTCCCACGCAACGGCCCTGATCGGTCAGCAAATCAATCGTGAAGGCCTGTTCCCAAACCGTCAGGTTCTGCTTCCGACGGACCCGTTCGATCACGGCGCGCATCACTTCGCGCCCCGTGGCGTCTCCCAAGGCATGGACGATCCGTTGATGGCTGTGCCCCCCTTCGCGTCCCAACTCCAATCCGTGTTCACCTACATCGAACTGCGTGCCCCATGCGACCAGTTCAGCGACACGCTGAGGAGCTTCACGCACTACCAGATCCACGACGGCCTGATCACATAGCGCGCCGCCTGCGGTCAAAGTGTCGGCCACATGATCTTCGAATCGATCCTCCGGATCGATCACACTGGCGATCCCGCCTTGGGCGTAATGACTGTTCGACTCCTGCAATCGGTCCTTCGTGACTACCAATGCCACCTGATGGTCGGGAATTTCCATAGCGGCTCGCAGGCCCGCCAAACCACCGCCGATGATCAGCACATCCGTGAACCAGTGCGGGGCCCGCTTCGGATGGAAGCCGACGAGGTAACGGGGTACGTGCATCTCGATCAGTCACCAGGAAAGCAGGACCATTCGAATTCAAAGGTGGCTCGCATCGGCTCACCGTCAGAGCCTGTGATGATATCCGGATGGCCGCCTCCAGAGCCGCCCGACAAATCGAATCGTTGGTGGTACGATTGAGCCTGTGACACCTTATTGGCTCGCGAAGTGACTTCATGGCTTTGGTGAACCCTTCTTCGTCGTCCGCCGAAGCCGCGCGGCAGTCTCGGTCGCCCGGGGGGCGGCCCATCGAACCGCTCGACCCCGCACTGACGACAATTCAACCGGGCGGCGGCTGGGTGATGAGCCTGGAGTTGGCTTGGGGCCGGCTGCGGCGACGTTGGCTGCGAACGCTCTTCCGCCACCATGTCGACCGGATGCGCCGACTGCGTCAGGGGACCCAAGGGGGGTGTCCGTTCGATCCGGTCGATCCGCGGGATATCAAGTACTACGTAAACCAGAGTACCTACCGTTGGGCGGCCGCGGACGATCCTTTTGCCTGGCGGAGTCGCTTGCCGTTTATCCGCGCGGGGCTGGCCGAGTTGCTGTTGATCGGTGGGGGGCTGCTACTGGCGGCCGTATTCCTGGCGGCCTGGTGGTGGCCCTTGGCCGTTCCATTCCTCGTGGCGGCCGCCCTGGTCGCCTGGTTCTTCCGCAACCCTCGTCGAGCGATTCCCGTCGAATCCGGCTTGGTGGTTGCCCCGGCTGACGGGAAAGTGGTTTCAATCCGACAGTTCGATGATCCAGAGCTGGGACGGGCGGTCGAGATCGGGATCTTCCTGTCGATCTTCAACGTGCATGTCAATCGCGCGTCGGTAGCGGGCCAGGTCTTGGGCATCCGCTACCGTCCCGGGAAGTTTCTCAACGCGCTACGGCCGGAGAGTTCCCGCGAAAACGAGTCACTGGAGATCCGCATCGAGGAGCCAGAGCCACCCTACCGCGTGCTTCGAATTCGACAGATCACCGGCGCGATCGCCCGTAGAATTGTTTGCTGGGCCGCGCCCGGGGATCGACTGGAACGGGGTGAAATCTACGGGATGATCAAGCTTGGTTCGCGGACTGAGCTGACGTTGCCATGGGAAGCCGGTCTGGAACTGTGTGTGGCTGAACAGCAAATGGTGAAAGCGGGCAGCACGGTCCTTGCCCGTTATGGAAAGGCGTGATGCGGATGCGACTTAAAAAGTTCCGAAATCCATCGCGTCCCCCGATCGCCCAGCGGCGACTGGGGCTGAGTCTGCTACCTACCCTGCTGACGCTGGGCAATGGAGCATGCGGCTTGGCAGGGATTGCGGTGGTGATCAGCGAGCACCTGCCTTGGTCGGATCCCAGCAAGCTATTCGCCGCGGGGCTGTTGATCTTCGGAGGCATGTTGTTTGATGCGCTCGACGGGCGCGCAGCGCGGCTGACGCGACAAACTTCTGCATTTGGCGCTCAGCTGGACAGTCTCTGTGACATGATCACGTTCGGCGTTACTCCGGCCGTGATCCTCTGGCGGTTTAACGATCTGTTGCCGCAACGGCTGATCTGGGGTGTGGGAGCCCTGTTCGCTCTGTGTGTCGCACTTCGTCTGGCCCGATTCAACGCGGAACTCGAGGAACAGGATCAGCACGAACAGTTCGTGGGGCTTCCCAGTCCTGCGGCCGCCGGCACGATTGCGGCCTTTGCGATTGCTTTGCCGCAGGCCTACGAGTTGAGCCGGGAGGGGCATTCGGAATGGGTCCGGCAGATCGGCACTTGGCTGTTGACCGGTACTCAGTTCCTGCTGCCAGTCATGGCTGTCGGGTTGGCCTATCTGATGGTTTCGCGAATCATATACCCGCATTTCGTCCACCAATGGTTCGGTGGTCGAGTGACTCCCTTCCAGATCGGGCAGGCCCTGTTCGCCCTGGTGGCGATTGTCGTTGCGCACGAGTTGGCCTTGCCATTAATCCTTTGCTATTACGCGCTCGAAAGTCCCCTCCGGACTGTGTGGCGTGGATCGCCCGCGCCTGCGACCCCGCCGGTCGAAGCGGCCCTGTCAAAAGTCTCGGTCGAGCCGGTCGATGAACCGGCAGGCCGGACCGCCCGGCATTTGTAATCGGGATCTCGCGGCATTGTTCGGCGCGAGGTGCCACCGATTTCTCGTCTTCAGCGCGGGCACCCTCAGCGAGGCCGCATGGAGCGGTTCGACGGCGTGGCTTCTGCGGATATAATCGCGGTCCGGTCCACGGACCCACGCGCGCACGAGTTTGCCAAAGGGCCAGATCGATGACTGCTGCCGCCCGACGTCCGCGTCGGCACAAGAAAGTCCCACGGAGCGAAGCCAGTCTTCTGTACCGTCAGTTCGTGCCCGCGTATGAACTGATCTGGCCGCTGCTCATCAAGAAGCGGGTGCGCGACACGATCAAGGAGTTGCGGATTGCCCCGGACGCGGCCGTCCTGGAAGTGGGGGTGGGAACCGGGATTTCATTGCCCGCATACCCGGTCCATTGCCACGTGACGGCGATCGATTTGAACGAGACGATGCTCCGCGAAGCACGTCGCAAAGTTGCGGAGCGGGGTTGGCAGAATGTCGATCTCCGGATCGGCAACGCGGAACAGCTGGAGTTTGCCGACGCGCAGTTCGACTACGTGGTGGCGTTTCACCTGATCAGCGTCGTTTCAGATCCTGTACAGGCGATGAAGGAGATGATCCGCGTTTGCAAGCCTGGCGGCGTGATTGTATTGATCAATCACTTTCGCAGCAGCAATCGCCTGGTTTCCAGGGTCATCGATCGTGCCGATGGGCTCACGCGACACTTTGGGTGGCGCACCGATCTGCAGTGGGAGACGCTTGTTGCAGGGATGCCGATAACCGTGGAGCGACGTTACAAGACTTCTCCTATGTCGCTGTTCACGATTCTTTGCTTGCGGCGAAACGCATTCTGACGTCTTCGGACGACCTTTCAGTCCGAGGATCGGATCCGCAGGTGTCAACAAACAAATCGGGCTGCCGCGACGTGTGATGCATCGCGGCAGCCCGCTTGAATATCGATTGGACCAGACCGGAATTCACCGGACCGGAACGGGGCCGGCCTAGAACTCATCGTCGAACAGTTCGGCCAGGGCCTCGTCCGTGGCACTGCCCAGGCTGCTCAGGTCATCCGGCAGCATCTTCGCCAGAGACGCGGCGGTTACGGCCTGGTCCTGGAGTTCGAGCAACACTTCCGCCAGACGCCGGCCATGATTTACCGAAGCCGAGTTCCAACGGATTGGACCCATCGTGCGGCTGCCGAAGGTAGCAGGCAACTGGGTTGACTGCAGTTCGATGCCGTTGACGATTGCCGAACCGACGCCAAGCCGCGGGTCGACAAGCTGCAGTGCCTGATCGCCCACCAGGTTCGCCCCTTCACCTTCCCCTTCACCGCCGCCGCGGCTGCGACGGTTGAGGAAGTTGATGACAAGCAGTGCATCGAAGTTATCCACCCGGCGGTCACCCGACGGATCAAGGTACGGCGGCGGTGGAGGCAGCAGGTCGGTGTTGGTCGTCAAACCACGATTGAGGTGGTTGATGATCAACAACGCATCGATCGGGCTGACGAACCCGTCGTCGTTCACGTCCAGCGGATTCGGGGAGTTCTGGTGGGTCGGCGGAATCGCATCGCTGATCTCGATGACGACCGTCGCCCCCGCCGCAAGCTCCCCGTCGCTCACGAAGTAGGTGAACGAGTCCTGAGCCAGCGAATCCGTCTGGGTATGGGTGTAGGTGAACGAACCGTCCGGGTTGAGAACCACGATCCCGCGCGTGGGCGGCGTGCCCAAGCGAACGGTCATCGGGTCCCCTTCTGGATCGATATCGTTGATCAGCACACCCGGAGCGCCAATCGTTCGCAAGCCTCCTTGCGGCACTTGATACTTGTCGTCCTGCGGTCGTGGTGCATCGTTGACGCCATTGACCGTGATCGTCACGGTGCCAGGTACCAGCGAGACAATCGCGCCGTCGTAGGTCAGATACGTGAAGCTGTCGAAGCCATTGAAATCCTCGTTCGGTTTGTATGTGAATGTACCATCGACATTCAGTGTCAACGTGCCAAACTTCGGCCCACTGGCGGGATCGATTTCCGGGGTGGACCGATCCGCGTCAAACACCGTCAGCGGTGCGCCGTAAGGTGAGCTGTCGTTGGCGAGAACCCCTAGAGCGGGATTCGCCACGGTCAGCGTCACGTCCTCATCGGTCACGTAGCTGTCATTTGACGCGACGGGCGGTCCTTCGACCAACTCAATCGCGTAGTCTTCGACTTCGCCGTCAACCGCCAGGCTTGTCGGAGTCACGACACCATCGGTGCTGACTCGAACGCGAGCGAAGCTCGTGATGCGCCCGTCTGGAGTGGGTGCCGTTGTCGGGAATGCAACCTGGAACGTCTGCGTGGAGCGACGGCTGTCGAAGTAATGATCGTTGAGGACCTGTTCGCCTGGATCTTCCCAATCACCATCCGCGTTGAAGTCGATCCAGAAGTCAACCAGTCCTGTCCCGGTGACTGTGATGGTCACGGCGGTCGACAATCCCGGCACAAAAGCGCCGGTTACATTGATCGAATCGCCGAAGACCACTCCGTCTTCGTCATCATCGATCACGGCGACTTCGACGCCATCGGCGCTGGCGGGCAGGCCCAGTGCGCTGCCGTCGATCGCAGCAGCCAGCCGGCTTGCCACGTCTTCCGCTGTGACCGCGCCAATCAGCGAGACCGGCACGATCCCTTCACTGAACCGCTCATCCTTGTCGAATTCATAGGTCACCGTTCGACCGCTTCTGAGCAGTGACAGACGCGCCCCGTCGGCAATGGCTGCGGGTTCCACCGCGGTGAAGACAACGGCTCCCAACTGCGCATCACGCACGAACGAGAGCGGTGATCCGGCTACGACCTCCAGGTCGGTGTCGTCGCCATTGGCCAGTGCGCTGCGGCGGGCGTCGGTTTCCCCATCGACCCGTGCACCTAATCGCGGCCCTTGGGGCGTGACGACATGTCGGGCGCCATCATTCAAGAACAGCGTCGGGTATCGGCCGACTTCTGTGCCCACCGGGTCCGGGGCGTCACCGAAATCAAGCTTCGTGCCGGGCAGCAGGATCGTGAATCGCGTGTCATTGTCCGCGCGATTCGGTTGCAATTCGTTTCCAGCCTCGTCGGCGATCGCCTCCAGGAAGTACGCCGGGACGTTGCCGCTGACCAGCAGGGCGTTCTCGATAAACAGCGTCCCGCCACCTCGATCCTCTCCGATCAGGTTTGTCCCCGGCACATTATTGATCGCGTCGACAACCGAATCGGCGATCTGCTCGGGGCTGAATTCCTCTGAGGGGACAAACTTGATCGGGCTGGCACCTCCCGGCACACCGGTGATCCGTACCGTCGGAGCTGCCGACGCATTGACGGTCGTTTGCGGATCATCCTGCAGTCGCACCGAGTCGCCGATCGCCGTGGCACCGATCCCCAGAATCGAGCTGCGTACCGCTGCGGCTAGTGCTTCGGCCGTGGCTTCGACGGTCGAGTTGTTGCGGAATCGAACGGGAGTGTTTCCAGGCGCGACTCCAGGAGCCACATCCAGATTGTCGAACTCGAAGACCACCGAGGTACCACCTCGAGTGATTCGAATTCTTTCACCATCCGCCACGTTCGCGCGATTGACAGACATCTGGGTGCCTGAATCGAGCACGACCGCACTGTCTTCCAGCCGTCCAAGCTCGACGAACCGGTCATTGACAACGCTGGGCGACAATCCAAGCAACGATCCGGCGATCGCATTGCTGAGGGCTGTCGCGACGGTCGCCGCATCCGCATTCGCGGCGATCGGGACCAGTCGGAAGCGATCGGTTTCCGGCGGATCCGTATCACTTCCCAGGTCGAACTCGAACCGAACTGTCAGCTCATTGTTCGTGATCCACAGGCCCTGATCATCCGCCAGGCCCGCCGCCCCATTGCTTGGGATGGCGATCTGCAAAGCGCCGAAAAACTCGATCGTCGACGAGGTTGCGACGCCGGGTTCACCCGAGAGGTCGATGGGTACCCCTGCAGGAATCGAGACCTGTGTGCTGGATGTTCCGCACAGGGCGACGATGCCGCCTTCATAGGCTCCGAACTGCTGCTGGTCCGCCAAAGCGGGGAACTGGGCTCCGATCGCCGCAGCCACTTTCTGCGCCAGTTCGTCAGCGGAATCGTTGAGGTCGACGAGGATCGCGACGCGGGGCGCCGTGACCGAGCCGTCGTAATCAAACTCAAACGTTACCGTCGTCCCAGAGTCCGTCACGGTGATCGTCTGACCGTCCGCCAACGCCCGCGATGCGCCGCGGATCTGGAGGCCGCTGTTGTTGCTGACGATCGAACCGTTGCCCGGCAATCCGATCGAGACCAAGTTGCCATTCAGCGCCAGGGCATCGGCGACCATTCCGCTTCGGTTGATCGAAGCTGCGATCTCAGCGACGATCTCCGCCACGGTGGTGAGGCCATTGATTCGCACAAACCGGTTGCCCGCGGCGACCGCGTTGTTCGTGTCGAACTCGAACGTCAGTTGGGTGACTCCGTCACTGAGCGTGAACGTTTGGCCTTCCGCCACATCCCCGGCCGCCGGCAAGAGCAGGGCCAGGTTTTCGGCGGATTGCGTCACACTGCTGCCGATGATCCGCGTCGTGGCGCCCGCTGGAGCACCGATCAAGACACGCCCATCGGACAGGACGCGTGCTTCAACGCCTGCCAGGTCTCCATCGGCAACCGCCTGGTTGATCGCATCCGCCAGCGATTGAGCAACATCCTGCTGGCTGCTCAAGCCGTCATAGGGAACCGCCACACTGCCTGGCAGGACCAAGCTGTTGCGGTCAAACTCGAAGGAGACCGAATTCGTGCCGTCGTTGACGATCACGATTTCGCCGTCGATCACTCCATCGGGAGCTCCGCCAGCCAACGGAATATTGATTTCCAGCGGTACGGGCATCCGCAGCACATAGCCGCTGTCGAACTCCAGAGTCACCAGACCGCCGTTGCCGTCGGTCACAACGATCTGCTGTCCATCCCGAATCTGCTGGGATGACGGTACCTGGACCACAAAGCGGTCGCGATTGTTCAACGCGATCTCGTAAACGTTGTCCTGCTTCCATTCACCGGCCAACGGAGTCAGCGTGATCACGTTGCTGACGGCGTCGTAGCTGAACGAGTAGTCGAAGCCTTCACGCAGCAGCCGCCCGTTTTCGAAAACGGTGACCGCTGCACCAGGCCGCCGCAGGCCGACAATCAGTTCGCCGACCACCGTGTCGTCATCGACGCCCACGCCCGGGAACGGATCGTTAGCTTCGAAACCGTCGATCAACTGCACCTGGAAGGCCGTGATCGTTCCGTCGGCCAACTGGACGATCGAGATCGTCGGATCGCGATCGCGATTGTTGGCATCGTTGTCTTCGGGGTTGGTCAAACGGGCGACAGGGCCGGCGAAGTCGGCTCGATCCCGCGCTCCACGATCCTTGAAGACGTTCGAACCCTGGCCGCTCGGCGGCGCGACGTTGGGATCGTCCGAACGCAACAGCCCAACCTGATCTCGGTCCGGCGCCAGGATCGGGCTGGGCGAGATTCCCGCCGAAGCCTTGACCGCATCCAAGCCAGCCCGTTCCTGCAGCGAATCGACGGCCGAGTCGATGATCCGGGAACCAGGAGCTGGCAGGAACTTGCCGCCAGGACCATCGACGAACATCGGCTGGCCGTTGGCCAGGTTGATCGTGAAGTCGGTGGCGCTGCTGACGATGTTCGTCGGACCAAGCTCCATCCCGTTGTCGTTCTGGTTCAGCCCCTTGCGGAACCGGAAATTGGGACGTCCTGAGTCATCCACCGTGCCGGCAGCA